>Ga0315277_10013241_pt1 | contig 10283 bp, 10 predicted proteins | sample YL17G05_15_MG_FD_203695 | JGI IMG/M metagenome (GOLD analysis project Ga0315277, IMG submission 203695) | Sediment microbial communities from Yellowstone Lake, YNP, Wyoming, USA - YL17G05_15 | ecosystem: Environmental > Aquatic > Freshwater > Lake > Sediment | place: USA: Wyoming | collected...
GAATAACAGAATGAGCAAAAAGACCTTTGCGTGAAAGGTGCGTCGTATTAAAATGTAAAAGAACAAAAAATCATTTTTTTACTTGACGGATGGCCTCATAACAGGAATCTGTTTATTCCAGCATCCGCCTCCGGCGGATTCCCTTTTAGTCCCGAAGGGACGACATACAATAGCCGGCGGTGGAAACCGCCGGAAACCGATTCTCTCGCTCCCCCTTAAAGCCCCGGCAGGGGCGAAATAATCTATTGTATCATCCAATACGTAATCAACAGAACCAATCGAAACAAACACAACAAAAACTTTTGAAAGGCTTTCCACTTCCCCGCCTTGCTCCTTTTTAAAACCTTACGCTCTGAGCCGCCCAAAGAAATCCGCAATTTCGTTTCAATCTCAACGTTCATTATTTTGCCTTTCATAAAAAAGAGGTTTTACTAAGGGCCAAAATAAGAAACTCAATCAGAAATGAAAAGTCGGCAGTGCAAGAGTTGGATACAGTTAGAATCAGTTGGCGTGAGTTTTATGCCCTTTCGAGTTTGTTTCTTGTAGCTTTGTCCATTCCATCAAGCCGTATCTGGAAAGTTTGACGATTTCCGGCCTTTTTGATACCATATTGTTTTGCAAAAGCGTTGAATTTTTTGTAACTGGGCATGCCGAGAGAACTCATCATTTTAGATTTACCCATCGGTTTTGACCACTCTCCTTCTGGTGATATATTTTCACCACCCCCGCCCGCCCCGACTGCATCCGCTGAATTTGTTCCGTCAAACTTGTTTTGCTTCTGTAAATCAGCTTTTACCGCCAGCAGAGCGGTTTCGATAGTATTTGGATATTCTGAATTTTGATGTTCCGCTGAATGGCTACAAACGGCTTTGCAAAGCCTGTTGGATAAAGTTTCTTGTTCAAGTGGATTAAAATATATACGTTCCCGTCCTGCCTGCCAGTTTTGAGCATCGTGGATAATAGCCAGTAAAACAAATTGATAATCCAAAAGTTCAAGCCCCTCATAATCTTTCCCGGCACAGCCCCAAATCATACTGGATAGATAACGCAGCGGGTCAGGCTTTGGTTTTCCTTCAATATAAAACCGAGCCTTCATACAGTCATTGCCGGGGAAATATACATTTCCACTCCACTGGAGATAATCATCTATGTAAGCAGACCACCAGAACCATTTTTCTTTATCTTTGTTTTTATCAACTTCTGTTAATCCCGCTTGCTTTGCCTTCTGCCATTCAGCCCGCAGATATTGCCCGTATTCTTCTGCTTTTTGTATTACTTTTCTGATATGCGTACAAAATTGATTTTTATTCGCCGGATTGCCCACAATAAATTTATTTATCTGTCCTGAAACATTCTCAAGATAATCACTTGGACTGAGATACTTTTGTGATTCATTAGGCTGTATTTTCGCCAGTTCGTCCTCGACGTGTCTCAGTAATATCGGCCAATTTCCTTTGTCATAATCCATCCCTTTTTTATCATAAAAAAACTTAACATCCAAAGGCGTAAAACCCACCCCAAAGAATTTTTTCAGGAAAGCCAATTGCTCGCAACTCAGTATAGTTCCGTTCCATTTGTTTTGACAATCGACGGGCAGGTATGGTTCTGCTTCGGGGTGTTCGGCTTTTACGACTTCAATAGAAGTGTGTTGGATATTAATGCCCTCGTGTAGTTCTGTCCGCTGCCCACTATCTGGGGTGTCCTTTGATATCGCCTTTATAGCGTCTATAATCTTATTGCAACGACTAAGATAGGCAAGAAGTGCGTTTGGCTTATCCGTTCCCCAGGCAAGATCTGAATTCAACTGGTTAATATGAAGATATACATTAACTAACTCGTCGGTTTTCCAGAAACTCAAAGGTTTTATATCGAATTCGGTCTCAAAGTCTTCTTCTGTTTCTCTAATCTCCACATTAAGTTTTGTCTTAACGGCCTCGGCAATCTGTTCGTCGTCGATTATCGCTATAGGACACTCGACCCAGTGATCACCGGCCAATTCTTCGGCTCCGTATGTGTTAAACGCCTCTTCTGGCGTGTACCGTTTAAAGTAGCAAGCTCTTAAAATCTGTTTCATTGCAATTGTTCCTTCGCAATCGTTCGATCAGGGCTGCCATTGATTAGCCGCATACCACGGCGACTCTATGCTGTATGTGAGTAAAGTGGATTTCCAATTGATAGCCAAGGGCCTCGGCGATCCGGCGCAGCATTTCCAGACTATGGCCCCGGTAGTCGGCATCTTCCAGCCGGCTTATGACCGATTGCCGCGTCCCCACTTTGTCGGCAAGCTGTTTCTGGGTCAGCCCGGCCTGTTCTCTCATACGGTAGATTTCCACCGCGATTTCAGCCTTTTGACGCTCCCGGCGGATGGATTCCAGCCGTTTGGGTTTATTGCCGGTCAATTCTGATTTCAGAATGTCCAGCCCGTCCGCTGTTTTTCGTTTTTGTTTCATTTTGTCAACCCTTCAAACGTATGGGTCTTTGGGTTCTGTCTGTATCGGTTCAAATTCTTTATGGCCCGCTCAATCTCTTTTGGCGGGATTGCCGCTTCTTTGGTCAGGCCGTGCGAAAGCAATACGATATTTTTCCCGCAAAAGGCATAGAGAATCCGGTAATTGACATGCCCGCGCCGGGTTCTCAATTCATAGATTCCATCCCGCAGGTAGTCGGCAACCGGCCTGCGCAACTGATTGCCCCAGACGGAAAGCATTTCCATCACAGCCAGACACTTATCCTGCGCCTTGCCGGGCTGTTGTTTTAACCAGTCCCGCAATGGGACTGTCCCGTCCGCTTCCCTGTAAATGACAACCGTTGTCTTTATCATTCGCTCCCTCTCCTTGTATTATCACAAAATTGTGATATAAGTGCAAGGCTTTTTTTACTTTTTTTTGTGATTTCTGATTCAGATACCCTGGCCGGCCTTTTGATTTAATAAAATTCACCGCATACCTTTTGCCCATATTATACCCTATTTCTCTCTTTTTCAAACCCCCTTTTCCCCGCCCCTTGTCGCGTTGAAACGCAGTGAAAACGGATTGCCGCGTCGAAGTCCGGCCTTGCCGGATGAAGATGGACGCCCAATTCGATTTTTCGTTCACACGTTCTAACGTTCTCACGTTCACACGTCTTTTTACCCCCAAATTATACTTTCCCCCTCTGCTGAACGCTGTACGCCGAACGCTGTCCGCTGATTTCTGCCCCCTGCCTTCTGACTTCTGGCTTCTTTTCGATTTGAAATCTCCCCTAATCTCCTCAAAATCGTTGCAAATCTATGAAAATCTCCCGCTTATCGTCGCCATCTTTGCTCATTCTTTCATCAACTTTTGCTCCGATTGCCCCAACTTCTTACTCACTTCGCATCGTTTTGTCTCACTTTGTCGTCATTTTGTAGCATATTTTTCCATATCCAGAATTTAACCCCTTACGGAAAAAGGAGTTAACCTGTGGATTACAACTGTAATCCTAAACAATTCAAAAACCTCCACCCATTGTCCACTTTTTATAATATCTTATGACTAAACGACTTGCAATTCCCGCCAATCCCGACCCACAACAAAACACGACATTTGTATCTATAACATCGAGTAATCCACTGCGTCTCGACTGTTCTTTCATAACCTGTTATACACAAAGAACTAACGTCATTTTAAGGCCAAGCCTTTTCCATCGCAAGACCCAAGACCGATCTGTCTCTTGAAATTTCAAAACCACCCCTAAAAAAATCGTAGACTTCCCTCATCGAGAATTTTCTTACTCCGGCTTCTGACTCCTCATTCTTCCAGAATTATACTTTCCCCTCCCCCTTTTAGAAACCCCATTTTTATCTCATCTTATCTTAACAATCGCTTTAAGAATCAAAACGGCGAGGCGGTCTTTTTGGCCCTGTAATTTCACCCAGCAAGTCTGCGGTGTTTTGAGATAAACGCAGGCGTTTTCGCCGCCGATGGCGGCAGGTGTGTTGGCGATAATCATATCGGCGTTTTTAGAACGCAGTTTCTTTCCGGCATTGGCCTTGAGATTGCGGTCTTCCAGAGCAAAGCCGACGACGCATTGTTTTGTCTTATGTTTGCCCGCCCAGGCCAAAATATCCGCCGTCGGTTTCAGTTTTAAAGTCAGTGCCCCTTTTTCCTTTTTCCTTTTGGCTTTTTCCTTTTTCACCGGCGTATAATCCGCCACCGCCGCGGCCATAATCAAAACATCGCACGCCCGGAAATGCTTTTTGACGGCCGCGAACATCTGGGCCGCCGAGACAACCTGAACAACGTCAGCTCCCCGAGGCGGTTCCAACGAAGTCGGCGCCGTAATCAGCGTCACCCTGTGTCCGGCCTTCAGAGCCGCCTGTGCCAGGGCGTATCCCGTCCGCCCCGAACTGGCGTTGGAGATATACCGCACGGGGTCAAGGTATTCCCGCGTCCCCCCGGCGGTGACGACCAAACGCAATTTATTCTTTTTTCGCGTCATTTCCTGTCCATCATACTTTCGCCGACTGAAAAAGTCCATCTTTCAACAGCCGATGACGTAAATTCATCGCAACTCGGTTACGATTAATTTTAAATAAGTTTCGATTTGGCTCGAGAGGGTTTCCGACAAGGCTGGATTAGGTTCAAGTGAAGCCGGTTCGATGCCGAAAATCACCACTTCTTTGGGGGCTGCTTCCAATTGAGCAGTCAGATCGAGCAATTTCAAAATATCCATCTCGTGCAGCGAAAAATGGCCGAGATTTTTGACGGAACGCACCTGGTCGGGGGTAAAACGGCGGATGGTCCCCGGCTTTTGACCCATTTTGGCGCAGTCAATCAAAATGACCTTATCGCGATTCTCAATCTTATAAAGCAGATTCAGACCGCCGGTGCCGCCGTCATAAAACTCCACATCTTCACACCCGGGCAACTCTCCATTTTGCGCCATCTGCGCCAGTTTTTGCACCAGCAGAACGCCAATGCCCTCATCCGACATCAGTGGGTTGCCCAAACCAATGACGATTGTCGATGGACGATTGTCGATGGATGATTGGCAAGTCATTGTAAATAATTCACTTGCAACTCTGTTAAGAAGGGAATCGTTAACTCGAAACAAATCTTTTCTTACAAAAAAACGACCATAGTCAGAACGCCGGTAAAGGGCAAGAAAAAAGTATAGTAGAGCCAAAAAGATGCCAAAATTATGTGAAAAACACGAAGATGTATTGCTTGACACGGGACGGCAAAACGGGTATGTTAGAATCAGAGCTTGTGAAAGTGAGCACAAACACAAAACGATGGCCGGAACGATGAAATATCGAAAGATACCCGAAGAGACTATCCGACGGTTACCTCGCTATCTGCGGGCGTTTTCGATGCTGGGAAAGCAGGGTCAGGAGTTTCTTTCCAGCCGGCAACTGGCCGAGTATCTGCACCTGAATCCGCCGCAGATTCGAAAAGACCTGTCCTACTTCGGCGACTTCGGGACGCGGGGCGTGGGATACCCGGTTTCGCAGACCGCCGGGCGGATTCGGAAAATTCTCAAGCTTGACGTGACGCAGAAAGCGGTCCTGATTGGGGCGGGCAGGCTGGGGACGGCCATCGCTTCGTATCCGGGTTTTACAATGTTCGGTCTTAATATCGCAGCGATTTTTGACAATTCACCCGCCAAGATCGGCAAAAAAATTGCCGACCTGACGATTCGGGACATCTCACGGCTTGCGGCCATTCGCAAGGAAGATATTCGTCTTGCGATTCTGGCCGTCCCCGCCGAGGCGGCGCAGGAATGTGCGGACGCCCTGGTGCGGGCCGGAGTGCGGGGTATCCTGAATTTATCGCCCCGCTGGCTGCGGGTGCCAAAACGAGTGAAAATCGTGAGTATCGACCTGGCGATGGAACTGGGAACGCTGCCGTACTATTTGTAAAAAATTAAAAGTTAAAAATAAAAAATCAAAAACAAGGAGTCGCCGAAGGCGACGAAATACAAATTGAACATACAGCAGGTGAAATATGAGTGTGATTAAATTAAACAAACAACAGTTCGAACAGTTTGTCGATGCGATGCTGGCGGCCGGACGGAAGGTTGTCGGCGTTGTCGCAAAAAACGACCGGTATGTGTTCGACACATTGCAATCGGCAAAAGACCTGCGGCTGGATTACGATGTTACTATTCTGTCGCCCCGGAAATACGTGCTGCCGCAGACCGAGCCGCTGCTGACATTTGAGGTCGGCGGCGCGGCAAAGTCCGTCATTCAGTGTGAGCCGATGATTCTGCTGGGAGTCCATCCCTACGACCTGATCGCCATTAATCAACTGGATGAATTGTTCCGTCAGGGTCAGTACGATAAACACTATATGGACCGGCGAAAAAACATCACCCTGATCGCCTGCGACATAGCCAAGGCCAGCAAAAATGTCTTTGCCTCGTCGATGGAAACGGCGGTGGTCGATAAAGGATACGATATTCTCATTACGGATATCGGCGACGCTTATCTGCTGGACGCGGCGACGGAAAAGGGAGAGGCGCTGATGACCTATGCCAAAGGAGCGACGGCGGCCACGACGGAAGACCTAAAGAAGCGCAAAGCGATTCAGGAAGCTAATAAGACGGGGCTTAACAAGCACAAGCTGAACTGCAAGCCATCCCAACTGCCAAAACTGCTGGAAAAGGGTTACAACCACCCGGTGTGGGAAGAGAAGGCCCGATTGTGTTATTCGTGCGGCTCCTGTAATCAGGTGTGTCCGACATGTTATTGTTTCGACGTGCAGGATCGGGTCAACTGGGATATGAAGACGGGGACGCGAGTGCGGTGCTGGGACGGATGTCTGCTGGAAAATTTTGCGACGGTGGCGGGCAATCATAACTTCCGCAAAGACCGTTCGGCGCGATTCCGCCATCGGCTGTACCGCAAAGCCAAATACGTGCCGGAAAAAATCGGCGGGCAAATCGCCTGCGTCGGCTGCGGACGATGCGTTACGGCGTGTACCGCGGATATCGCCAACCCGGTAGTGGTGTATAACCGGCTGATGGAGAAATGAATAGTGTTTAATAGTTAAGAATCAATAATCATTTATCCTTATTCATTATTCATTGATCAAGTGGACTTGGAAATAGAACAAGGAGAATACAATAATGTGTGAGTACTGCGGTAACGGGCAAAAAGACATTTATCTGCCCCAGTTGGCGACGGTTACCAGGCGCCGGATGCTCAACGGCACGGAATTGTACATGCACCTGGAACTGGATTCGGGCAAAGAACTGGAACATACGCCGGGGCAATTCGTGGAAGTATCCATTGCCGGCCTGGGCGAGGCGCCGATATCCATTTCCTCCTCGCCGACACAAAAGGGCTTTGAACTGGTGGTGCGAAACGTCGGCAGCCTGACCAAAGCGATTCACAAACTAAAAATTGGACAAAAGCTGGGCATCCGCGGGCCGTTTGGTTCGGTCTATCCGGTGGAGGAGGCCAGGGGCAAAGACCTCGTATTTATCTGCGGCGGAATCGGACTGGTGTCGCAGCGATCGTTTATCCGTTATGTGCTGGATCACCGCAAAGACTACGGCAATGTAACGGTGCTGATCGGAACCAAATGCTACGATATGCGGCTGTTCCGTGAGGAACTCGCAGTATGGCAGGAACGCAAGGATATGATACTGATGGAGATTATCGATGAAACGAACGACTGCTGGGACGGCAATGTCGGCGTGGTGACGACGCTGATTCCGAAAATCGAAATCGACCTGCCCAAATCGCTGATTCTGGTTTGCGGACCGCCGGTAATGTACAAATTCGTGTTGATGGCGCTGGCGGAAGCGGAAGCGCCGGCGGACAATATCTATGTGAATCTGGAGCGGAGAATGAAGTGCGGCGTGGGCAAATGCGGACATTGCCAGATTAACAACCTGTACGTCTGCCAGGACGGCCCGGTGTTCCGCTGGTCTGATTTGGCCTTAGTGCCGGAGGCGATTTAATTATGACAAAACCGAGAGTGGCGATTTTTGATTTTGCGTGCTGTGAAGGCTGCCAGCTTCAGATTGTCAACATGGAAGAAGAAATCCTCGACCTGATTGGGGCAGTGGATGTGGTGGAGTGGCGCGAGGCGATGAGCGAACAAAACCGTGAATACGACATCGCGATTATCGAAGGGTCGATTACACGGCCGGAAGACGCAAAACGGCTGGAAATCATCCGCAGCCGATGCAAAATTCTGATTGCGCTGGGCGCCTGCGCGACCCTCGGCGGTGTCAACAAACTGAAAAACAACTTCGACCTCAATGAAGTCAAACGCTGCGTCTATGGCAAAGACGCCGATATGCCGCACTTAGAGACGATGCCGACCAAAGCCGTGCACGAGGTCGTGGATGTCGATTTCAAGATTCACGGTTGTCCGATTGACCGCAAAGAATTCGGTATGGTCATCCGGGCGCTGCTGCTGGGCAAAAAACCGATGGTTCCGGATTACCCGGTGTGCGTGGAATGCAAGGCCAAAGAAAACGTCTGCCTGTATGAATATGACAAGATTTGCCTGGGGCCGATTATCCGGGCCGGCTGCGGCGCGCGGTGTCCGTCGAACGGATTCCGCTGCTTCGGCTGCCGGGGATACGTCGATCATCCGAATGTTGATGCGGCGCGGGAAGTGATGGATAAATACGGGTTGACGGTGGAAGATTTGCGACAGAAAATGGTGTTGTTTGGATGTGAACAGGGACCGACGGTATGAGTAAGAATATCAGCATAAACGTTCATCATGTAACGCGGGTCGAGGGCCACGGCAATATCGTGGTCAACGTCAAAGAAGGCAAAATCGAGAAATGCGAGTGGCAGGTGCCGGAGGCTCCGCGGTTCTTTGAGGCGATGGTGCGGGGACGACGCTATGATGATATTCAGACGATTGTCAGCCGTATCTGTGGGATTTGCTCAATTACCCATTCGCTGGCCGCGACCAAGGCGGTCGAAGATGCGATGGGTATCAAGGTCTCTGAACAGGCTGACAAGCTGCGGATTCTGATGCACTATTCCGAACAACTCCAGAGCCACACGCTGCACGTCGGATATCTGGTGGCGCCGGATTTATTCAATGCGCCGTCGGTGGTGCCGCTGGTGCCGAAAGCTCCGGACGCCGTCAAGACGATTATTCGCGTACACCGGATTGCCAATACCTGGTCGGACCTGTTGGCCGGGCGGACGACGCACCCGGTGACATTGATACCGGGCGGATTGACAAAAATTCCAACTGAACAGGAATTGCGTGAATTAAAAAAGACGCTCGAAGCAACGGTCAAGGACCTTGTTGCCATCTGCGAAGTGGTACATAGTGTCGCGGGAAATCTGCCGAAATTCGAGCGGGAAACAGAGTACGTATCGCTGAAAATGACCAACCCCCCGACATACACGTTTTATCACGGCGACATTACCAGCACAGATAACGGCGATGGATTGGCGCCTATTCGCGACTGGCAGAAGGTGGCCAATGAGTATATGTCTGCGCAATCCACGGCTAAATGGTGCAAATGGCATCGGGATTCCTATATGGTGGGTGCATTGGCACGGTTTAATAACAACGCAGAACTACTCAGTCCGCTGGGCAAAAAAGTTGCTGAGATGTTTGGACTCAAAAAAGGCAATACGAATCCCTTTATGAACAATATCGCGCAACTGGCTGAGGCGGCCCATGTGGTCGAAACCAGTATCCGAATGATTGATGAGCTGCTAACCAAAGGCCTAACGCAGGAAAAGGTCAAGGTCAGTCCGCGGGCCGGTTGCGGCAGCGGATGTGTGGAAGCGCCGCGCGGGATTCTGTTCCACACCTACGAATTTGACAAATCCGGTAATTGCGTCTATGGCAATATGTGTATCCCGACCAACCAGAACCATGCGAATATCCAGAAGGATTTTGAGAAACTGGTGCCTCAGTTTATGCACCTCGGTCAGGAGGGTTTGCGTCAGACGATGGAAATGCTCGTGCGGGCGTACGACCCGTGCATATCCTGCTCGACGCATTTCCTGAACGTGGAGTTTGTATAAGGAAGTTCGAATCAAAAAGACCCTGGTTTCCCCTCAGGGTCTTTTTTTGCGCGCAGAGAACTCGCCGAAAGGGTTCATAATTTTTGGGGAAAAGAGGTAGCATCGCCTTTGTTCATTCGCTATAATTCAACTAACTACCCTTGTCTGTTATTTTGGGGAATTGGAAGTTATGTTCAGTAATTTTATCGGCGATAAAAGACCTCTCGGCTGGGTCATACAGTTTTGGCCCGTACTGGTCAGTTCGTGGATATTTTCGCTGGCGGCAACGTGGCTGTGCAAGAAAATCGCCATTAAACTGGGA
>Ga0315277_10013242_pt1 | contig 10282 bp, 14 predicted proteins | sample YL17G05_15_MG_FD_203695 | JGI IMG/M metagenome (GOLD analysis project Ga0315277, IMG submission 203695) | Sediment microbial communities from Yellowstone Lake, YNP, Wyoming, USA - YL17G05_15 | ecosystem: Environmental > Aquatic > Freshwater > Lake > Sediment | place: USA: Wyoming | collected...
TTGCTTTAGTTTCCTGGCTGCGGTATTCTCCATTTATGATGGCTCCTCCTACTTTAGATTTGGTGTTTGTAAGCTGCACCGTTCTATTGTAGCCGGAGTCATCACCATTTGTTATTCAATATACTAAAACAAGCAATTGTTACTTTATTTGAACAATCTGGACAATTGTGCAATTGGGAAAGACAAGTGCGAGAAAACTGGCAAGTACCTGATGCCTCTATTTGCTAACTAACAGGATCGTTGACACCTGAGCCCTCGACAAGCCACTCACTCGCTCTACAGTGACTTGTCCAAGGTAGATTTGGCATCGGCCATTGCCTCGTCCATCCCTGGCTTCTCCCACCAGGACCGTTTCCTCTCGGTTGAATAGAAACCCTCCCCCTTGAAGAAAACAGGAACGGAAGAAAAAACCTGTTTGGCTGGTTTGCCGCACTTAGGGCACGTCACTGGAGAGTCGTCCTTCATGCTTCGCCTTAAGTCGAAGACGAAAAGACAATTACAGCATTTGTATTCATACGTCGGCACGAATTGCCTTCTAGCGCAGGAACAATGACTCAATAGGGCTTTCGAATTGAGTCCCGCAGATAGGGCAGCGGAATAGAAGCCTTGTAAACGCCTGTCCGGATCTCTCTTGCCTACAGACAGGACTGGCATTACCATCATTTGGGCAAGAGGCGTAAATGGATCGCCGATAGCCGGTTTTATCAGTGACAAACAGTTGGCCCGCCTCGAGTGCTTTCCTGATAATTTTCGTTTTAATCCTCGCCACCATCTGCGTACCTCCGTAGAAAGTCTATCCTATTCTCTGTGGCACCATTACAATTAGGCCAGTGGAGCTATGCTGCCTACATCTGCGAAAACTATTGTACACAGCCAGCGCCTTTACGGCAACAAGGCAAGCCGAATGCACAAAACGCCCTTTTGTTAGATGTGCAAGTAAGGCCAATTTCAGGGATTCCAAATTTACTGCTAACTAACCTATAAGGATAGTCTGAGTTTCTTTGGATATGGGATATATGATTTATCTTATTTCAGGGTTCCGTCCGAGGGAATGCGCGCCGAAGCTGTTTTAAACGACATCTTTCTTGCCGGCGTTTCATGGGTTATTTTGTGACAGTTCGTCCGTGTTCCTCCAACCACCTTATTACTTCACGCCATGATTTCGCCTTCGCATTTTTGGAGGCTTTCGCTTGTTGCCACCGTATGCCCCCTTTGCCCACTAAGAACGTTCCGATATTTGACCCATCACTATCCCTAACCTCAAACTTCGCCATCTTGGTGCCTTGAAGCTCCTGTTTATCTAAGCAGATTTGTATCTTCATCCGAGGTTACTCCTTTCATAAAACTCGAACAGATTTAGCGACTCAGTCGTACGCATAAATCGGTTGTGAGCAAATAATATACCACATTACCTGTCATTGTCAATCCACTTCCCATAACCTGCTGCCCTGCAGCCTATGGAACCAGCTAACACCTATTCCGCTGAACCTTACGCTATAGAGTGCAATCCGGCGAAGGTCACAATTGCCAGATTGTTACATTAAACGCTTAATAAAAAATTGAGCTCCTGTCCGGGGCGCCCCTCGGCCTAACAAGTCTATTTCGCATTAGCCTCAAAATTATGCTCAAAGTGTGCTAGTCTGAGAGTCTGCGAACACAGAAAGCCAAACCGAACGAATATGTTCAGGCGCGCGGTCGATTTCCTGGATAGCCTTGACGTCTCCTAGAGCTTTCCAGATAGAGGAGGGTGGCTTTGACCCGGGCGTGGATATCCTGTTCGTGGGAAAGATGAAGCTCCTGATATATAGCATTTATGTAGGTCTCAACCGACTTGCGGGATAGGTTCAGCAACTGGGCTATTGCAGCGTTGCTATAGCCTTGAGCTAGGAGTTCCAAAACCTCTTGATGTCTGGGGTTCAATCTCGCCACCGCCGAGCCTTGCTTGGGGCGCAGGTTCGATACCACAGCAGGATCCAACACAACCATGCCGGCCTTACTACCCTGGATGGCACGCACAACCGTTGCTAGATCCGGTGCCGTCTGTTTAAGAAGATACGCCCATCCCTGTATAGCCTCTAGTGGTAGGCTTGTTACATAGCGCCGCTCACTATGAACAGACAGAATTACTATACCAGTTTGGGGCCTTTCCTTCTTAATCTGCAAGGCTGCCTCGATTCCGTCCAGCTTCCCCGGGAGCTCAATATCCATAATCACTACATCGGGTTTCTCCTGCTTGGCCAAGCGAATCGCAGTCTCCCCATCTCCTGCTACCCCTACCACCTGCAATCCTGCCTCTGCAGAGAGGGTTTGGCATAAAAGCTCTCTAAAAAGCGGCTCGTCATCCACCACAATCAACCTTGTTGTCTGCATAAGTACTTCTCCCCCGCGCATCTGTCATCTCATGCTATATGCTATGAAGTATTTTACAATCAGTCATTCTACCTAATTATGTCAGGTGATAACACTGTTATCCAGATCGTTCAGTATGGGTTTAATCGCGTATTAGCTTCGCAGCAACTGACTCCCAGTCGCCTTTATCAACCCAAGTCCGTGGTATTCCGGCTTAAGAATATGGAGTAAACCAAAGCCAGTTCGTAATTCTTGGCTTTTGCGGTGCGAGCAGCGCCATGACCTAGGACCCAGACACCTTGCCACCCGTCTCTCTTATTAGCCTCTTGTAGTGTTCCATGCCCGCTGGCGTCGGTTTGTAGCGGAAAATGGAGGACCGATCTCCTGACTGCTGCTCTATTAGCCCCGCTGACAGGAGCGCCCGCAGTGCAATCTCACCCCAATATCCCGAAAGATGAAAATGATGATCGCTGACTGGCTCATTGCTTGCTTCATACTCTTTACAAATAGCCCGCAGGAGCTTGACCGGCTCCTCCTGAAGGCCGGCTAACGCCTGTTGCATCACCTCCGTCTGCTTGATAGTCTGAACGAGGTCTTCGTACGCGCCCATACTCTCACACCTGGAGTTGGTCCTTCACTTAACCATCTACCTCATCGAAGTTCATGATAGAGCGTAACCACCGTTATTCAAGCTGCGCTCGTCAATCTAAAAGTCATGCCTTTGGGAACAACTACTACCCCGGACTCTGATATTGTACAGCCTCTCCGCTGATCTGCCTCATGGTCATAGCCGATAGAGGCACCAGCCTGGATTCTGGATTCCTTGTCGACAATAGCTCGCCTTATCCTCGCCCCAGGCTCTATGCTAACATCATCAAATATGATCGACCTCTCCACCAGAGCGTCCCTCTCAACAACCACGCCTGGAGACAGAATAGAACCCCAGACCGTACCGCCGCTGATAATACAGCCATCGGACACTAGAGAATCCGGTGTACTTCCTCCCAGGACACACTTGGTTGGGGGGCGGGGCTTCTGATATGACCTGAATGGCCATTTCTCTCCATAGAGATTTAAGAGCGGGTCCACACCCACAAGGTCCATGCTGGCTTCGTAGTAAGAGTCGATATCGCCCACATCCCTCCAGTAGGAAGAATCACGAGTTCCATTGACCAGGACTTTGTTTCTCTTTCCGTCCTTCACCTCGAACACAAAATCCTCTATCTTGTTCTCATTCTCGTAGTCGTAAACAAAGATTTTGTAACCCTTAGCTGTCATTCGGGGAATGACCTCTTTGCCGAAGTCGTCTTCTTTTCCTTCCAGGGCCTCTCTCAAGGCACTCATCTTGAAGATGTAGACACCCATTGAAGCAAGAACATGGTCTGGCGAATCCGGAACCGTCCTTGGCTTGGCGGGTTTTTCCTCGAACTTGACCAGCCTGAGATTTCGGTCTACCGCCAAGACCCCAAGTTTTGAGGCAGCTTGCTCGTTTTTCACCCTGATACCGGATATGGTCAGCCCTGCGTCCCTCCTTTTGTGGTAGGCCAGCATCTGGCGGTAGTCCATCTTATACACATGATCACCGGAGAGAATCAGAATATTTTCAACTTCTCTTCTTGTAATCAAATCGAGATTTTGCCGTACAGCATCGGCTGTACCACGGTACCAATCCGCCCCGTGCTTCTGCTGAGCGGGCACCGTGTATATATATTCTCCGAGCCCCGAGCTTGAAATACCCCAGCCCTCCTGGACATGGACATTCAATGACCCCGACCTGTACTGTGTGAGCACGAAAATCTTGCGCACCCCTGAGTTGATGCAATTACTCAACGCGAAATCGATTAGCCGGTATTTGCCCCCGAATGGAAGGGCTGGCTTAGCTCGCTCCCTTGTCAAAGGTTGCAACCTCTCACCCGTGTCCCCGGCCATTACTATTGTTTGCAGCTTTTCCATTTCCACTACCACCTTGGGTGCGACAGCACCAGCTAAATCAACTTTACTCCAGGTAATCTTTTAGTTTCTTTGACTTGCTACAGTGACTTAGCTTGCAAAGACCTTCAGTTTCGATCTGACGGATGCGTTCTCTGGTGATACCAAATTCCCTGGCGACCTCTTCCAGCGTCCGACTGCGTTCATCTTCTAACCCGAATCTTAGTTGGAGGACGCGACATTCCCTGGGCGTTAGCGTGGCAAGGGCTTCTCCAACCTGCTTTTTTAAGAAGCTGATCGTAGCGGCTTCGACTGGAGACATCGATGAGTCGTCTTCGATAAAATCACCGACCTCCTTATCTGCCTCATCTCCGATAGGCATTTGTAGAGAAATTGGCTTCTGCGATATCCGCATAATCTCCCTAACCTTCTTCAGCGAAATCCCCATACCCCTGGCCATTTCTTTTAAGGTTGGCTCTCTCCCATATTCCTGACTTAGGCGACGACTAGTTCTGATGAGTTTGTTGATGGTATCCCCCATGTGAGCCGGAATGCGAATAGTTCGGGCTTTGTCAGCTATACTCCTTGTGATCGTCTGCCGGATCCACCAGATGACATAGGTGCTGAATCTGCATCCTTTGCGGTAATCGAATTTCTCCACTGACCGAATTAGCCCTATGTTGCCTTCTTGGATAAGATCGAGTAGCGGCACGCCCCAACCTCTGTACTTCTTGGCGACGCTGACCACAAGGCGAAGGTTGGCTTCTATCAGGTGTTTTCGTGCTTTGGCTTCTTCCTCCTTTATGCAATCCCAGTGCTCCCGCAGCTTAGGCTCCAGAGCATCGATACTTTTGCGAAAGTCTGTCCATGAAATCAGCCTTGAGAGGTCGGAGCGTTTTTCGTCCATGACTTTGACCACCTCAGGCGGAATAATGGCAGCGATTACTGAAAGCTCCCTCAAAGCCTCTTTTGCCTCGTGCTGGCTTGCCCCGGTCCGCTGAGCCACACCCTTCAATAGGCTCTCGCTGACCTCACCTTCGATCGCTTTCAGTACTTTTCGATCGGAGGTTGTCTTGGACACGCTCATCAGCCCCGTGAGCCCAAGCTCCCTCCGCAGGGCAGCAACGAAAGGAGAAAACTTGCCTAGCATTGTTAGCACAGCAATGGTCACGTCTCCAGGAGAAGGTAATGCAACATATCTGCCGCACCATTCCTTCTCTAGCCGTCTAATGTACTTACCTTCTTCGATCTTTTTCCCCAGTTGCTTCTCCTCTTGGGCGCTGAGCAGCGAAGTGCCTCCGATGTCACGGAGATACATTATTAGCGGGTCCGTGATGATTTCCTTCGGCTCTGAGTCAGCTTCTTCGATTTGTTCGACCTCCGCATCCTCTTCCGAAATGTCCCTCTCATCCGAGTCCGCTGGGGTCAAAACCACTCCGACAGACGCCTTCGGCTGTCTCTCACCCAGCGAGAAGAACAAGTCCTCCAGCTCATCTACCTCCTGCTCGGGTTCGGTGGCGGATGCAGATATATCGACACAGCGCCCCAATTCATCTTCATTGGAAGCGAGAATCACCGAACCGCCTGCTAAGCGGTCTCGTTCATCTTCAGGAAGTTGTTGTAATTGTTTTCCTCTAGGTCTCATGGGTTTTCTTTAAATAGCTTGCCTCGATTGTTTCCGGGACCAGCTTTCTACTTTATGTCCCCGGACGCTTTTTGCGTGCAAGCTAAACTTAGATCTGCCTAAAAAGGGTAAAAGCGAAGGACGTGGTGCAGCGATTTCGGGCAGCGTAAGCTAACTGCTTGCCGTTATCTCTACCGCCTCGCTCTAGAATGGCAGTCAGAGCAGTACACCGGTCGTCCTCTTTGTGGCTCGAAGGGTACCTGGGTGCTTTTGCCGCAGGAAGCGCATACAGCAGGGTACATTCCCCTCTGCTGTCGGTCGCCTTCGCCTTCTCCCAAATTTTGACATGTCATCTCTGGCCGTCATGCCAACCTGGGCTAGTCTTAATAGCCTGACCTAATGGCTGTGGTCGATCTTCCTGAGTTCCTTTCTCCTCCTTTCCACCACATCCCGGACTTTGTAATGGTGTTCGGGGAGGAAAGCAGTAGCGCTATCTGCTTCTTGTGGTGCCAAGCCTTTACCAGGTTCCCGCTTTGCTCCGCCTAATAGCGTTCCTTCTCTTGTTCCTCGGTCAGGCTTACCGTTTCAGACAGCTTCCGATTATTAACCACTACTTTACCCTCTGCACACTTCCAAGGGCAATAGGCTCTTTCTCTGTAGGATGTGAGCCTTGCTCGGTTTCAGCATTCCTGGGAACGAACTCACCATATATGGTGATAGTCCCAGTGGTGAAGGGGGGTTTGTGGGACTCCACTATATGCTTCTCCCAACACTGGGCGTGGGTGATTGACCCACAAGAGCAGCTGAAAGCTGTCCTACCTGCGAAAAGCGGATAACCACAGACTCTACAATTCACGGCAGATCACCTTCTTCCTTTCTATACTTATTCTCTCTCGCGGATACGCTGATAACCTTAAAAACCGTCCTCACCTTCGCGGGTATCCACTCCTTAAGGTAGCTGACCTTCTCTTGTAATGGTGCGTCCCACTTAGGGTTTATCACAATCTCCACTATGATATTCGACTCTTGTGCCTTGGCACTGACGACATCGCCCCTGAAATCCAGCACTCTAGCTATTTCTTCTTTGGCATGCTCTAAATTAGCTTAGCACTTCCGCTGACATGCTTCATGATAACCTTCATATACAACTCCTCAATGCGTCGGTCTGTGCGGTGCCTTGCCAATCACAATGTTACGATTCTGCCAACCGAATACACCTGCAGCAGGAAATTGCTTCTCGGCTCCGCACTTCTTGCAGACGCCAAAGCTCTTGTCATCAAGAATCCAATAGTGAGCCTCTTGTTTGCACGCGTCACTGTGAGATGTTTCGTCCTTTTCAGTCATCTTCCCCCTCAATGAGCTCATTAGAGAAGATGTCTCAGTTTTTCGGTACGTTTTGCTTATGGTCCGCTGCCGCTTACCTTTGCTGTTTGCTGCCAAGTGCCGACTCTTCCTTTTTGCGAACGGCTCGACCACCATGACCATACTTAAACTTCTTAGACGCTGCGTGGTAGGCTGCACGCTGCTCTTTTTTTCTGTCACGATTGCTTATTGGCATTGTCTATCTCAGCCCGTAGAGACTGCTCCAGCCGGTCCGCCTCTGCCATAGCTTCGTCAACGTCGCTCACGACTACCTCTCCAGGCGTTCGCTCAGCTCGTTTTTGCCTCTCTTGCCAAGCATAAGTCCCTTGGGGGGGAAGCTGCTCATTCTGCTCCTACATCCCTTCTCCTATGCTACACTTACACTTTCTCAACAATGATTTTTACTTTGTCACCCTTCTTCAGGTCTTCAGAAGGCTTGAATGGAACTTCCTTCATCTTGTCCGACCAGGCAACCCTCAAAAGAACCTTCAGATCCTCTGTCTTTTTGACATCGGCTGTCATTTCAGATTGAACTTCACCAAGCTTAACTACCATCTACATACCTCCTTTTCGTGCTATAGCAGATTATGAGCAGCCTCCCTCTACTCCGCTCACGCCTACCGCTCCGGCTGTCTGCCCAGTTCTAATTATCCTAGCCCCCCTATGATACCCCCTACGAGTTTATAGGGGTTTATCGACCGCTTCGATTGCCAGTTCGTGTCCTCTGAAGCCTTCCACATCAGATAAAAGACAACCAGCGCAAGTCCCGTGCAAAACACACAGTTAGGGCACCTTCCTTGCTCTCCAGCCATTGCTCCACCTAAGATTTAAGCTATGACGCAAACTATAATTGGTTAGACTAAGCTTGGTTCGCGTTGCACAAACCAAGCAAGTTTTCACCGTGAGAATTCTGGGTGCTCCTGATAATCAGTTTCCCCACATTTCTTTTCTAATCCGACTTTCCAACCACTATTTTACCTGTACCTTTACAATAGAGACACTTCTCTTTCAATATCGGATGGTCATCACAGTGAGGGCAGGTAATTCTCAATCTGCTCGTATCTTCCATACCTAACTCTTTAACTTTCCAGGATAGCTCATTATTTGACCGAATTTTGCCTCCACCAACGTTCGTGACCAATTTACAGCCGATTTTGCGACAAGTCTCTGCTTCGGGAATATTTTCCGGTCCAGTCCTGTCACCGCCTTTCGCAAATATGTCGGGCTTGACCAGTTCCAGCGTCTTACATACAGTCTGGTCTTCGTCCACAGAAGCAATAACTTCATCAACTCCTTTGACGTTTTCCAGAATTTCTTTTCTCTCCTCAAATGGCCTGAACACAAACCCCCTTTTTCTAAGCAGGAAATCGTTGCCATTCAAAATTACCACTAGCCTATCACCTAGTTTGGCCGCTTCACGAACGTATCGAATATGACCAACATGGATAGGATCAAAAGCTCCACTTATTGCAACTGTGACAAGTCTATGTTTCATTCCAATTGCTCCTCTGATTTTAGATAATCACTCAAGATACATTGTAATGATGTGCTCCACGAAAGTACCTGCATCGCCAGAACGCCGATCTCCTTCATCCGTTTTCACCCCTCGAGCACATAGGAATTACCACCCTCGGGGCGCAAGTAGCTCCTTATCAGGTATCGTCTTTATATCCAGCCCTGCCATGGCTGCCCCTATTCCCTTGAAGACCTCAGCGATAATCGCCGGGTCTTTATAGTGGGTAGTGGCCCTAACGATGGCTTTCCCCATTGCTTCGGGGTTCGATGATTTGAAGATACCGGAGCCGACGAAGATCCCGTCAGCGCCGAGTTGCATCATCAGCGCAGCATCGGCAGGGGTAGCCACACCGCCGGCAGCGAAATTCACCACAGGCAATTTCCCCGTTTTGTGCACCTCCTTCACCAACTCATACGGAGCGCCCAGGGCCTTGGCCTCGGCCATCAATTCGTCAACAGGCATATTCTGCAGCTTCCTGATACCGTCCATCACTGCCCTCATATGCCTCACGGCCTCGACAATGTTCCCCGTCCCCGCCTCACCCTTAGTTCTGATCATGGCCGCTCCCTCACCGATCCGGCGCAGTGCCTCCCCCAGGTCGCGGCAGCCGCAGACAAAGGGAACCTTGAATTCTTGCTTATTGATGTGATGTTTTTCATCCGCAGGGGTGAGGACCTCCGACTCATCGATGAAATCGATGCCCAGTGCCTCTAGGATCTGAGCCTCCACAAAGTGCCCGATACGACATTTGGCCATCACCGGTATACTCACCGCTTTCATGATAGCCTCTATAATCATGGGGTCAGCCATACGTGCCACACCGCCTGTAGCGCGAATATCCGCAGGAACCCGCTCCAGCGCCATCACCGCACAAGCCCCAGCCGCCTCAGCTATCTTGGCCTGTTCCGGGGTTGTCACATCCATTATCACCCCACCCTTCAACATCTGGGCGAGCCCCGTTTTCACCGTCCATGTACCTTTCTCCATCCTGTCTCCTTCACCTCAGAGGCCAAAGCCTGGTTATTATGTTATTAGGGGCCGTTGTGGATCTTTGCTCCATTCCTTGGAATTGCCCTTCAACGCCCTCACGCCAAAGACGCGGCAGTCAGCTAAGCTCAACGAGCTCGATATCGAAGATAAGAGCTTTCCCCGCTAGAGGATGGTTGGCGTCCAGCGTTGCGCTTGATTCCGAGACTTCGATCACCTTTGCCGGGAATACCTTGCCATCCTGTTGACAGATGTCAAGTTCCAGGCCAACGTATGGCTTAACGTTATCAGGGAACTCCTTCCGATCTACCACCACCACCATTTCTTCACAGCGTGGCCCGTATGCTTTATCGGCCGTGACCTTGACGGTTCTCGATTCGCCTGGCTTCATCCCAACCACTGTTTGTTCAAAGGCCCGCATCAGCATAGACTTCCCGATCTTGAATTGCAGAGGGTTGGACTCGCAAGACCTCTTAAATACCTTACCATCACCCAGTCTGCCGGTGTAGTGAATC
>Ga0315277_10013244_pt1 | contig 10281 bp, 9 predicted proteins | sample YL17G05_15_MG_FD_203695 | JGI IMG/M metagenome (GOLD analysis project Ga0315277, IMG submission 203695) | Sediment microbial communities from Yellowstone Lake, YNP, Wyoming, USA - YL17G05_15 | ecosystem: Environmental > Aquatic > Freshwater > Lake > Sediment | place: USA: Wyoming | collected...
GCTGCTGCTGCTCCTCTTGTCGCTGCCGCTCGTGTCGAGGAGCCCCGCGTGGAGTAAAGGGAGCACCAGCACGGGCCTCAGGATCAGAGTCCAGAGAGGCGGGGCCGCCGCCGCCTGAGAAGCAGAAGACGGAGACGAAAACTGGAAAGCGAGAACGCCGTCGATCGCCGACGAGACCAAGAGCGCCGTCGCCGCCACGAGCCTGGGGAGCCTCGCGGGGGACAGGGCCATCGGCGCGAGCGCGACGTCGGCGACGAGGGCGACAAGAGAAAGAGGAGAATTAGGAGCGGAAGAGGAGGAGGAAGAAGAAAGTACCGCCACGGCAGCGGCGGCGGCGGCGCTGCTCCTCTTCCAGCGGCAGAGCCCTCGGAAAAAGGCGTTTTTCGCCACAATCCACCGGAGTAAAAACGCCGGAGCGAGGGCGGGGGCAGAGAGCGAGGAAGGAGAAGAAGAAGAAGAGGCGGCCTCCTCGTTTCCTCCCCCCACCTCCTCCCGCTCGTCGTCTTCTTCGTCCTTCTCCTCTTTGCTCTTGGGCCACAGCGGGGCCCAAAGCGCGGCGGCGAACGCGGCCTCGAGAAGGAGCCCGTCGGACGGCAGCTCCGCCCAGGGCAGCGAGCTCCCCCTGGTCGTCGCCGAGGCGAGAGGGGCGATCAGCGCCAGGTACAGCAGCGACAGAGCGACGAAGAGAGGCGCGCAACCGCCCAGGTAGCCCGCGAAGGCCGCGCCGGCGAGGAGCGCGCCCAGCAGCGAGAGGCAGTCCGCCGCGGCACCGGCCTCGACGCCGAGCGCGTCGAGGAGCCAGATCAGCGTCGGCGTTCCAGAGAAGCTCTCGAGGAGATCCCCGGGCACGCGGCGCTGCTCGATGATCGTCCGCAGGGGCTCGATGCCGCGGGTGCCGACGAGCTCTGTGCGTTTGAGAGAGAGTGAGAGAGTTTTGAGAGTTTTGAAGTTTTGTTGAGGTAAAGAGCGATGAAAAAAAAACAATCGGCGCGTTTTCGACAATGCCTCTCTTCTTCGGTTACGTATCCTCCCGGGGTCCGCCCGAGGAGAACGCGTGTCGTCGCCAATTGCAACATCAGGCCTGTCTGACCTCGGCTCTGCGCGTAAAACGAGCAGAATGCGAGGAAGAAAGAGAGCGCGAGCGCCCGCTGAAAGGCATCGCGAGCGTCGATTTTGAGGCGCATTTTGTTTTTCTTGTGAAGCAATTTTTTCTCTCAACCTCCTCCTTCTCTCTACCCCTTCAGACTCTTTTTTCTTTCGCGCTTCCATTCATTTGTTCCCTGTATTGCGAAGTAGGAATACAAATATGAGAGGCAAAAGAAAAAAGTCGAAAGGAAACAATCGATATCACCCTTGCTTCGCGGCCTCCTGCCACGAGGCCTTCTCCGCCTCGGACAGCTCCCGCCACCGCTTGGCGAGCTCCCTCGAGACGTTGGTCATCTTGGCCGCCGCCGCGTCACCGCCGCCCTGCTCGAGCAGCTCCGCTTTCACCTGCTCTCGCAGCGAGTCGCAGAAGGTCATGTAGCTCGTCTTGCGGCCCGTCCCGGGTCTCGCTGGCGCGGGAGACTCGGACGCGGAAGAAGAAGCAGCGGCAGAAGCAGCAGATGGAGAGCGCCTCCCCGCCGCCGCCGCGGAGGCCCCGGCGACGCCGTTTCCGCCGCCGACGGAACCGCCCTCATCGTCCGTCGTCTCGCCCTCGCCCTCGCCAGACATGGCCGTCACGCTCGCCACCGCGTCGCCCTCGGCCAGCCTGACGACGCGCACGCCCTTGGCAGACCGGCCCGAGGCCGGGATGTCGGCCTGCGCGAGGCGGAGCATGACGCCCGAGGCGGTCCCGACGAGCAGGTCGCGCGAGCCGGCCGAGGCCGAGGCCGAGGCGGCGTCGGCGCGCCGCCGGCTCCTCGCGGCGGCGGTCGGGCTGCCGCCGGGGCCGCCCACGGCGCCCCCGGGCACGGGCAGCAGCGCCGCGAGCTCGTCGCCCTCGGCCATCTTGATGGCGCGCACGCCGACGCAGTTGCGCCGCATGTTCCTGAAGGCGGACAGGGGCACGCGCTTGCCCATGCCCTTTTTGGTGACGAAGAGCACCGAGCCGTCGTCGTCGGCGTCGGCGGCTGCTGCGCCGGCGCCCTCGTCGACGTCGCCCTCGTCGCCGTCTCCCTCTCCTTCGTCCTTGCTGCTGTCGCCGCTTCCGTCGTCGGCGCCGCCGCTGCTGCCCTTCTTCGGGACGTACCCGGGAGGCGGCGGCAGCACGCACATCCCCACCAGCTTCGCCCCGGGGGCGAGCTTCATCGCGTTCACCCCGGTCGAGGCCCTGCCCGTGGGCCTCAGCGAGTCGGTCGCGAACAGCAGCGCGGCGCCGTTGCTCGCGGCGAGCAGCACCCTCGAGCCGGCCGGCGCGCGCGCGACCCAGGTCAGCTCGTCCCCCGCGCCCTCTCGCATGCCGATCGCGGTGATTCCCGTGCGCCTGACTTTGGCGAACTGGTCGAGGGCGGTGCGCTTGACCAGGCCGTTGCGCGTCAGGAGGAGCAGGCCCTGCTCCCCCGCCGAAAAGTCGCGGACGGCCAGCATCGCCGCAAAGCCGTCGCCGCGGTCGACCGAGATCAGCTTCGGGATCGCGGTCCCCGCCGCGCCGCGCGAGGCCTCGGGGATGGCGTGCACCCGCAGCGAGAAGACGCCGCCCTCGCGCGTGAAGAACAGCAGCGTGTCGCGGTTGCTCGCCGCCAGCACGTCGCCGACGCCGTCCCCCTCGCCTCGCGGCGTCGCCCCCAGCTTGCCCCTCGTGCCGCGCGCCTGCTGCGAAAAGGTGTCGGCGGGCATCCTCTTGACGAAGCCGCGCTTGGAGAAGACGACGATCGACTCGCCTTCGGGCACCAGAGCCTCGTCGTCGACGCTGCCGTCGTCTCCCAGGCGCAGGGCCGTGCGCCTGTTGTCGCCGAACTTCAAGGCGACCTCCTCGGCCTCTCGGACGAGCGTGTCCGCGACGCGCTCGGGCGAGGCGAGCAGAGCGTCCAGGTCCGTGATCCTAGCCGAGAGCTCCTCTGATTCTTTGTTGAGCTTGTCGGCCTCGAGGCTGGTGAGGCGCCGCAGGGCCATCGCGAGCACGGCCTCGGCCTGCAGCTCCGACAGGCCGTGGTCGGATATCAGGCGAGCCGAGGCGGCGGCGGCGTCCGGCGCAGAGCGGACGGTGGCGACGACCTTGTCCATCGACTCCATCGCGATCAGCAGACCCCGCACGATGTGGTCGCGGGCCTTGGCCTTGCCTGTATTTTTGGGAAAGAGAGAAGGAGAGAGAGAGAGAGAGAGAGACGAGAAGAAGAGAAAGAGGGAGAGAGAGTGAGGAAAGAGCGTTTATTTTCCTTTGTGAAAAAAAAATCGAGAAAAAAACCTCGTTTCAAAGAAAATCTTCCTTCTCTCACTCACCCAGCTCGAACCTCGCCCTCTTCCGGATCACCGACGACCGGAACTCGATAAATTTCATGAGCATTTCCCTCAGGGACAGGGTGCGAGGGGTGCCGTTGACGAGCGCGACCATGTTGCAGGAGAAGCGGGCCTTTTATTTATTTATTTATTTATTTTATTTAAGTTTTTGTTGTTCGAGGTCGAGTTCTTTTTCGTTCCTTTTTTCCCCCGTTTTTTTTATCCTCTCGAAAAAAAGAAAAAAAAGAAAAACAACGAACTCACCTGCAGCGGCGTCTGCTTGTACAGCGACCCCAGCACCACCCTCGCCGACACACCCCTGCGCAGCTCCACCACAACGCGCGTCCCGGCCCTGTCCGACTCGTCCCTCACGTCCGCGATCCCCACGAGGGCCCCCTCGTCGACCAGCTCGGCCACGCGCTGGACAAAGGCGGCCTTGTTGGTCTGGTACGGCAGCTCGGAGATGACGATGCGCGTCTTTCCCGCGGCGCCGTCGAGCGAGGCGTCGTCGAGGGCCGAGAGGGACTGGGAAGGAGCCGTTCCGGCTGCCGCCTCCGTGTCCGAGTCGGCGGAAGAGAGAGCGGCGGCGGAAGCAGCAGCTTCTGCCGCCGCCGCTCCCTTCCTGCCGCGCCGGGACGGCGCCTTCTTCGCCTTTTTGCCTCCGTCGCCGTCGATTTCGATGTCCACCTTGCCGCGCACCGTCACGGGGCCCCTGCCGGTCTCGTACGCCGTCGCCACGCCCCCGGCGTCCAGGATCTCCCCTCCCGTCGGGAAGTCCGGCGCCGGCAGGAGCCTCATCAGCTCCTGGGTCGAGGCCTCGGGCTTCCTGACCAGAAGCGTCATCGCGGCGACGACCTCCCTGAGGTTGTGCGGCGGGATCCGCGTCGCGATGCCCACCGCGATCCCGCTGCTGCCGTTGACCAGCAGCAGGGGAACGCGCGCAGGAAGCACCGTGGGCTCCTCGACGGAGCCGTCGAAGTTGGGCGCCATCCTGACCGTCCCCTCGGCGGCGAGGTCGCGGAGGAGCACCTCGGCCGACAGCGCGCGGAGGCGGCACTCCGTGTACCGCATGGCCGCGGGGGGGTCGGCGTCGAGCGAGCCAAAGTTGCCGTGGCCGTCGACCAGGGGGCTGCGCATCGAGAACGGCTGCGCGAGCCTGACGAGCGCGTCGTAGACGGCCGTGTCGCCGTGCGGGTGGTACTTCCCCAAAACTTCGCCGACGACGCGCGCGCACTTGCGGTGCGGCGTCGAGGGGGACAGGGAGAGGCCGTGCATCGCGAAGAGGATGCGGCGGTGGACTGGTTTCAGGCCGTCGCGGACGTCGGGGAGGGCGCGGCCGACGATGACGGACATGGCGTACTGTTGTTCGTTTTGTTCATCGGAAGAAGGGTTTGGGGTTTTTCGAAAAGGTCGGGGTTGAGGGGGGGGGAGAGAAGAGGAGGTCGAAAAGGAAGAGGGAAAAAAAAAAAGATGGTGGTGAATTTCTCCGTCTCTGCCCCCCCCTGTCCTCTCTCCTCCTCACCGCGATGTAGCTCTTCTCGGCCTCGTCCTTCAGCTCCGTGTCGATGATGCGGCCCATGACTGTGAGGGCGCCGCCCGCGTCGGCATCGCCGCCGCCGTCACCGCCCTCGGCAGCAGTCGCCGTTGCCTTCGCCGAAAGGCCGCGGGATCGATGGAGCGAGGACGACGACGACAGTGGCGACGCCGAAACCATCACCATCGAGCGACGGCTGCTGCTCGTCGACATCGCCGCGCCTCCTGGCCATGATTTCAATGCAGAGGCGGCAACAATAGAAGAAGACGACAAACTGTTACTCTGCACTGCCGCTGTCCGAGCAGACGCGAAGCAGCGGGCCAGCAGCCCCCGCGAGCAGCGCATGCCTCGGCCGTGAGATGGCAGAAGAAGCGTTGGACTCGATGCCGACGGCGACAGCGGCGACGAAAGAGGAAAAGGTTTGTCGGCCTGTGAAGAGGGGGGGGGGTTTCGGTGCTTGCTTCCGTGTGAGAGAGTAGGCCCCGTCCCCGTGCTCTCGTCTCCCGTCCTTGCCGATGGAGGATTCGAGGCCGCGAACGAGGGCGGCACTTGCGAAACAGAATGCAACACGGAAGCAAGGCCGCCGACCCGGCGGCGAAACAATGCCTCTCTCTTCGGCTTACCAAAAACAATCTGCTGCCTGCGGGGGAGGGGAGCGGCATCTGCAATTTGCAAGAGGCGCGAGAGCGAGCGTCGGGTTGTTCTCGTGCTGCCGCTGCTTCTAGGGAGACCAAGACCAAGAGAGGGAGACACGAAAGCGAAAGCTAAAAGAGAGCACGAGAGAGGAAAGCCTTGTTGCTCTGTGCCGAATTTTGATGGAAAGTGTTTCCAGTTTTTTTTTCTTCTCCTTCTTGTTACTTAATTTTTCTCCCCTCGCTCGAGCGAGCTGGCTCCGGCCCGCCGCAGCGGAGACAGCCTGTGAAGCACAGCCGCCGCAGCCCTCCCGACCGCGGAGTGCTGCTTCTGCAACAACGGTTGCTGCGTCGGAGAAGTCTTCAAAGGAGAGGAGGCGACGGCTGTTGTGACGACAACAGAGGCGCTAGGAGCGGCGGCTTCTTCTCTCGTCGCCGTTGCCGCTCGAGGAGCCGCCGGGGGCGCAGGCGGGGGGTGCACGACCCTCCATCCGATGACGTTGGCGGACTGCGAGGGAGGAGGGAGCATGGACGAGGAAGAAGAGGGGGCTGGATTTCTCTCTCGAGCTGTCGTCGCTGTTGCTGTTGCGAGTGGCGGCGGCGAGGGAGAAGGAGAGAGAGCTCTCGCTGTCGCCGCCGCCGTGGAAAAAGGCTGCTGCTGCTGAAGAGCGTGGTTGCTTCGCCTCGCAGAGGCGGCCCTCGCGACGGCCGCGGCGAAGGAGGGCCGCGGGGCCCAAGCTCTTTCTTCTTCTTCCTCCTCCCCTTTGAGCGCCCCCGAAGCGGCGGCGGCAGCCGCGGCGGCGGGGGAAGCAACTGCTCTCGCGTTTGCTGCCGCCGCCGCCGCTGTCCTTTTTGGAGACGGCGGATGCAGCAGGTCTCCTATCCTGCAGATCGAGGCGTCGAGGGACTGGTCGTGCCGCTGCTTCGCTGCCGCTGCCGGCGAGAGAGGAGCGGCAGCGGCAGCTCCGCCCCCCTTCTCTGCCGCTCCCAGACTCATCACCGAGAGCGAGGCCGCGAGCCTCCCCATCGCTGGAGCCCGGGGACCCGTCTTGGGCGTCACGTGGAACCTGCGACCGCCCCCCGCGGAGAGGGGCCTGCGGCCGCGAGACTCCGGGAGGCCCCCCTCGCCGCCGCCCCCGGCGACGGCCGCGGCGAACGACGACGAGGTCTGAGTCAGGAGCGTGGGGGCCGCGGGCGAAGGGGAGCGGTCGAGCTGCTCCGCTGCAGGCGTCGAGGGTGAGCCCTGGAGGGCAGAAGAAGGCGCAGGAGCAGCAGCAGCAGCAGCGGCAGGAGCAGCAGCAGGGGAAGGAGAAGAAGCGGAAGGAGCGAAACTCGAAAACGCCGAAGCAAAGACGACTCCTTTGTCCTTTATCGCCCTCTCCGCCGCCGCCGTCTCCTCCCTCCTCAGCGCCTCCTCCACCTCCTTCCTCTCCAGCAGCTCGGCGACGCGCCGCCGCTCCCTGCCGGCCTCCTCGCGGAATCGCGCCGCGTCGGCCTGCGCCTCCTCGAGCCAGCCCTGCGCCTCGGCGAGCGCCTCGGCCGAGCGCCTCGCGGCGGCCTTGTGCCTTTCCTTCAGGGACGCCATGGCCGCGTGGAGGGCCTCGTTCTCTTCCTTCATCGCCGAGGCCCACTGGGCCTGTTTTATTTTTTGGCGTTGTTTCATGTGTGGTGGTCGGGGAGGAGGGGAAGGCGGTGAGGTGAGGAAAGGTTTGAGAAGAGAGCGCGTTCTTGGAGACGACGAAGAAATGAGTCCCGATGGCGCGACGATGAGAGGGCGAGAACGTGCTTCGAGTTCTGCCCTTTCTGGTTCTCGCATGAAAAATGCAGCGCAGCCAGAGGTGACGCTCAAGAGAGACCCTCCGAGCAAGCGTTCGCCCGTTCAACTCGACAGAGAGTCGGAAAAGGCGGGGAACGAGAAGAGAATCTTCCCCCCACCGAGCGCAAATGAACCGACAGACCCGTTTTGTCTCTCTCTCTATGCTGCTCTCGTCGAAACGTTCGCTTACCGCCGCATCCGCTTCGGCACGCAGGGCAGCGAGCTGCTGCTGTGAATCGGAGAAGGAGGATGACATGACGTATGGAGGGAGAGAGAGAAACAGAGAGAGAGAGAGAAACAGAGTGAGAGAGAGAGAAACGAGGAAGAAGCGAGAATTGAGAGTTGCTCTCGGCTCTCTCTCTCTCGAGGCGAAAAAAAATTTCTGTTTGGGCCTCAGCTCGAATGCTTCGCACTCGTCGAAAGCACAAAGCGAGGAAGAAAAAGGAAAGCATCGTCTCTTTCTCTCTCTCTCTCTCTTTTCTCGTCAAGCGATGGAGAACCACCTCCTCCGCCACGGCGAGGCCATGGAGGCCGAGCTCAAGGCGATGGGCGCGGTGCAGCTCGGGGTGAGGGAAGAGGAGTTGGAGAAGAGAAGAGAGAGAGAGCGAAGATGACAAAACAGAGCCATCGATCGTGCGATCGAACGGTTTCGTCGATGCCCTGTCCTTCTCTTTTCTTTCTCTATCGCGCGCAAGCTTGTTCGTTTTTCTGCTTGGCTCAGCCCTCGAAGGAGACTCGTTCTCTCAAGCGTTGCGGAAGTATCGAAGGAGAGAGAAGAAGAAGCAAGCGAGGGCGAGTCTAAGAGCAAAAAACACCCCAACAATCGAGACCTCAAGAACTCCATTCCATCGACCCCGGCGCCTCCTCTCAACCTCCTCCTCTTTCTCTCTCGACCTCGCCTCCCCCCCTCTCGAACCTCCCCTCCTCTCCCTCTCCCAGACCACCATCATGGCCGCCACCTTCGACGGCGGCGTTGTTCTCGGCGCCGACTCCCGCACCTCCACGGGCAGCTACGTCGCCAACCGCGCGACGGACAAGGTCACGCGTCTCACCGAGCGCGTCTACGTCTGCCGGTCGGGGTCGGCGGCCGACACGCAGAACATCGCCGCGGCCGTCGCCTGGCACCTCGAGCAGATGGCCGTCGAGCGCGGGGGGAAAGAGGCGGGCGTGCTCGCCGCGGCGAGGATGCTGAGCAGGATCACCTACCAGAACAAGGACGCGCTGCAGGCGGGTCTGATCGTCGCAGGCTATGACGAGGCGGACGCGAACGCCAAGTCTTCCTCTGCTTCTGCGACGGCGGGAGGAGAGGGAGAAAGCAGCAACGGCGGCGTCGTCTACGCCGTCCCGCTCGGCGGCACCATGGTCCGCGTGCCCTTCGCCATCGGCGGCAGCGGCTCGGCCTACATCACGGGCCTCTGCGACAAGCTCTGGCGGCCCGGCATGACCGCCGACGAGTGCGTTGCGTTTGTGCGCCGCGCCGTCGCGCACGCGATCGCCCGCGACGGCAGCAGCGGCGGCTGCATCCGAACCGTCTGCATCACGAAGGAGGGGGCGAAGAGGGAGTTTGTTCCGGGGGACGAGGTGCCTGGCACGTTTGGAGACCTGTCGCAGCCGGTCGGAGGGAGGGAAGGAGCGGCAGCGGCGGCAGCAGCAGCGACGGCGGTGGCTTGAGAGAAAGAAGAAACTTTTTTCAACTTTTCCGTCGTCCTCGTTTTTCTTTTCCTTTGCAAAAAAATAGTTTCAAGTCATAAATAAATGTCTTTCTCGAACCCGAGCGCCAGGGCTCTCACGTCGCTGCGGCGAAACAGCTCGACGGTTCGGAACGTCGGGTCCTGCGGGCGCACGTCGAGGGAGCGAGGGAGCCTCGCCAGGAGTAGGAGGAGACGCTCGGCGTTGCTGCTTTTCGGTCCTTGCTCCTCCTCGCCGTCGCCGCTGTCGACGTCGTCGTCGTCATCGCCTTCCCCGCCCCTCCTCAGGATCCTCAGCGCCGCGGCAGCGTCGACGAGCCTGGTTTTCCTCTGCCGATCCGCCGACGTCGAAGAGCAGCCGTGGCAGTGCCGGAGAGAGAGCGTCCGAGGAGGAGGGGGAGGGCAAGGAGAGTTTCTCGCCGCCCCCTCTCCTCCTCCCTTTGCCGTGGCTGCTTGCTGCGGCCTCCTGCGGCCGCTGTCCGGCAGCCGGCACTCGAAGCAGAGCTCGGGCCACGCCGCGCGCACGCGCGCCCTCCAGGTCGACGAGGGCGGGCCCGCCGGCAGCAACGGGGCGCCGCTCCGGAGGGCGCGCCTGTCGAGCGTCGCCGCGACTGCTGCCGCGACTACTACTTCCTTTTCTTCTTCTTCTCCTTCTCCTTCTCCTTCTCCTTCTTCGACTTCTTCTTTTTCTTCTTCTCCGAGGCCGAGGCCCAGCGATTCCGCCACTGCCCTCCAGAGCCTCTCTCCCTCCTCTCCTCCTTCCTCCGCGGCCCGGCGCCAGTGCCTGCAGACGCAAGGGACGGTGGCGAGGTCCTGTGGGTCGCGGAGGTGCGAGAAGATCTCGGAGAGGGAGTCGCGGTCGAGGTCGAGGCCCGTCCTCGCCGCCGTCGTCGTCGTCGCTGGTGCTTCGGTCGGCGGTAATTCGTCGAGATTATTCATCATCGCCGTCGTCAGTTCCGCCGTTTCCCTCATCGATGTCGCGCTTGTCATCGTCGTGACATCGTATCTCTTCTTAGCTGTCGAAGAGGGCGGGGGCGGCAAAACAGAGGGCTCGGCGCGGGGAGTCGCGCGAGGAGGAGCAAAATTGGGGAGGAAGCGAGATGCCGAAACGAAAAATCGAAATATTTTTTTTTCTCTTCCTCTCTCGTTTGCAAACAAAAAACAACCTGCGCTCTCTCAACCCTTTCACCCCCC
>Ga0315277_10013245_pt1 | contig 10280 bp, 9 predicted proteins | sample YL17G05_15_MG_FD_203695 | JGI IMG/M metagenome (GOLD analysis project Ga0315277, IMG submission 203695) | Sediment microbial communities from Yellowstone Lake, YNP, Wyoming, USA - YL17G05_15 | ecosystem: Environmental > Aquatic > Freshwater > Lake > Sediment | place: USA: Wyoming | collected...
GCCCGCCGTATCCTGCGGCGGGCGGCCAGGTTCGGCCGTGAACTGGGCGTGCATGAGCCGTTCCTCTATCGCCTGGTCTCGACAGTGGTGGATACCATGGGAACCATGTACCCGGAGATAGTCAAAAGATCGCCGAATATAGCCCAGGCGATCAAAGCTGAGGAGGAAAGCTTCGGAGTGACTCTAGACCGGGGCCTCGAACTCTTTGCCAATGTAGCCGGGAAAGTGCTCGATCGAGGTGAAAATACGATTGCCGGACAGGACGCTTTCAAACTATACGACACCTATGGCTTCCCGCTCGACCTTACCGTGCTTTTGGCCAGGGAAAAGGGCCTCAAGGTCGATGAGAATTCATTCGGGTCATGTATGCAGCGTCAGAAAGACCAGTCGCGTGCTGAGGGAAAATTCGCCTCCCGGAGCGCTGTTCGAGAATGGACTGGTCAGCTCGCAGAAGGTTCGCGAAGCGTTTTCACAGGTTATGACTGCCTGGAGGTTGACTCGGCGGTTCTCGGGCTGGATGAAAAAACGGTTATTCTCGACCGCACTCCATTTTATCCTGAGGGCGGCGGCCAGGTGGCCGACCAGGGGTTTATTCACGGGCCGGATTTCACCTTCCGGGTCAGGGATGTCCGCCGTCTCGGTTCTCTTATCCTCCACGAGGGGGAATTTGAAAAGGGAGGCCCGCCAATAGAGGCTTCCGGCACGACAGTCAAGGCGGCTGTGGAAAAAGAAAGACGTCTGGCCATAGCCAGAAATCACACTGCCACCCACCTCCTGCACCGGGTGCTTCATGAGGAATTAGGTGAGGCGGCCACGCAGGCCGGTTCCCTTGTTTCTCCTGATTACTTGCGTTTCGATTTCCACCACTATGAAAAAGTGTCCGAGGAGATGCTGCTAACAATCGAGAAGAGGGTGAACGCGGAGATACGGGCCAACCGGCCGGTCAAGACCGCAGAGATGGATTACGATGAAGCTGTCGCCGGGGGAGCCATAGCCCTGTTCGGAGAAAAATACGAGAAGCGGGTCAGGGTGATCGAAGTCGAGCTTTTCAGCAAGGAACTCTGCGGCGGTACCCATGTAAATGCTACAGGACAGATCGGTGCTTTTGTTATTGTCTCGGAAAGCAGCGTGGCCGCCGGAGTAAGGAGGATCGAGGCTTGCACAGGCGAGCGCGCTGCCGCCTGGCTGCTCGAGCGCAGCCGCCTTTTAGCAGAGCTGGAACATATCTTTTCGGCCAAGCCGGAGGGGATGCTGGAAAAAGCGAATGAATTTCTCGACAACCAGAAGATCTTAACCAAGGAACTGTCCCGGGCTAAAGAAAATTTGCAGCGCTATGAAATCGAAGAAATTCTTAAAGACTATATAGACCTTCCTGGTAATGTTAGATTGCTAACTAGATTTATAGCTGATGTTGATCTGGAATATTTAAAAGGTTTGGGTGATGCTTTTAGAGAAAAAGGTTCAAGCCGTGGTGTAGCTCTTTTTGCAACGGAAAAAGAAAATAAAATTTTATTTGTTTGTGTTGTGACCGATGAACTAGTAAATGAAGGAAAGTTAAAAGCCGGCGACCTGATTTCTAAAATCGCAAAACTAGCTGGGGGAGGTGGAGGAGGAAAACCCCATCTGGCTACAGCTGCTGGCAAATTTACAAATAAACGAAAAGAAATATTGACAGCTTTCGAAAGAATAGTTGAGGAAGCTCTTACTAAAGGGAGCGTTAAATAGTTTTTATTTATAGTGGTTTTGCTTCTTTTGCCAGCAAAAGAAGTTTAAAATTTATTTTTACGTATAGATGCAAACAATTTTATGCCCAGAGTAGGAAAAAGTTAAAGATTTGCGAAATATGTATTTTTTCAAAGCCCGCAGGGTCTTCGAGGGGAAACTCGAGGCTTGCCTGGAATCTCTCGACAGAAGACATTACCCGGCTAGCCTCCTCGAATCCCTTTCCGCGGTCTTGTTGCCGCCCGGCGCACCGAGAGGCCTGCCATTATATGTCAAGACTCTGACCGGGGATCAGGGCTGGTTTCCCGGCAACATTCCCGTGGCCCTGGAATGCCTGCTGCGAGCCTTTTTTCTCCTTGCCGAAATGGGTTTTCCCGGATCCGGAGAATCCGGGGAGAGCTTAGGCAGGAATCTCGGCGCAAGGTTTTCACAGGCCCAGCTGCTCCTGACCGCGGACACTCTTTTCACCTGGCCGCTGGAACTGCTGGCCGGTGAACAAGGTCCGGATGGATTGTCTCTGGTTAATCGGCTGGCTCAAGCCATGGGACCTGGAGGATGCCTGGCTGAACTAGACTGCTGCCCGACTGGCATTTCCGGACTTTTAGACCTTGATCCGGTGCATTCTCTGGCGGCAGCCGCATATGGGAAAATTCTAAAGGAAGAGAAGGAATTAGGCCTGGTATCCAGGTGGATCTACCTTCAGGAGCTTGCCGGCTGGTTCGGGCTGAAAAACAAGGTGCGCAGGAATCAGAAAGAAATTGAGCGGGAACTCTGCGGTAAGGTTGAAAAGGAAGCGAGCGGGAAACGGTGGGGAGCTTTTGTGGAGCTGATAGGTTTCCTCAAGGATTAAAATTGTCGATCAGCAGGGCGGCGAGAGGGGTTATTCAGTGGGTGTTGATTATAGAGAGAATCAGGCGGGGAATGGGGAGCTTGTGGCTGTAGCCATGAGCGGAGGGGTGGACAGCTCGGTGGCTGCCTGTCTTCTTAAGGAACAGGGTTTCCGGGTAATCGGGCTTACCATGAGGCTTTTCTGTTATGCGCTCGAAAATCCCGAGGATAGAAGCTGCTGCAACCTGAAAGCTGTTGCCGATGCCAGATCAGTCTGCGAGAGCCTGGAGGTACCCCATTACCTTATCGACTGCGAGGAGATTTTCCGCAAGGAAGTAATCGACCGCTTCGTGGCGAGTTACCTTACCGGCCGGACACCAAATCCTTGTGTTGACTGCAACAGTTACCTCAAATTCAGTTTCCTCCTGAAAAAGGCCCGGGCTTTAGGTGCGGCATATCTGGCCACAGGACATTACGCCAGGCTTGTCCAGGAGGATCGTTCGCCGTCCCTCTATCCGAGACTGGCTCGCGCCCTGGATAAAGACAAGGATCAGTCATACTTTCTCTGGGCCATCCCCCGCGAAAATTTGACGCATCTCGTTTTCCCGCTCGGCAGGCTAAGGAAAAAAGAAGTGTGGCTGCTGGCCGGGAAATTTTCTCTGCGGGTAGCAGACAAAAAGGAGAGCCAGGAGGTCTGTTTTGTCGATTCCCGCGGCCTGGATGATTTTATAAAGAGCTACCTGGAAAAAGTCGGGGCTGATGAATCCTCCCATCCGACCGCTAAGCCGGGCCCGCTGGTGGACAGGGAAGGGAGAAAGATCGGCGTTCACCGGGGATGTGCCTTTTATACTATCGGGCAAAGACGGGGTTTGGGAGTTGCTCTGGGTTACCCGGCTTATGTCACACTTCTTGATCCCCTGACCAACACTGTCGTAGTGGGAAGCAATGAAGATCTCCTGGCCGACAGGTTCAGAGCCGCGGAAGTGAATTACCTTGTCGATCCGCCACGAGGCCCCTTCCGGGCGGAAGTAAAGGTTCGTTACAAAAGCAAACCGGTATATGCCGGTATCTTCCCGATGGATGGCCAGAAAGTCATGGTGGAAATGGATGAGCCTCAGCGTGCGGTTACCCCGGGCCAGTCGGCGGTTTTTTATGATGGGGATATTCTCCTGGGGGGCGGTGTAATAGAAGGGGGAGCTCTTTCTCCAGGAATTAAACAAGTAGAATAAGCAAAAAATATTAAGCCTGATAAAGGCTGGAATTTTTTTATTTGCAAACATGTCCGCTGGTGTTAATATATTAAAGGATATAATGTTGCCGGTAAGCGACCATATATAAAGAAGCGATTTCAGACCGATTCCAGAAGTGAAAAGCTTGTGTCTTTCCGCTAAGCTTTTCCTGAACGAACTTTGCGGCGGATTTGATGACGAGAATTATCGCGATTGCCAACCAAAAGGGAGGAGTCGGGAAAACCACTACAGCGATTAACCTGGCAGCCTCCATAGCCGTAGCTGAGATCGGGACGCTGTTGATCGACATAGATCCGCAGGCTAACTGCACCAGCGGCGTGGGAATAGATAAGAAAAAAATCGTGCATGATATTTATGATGTGCTTATCGGCGGGCTGCCTCTCCAAGACACTGTTCTGAAATCGGAGCTGAAGTATTTGGATCTGGTTCCCTCCAACACCGACCTTTTCGGCGCGGAGGTGGAACTGGTCCAGATGGCGAACCGGGAAGAGAGGCTGCGCCGTGCTTTGGAGAGACTCGAAGGCCGCTATAAATTCATATTTATAGACTGCCCTCCGTCTCTGGGCCTTTTGACTATCAATGCTCTGACAGCGGCACATTCGGTATTAATTCCGATCCAGTGCGAGTACTATGCCCTGGAAGGGTTGAGCCAGCTGATCAATACTATCAGGCTAGTTTCCAAAAGGCTTAATCCCGGCCTGGTTATCGAGGGGATATTGATGACCATGTTCGATACTCGTCTCAATCTCTCCCACCAGGTTATCGAGGATGCACGGAAATTCTTTGCGGATAAGGTTTATAAGACAATTATCCCCCGGAATGTCCGCCTGAGCGAGGCGCCGGGTTTCGGCAAGCCGATAGTGCTTTATGACGCACTGTCAACAGGGGCCAGAAGTTATATGCAACTTGCAGAAGAGCTGATTGCCAATGAACAGAAAGAGAAGACTGGGTAAAGGCCTGGGCGCTCTGATTAACGAGGCGGATACCGAGCATCTCACCTTCTCCACGGAAATCGTGGATATTTCATCAGATGAGGGCCGGGAAATCCGTCTGCCGGTGGATAAAATAATCCCCAACCGCTTCCAGCCGAGAAGATCGTTCAATCCGGAGAAGATCGAAGAGATAGCTCTCTCGATAAAGGCGCAGGGACTTCTTCAGCCGGTGCTGGTCAACGATCATGGGGATGGGACTTACGAACTGATAAGCGGGGAAAGACGGCTGCGGGCGGTAAAAAAACTGGGCTGGCCGGATATTCCCGCTCTTGTGCGCAAGGTGAGCGATAACCAGCTTCTGGAAATAACTCTGGTCGAAAACCTTCAGCGCGAAGATCTCAATCCCCTCGAGGAAGCTACGGGGTATAAATCGCTGATGGATCTTTTTTCGCTGACCCAGGCTGAAATCGCCGAGCGGGTGGGTAAAGACAGATCTACAGTAACCAATAGTCTGCGCCTTTTGAAACTCCCGACTGTGATCCAGCAGGCTGTGGTTTCCGCTGCCATTTCCGCAGGGCATGCCAGGCAGTTGCTCTCTGTGGATTCAGAAGCCGAACAATTGGAACTGGCCCGCAAGGTCATCGAACAGGACATATCAGTACGCAAGCTGGAAATTATTGTCCGGGAGCGGAATCTCCGGGCGGAAAAGTCGGCGGATGACGGAAAAAACGATAAGAAAAAAAATGAACGCGAGGAATATATATCTGATTTAGAACAAAAACTGCGCCGTCACTTGGGAACCCAGGTAAGGATCAAGGATGGGGGAAAGGGAAGTGGGAAAATTGAAATTGAATTTTACTCGTTCGAAGAGTTCGAGAGGCTGATGGAGCTTTTTGAAATACCGCTGGCGTGAACCATTACGGTTTTGCCTTGCCCCGGCCGAATACAACCCGGGCGATTAATGGAGCTGGCCTATGAAGTACCTGACCTTGATGATTATCCCTTATCCCGGAGCTGATGTCAGAAGTATCAGAATCAAGCACCGTACAATCAAACTATTAAGCGGTTTGGCCGCTCTTCTGGTCTGTATTTCCATCGCCACTCTTTTTTACCTGAAACCGATCCTGGAAAAGGCCAGAGAATATGACCGCCTTCTTTCACAAAACCAGCTCCTTTCCGTGGAAAACCGGAAAATTCGCGCCCTGGCCCAGAAAATGGTTGCGATCGACAATCTGGTAACTAAAATCCAGACCACGCAAGGTGTCAAGGAAACCGGTAAGGCCTCAGGGGAAGGGGAAGGCCAGGGTACAGAGACCACCTTCGCCTTCATGGATAATTTCGCTCCTGTGGAAAATGCTCTGGCAGTCACCCCCCCCACAACAGACGGCGAGGATAAAAACGCTGCCATTCCATCCGGCCTGCCGGTAAAGGAGAAAAGTTATATCAGCCGGACATTCAATCCCGAAATCTTCCATTTCGGAATTGATATCCCCCTCAAACAGGGAACCGCGGTCAGGGCCACGGCTGACGGTGTTGTCACTCTGGCCGATAAAAGCTACGATCTGGGTTTCTATGTGATGATTAAACACGCCAGCGGGTATAGTACTCTTTATGCTCACAACAGCCTTCTCGCTGTTAACAAGGGGGATCGAATCAAAAAAGGCGATTTGATCGCTTACAGCGGCAATATGGGTCAGAGCACAGCACCGCACCTTCATTACGCGATTTTTGATCAGAACGGTAATCCCATGGACCCGTTACCTTTTCTGGAACAATGAAAATTGTCAGAGGATTAAAGATATGAGCGAAAAAAATAATAATGAAGCAGAAAGGCTGAATACAATAATCGGCCAGGGGACAGTTATTAAAGGGGAGTGTACTGTTAAAGGAACCGTTCGTGTGGATGGGATGATAGACGGCAGCTTGAGCGCTTCCGGTGTGGCCATAATCGGAAAAACGGGCGAGATAAAGGGAGACCTGGTAGTCCAGAATTCCATTGTCGGCGGCCGGGTGGATGGGAGCGTTATAGCCGAGGGGAAAATAGAATTGCAATCCGGAGCCAAGGTCGAGGGAGATATCAAGGCCAAGAAACTGGTGGTCGAGGAAGGCGTGTTTTTCCAGGGATACTGCGATATGAAGGAGGTGGCGAAGGGGAAGGGTATTGAGCCTGCACTGGCAAAGCCTCAGGCCCCGACAGTGGTGAAAGATCTCACCCCGAAAAGAGAAAAATTGGAAAAAGTAACGGACAAAGATGACGAGCAGATTACTTTTCAGGGTGAACCGATCTGAGCACCAGCTAATATTCTCTGGTCAGTCTGGCGGCTCTGCTGCATACACGGGCCTGTTCCAGTTCCCTGGACAGTCTCTCCCGCTCCTGTGAACTGCCCGCCCCTTTTTCGAGAGCCAGTTTGAGCTCCTCGACTCCTTTTTCAGCTTCGGCCAGATCGATATCCGCAGCAGGTATGGCTTTGCCGGTAAGTACTATCACCCGGTTGCTCTTTACCTGGAGGAAGCCGCCGGAAACTGCAAAATAAATATTTTCATTTTCCAGGCGGATCGTAAGCACTCCATCGCCCAAAGCAGCCATAAGCGGTGCATGCTTCGGTTTAATCCCCAGATAGCCGTTGACCGCCGGAGCGACTATGCCTTTCACCTGACCCTCGAAAAGCAGCCGCTCCTGGGTTAAAATTTTCGTATTCAGCAACTGCGCCATTTCTTATCCCCGGATTCCCAAGAACTGCGCCTTACTGGCTCTTCTGGTATTCTTCATACCGTTTGAGAACTTCATCGATACTCCCGGCCATGTAAAAAAGCTGTTCCGGGATGTGGTCATAATCCCCGTTCACCAGGCCTTTGAAGCTGCGGATATTGTCCGCCAGGGTCACATAAACCCCTGGCCGGCCGGTGAATGCTTCGGCAACGTGGAACGGCTGGGAAAGAAATTTCTGTATCCGGCGTGCCCGGCCGACAATTTTTTTATCCTCTTCCGAAAGCTCGTCCATTCCCAGGATAGCAATAATGTCCTGCAGGTCCTTGTAACGCTGGAGTATGAGCTGGACACTGCGGGCGACATTGTAATGCTCCTCGCCGATAATGTTCGCATCCATGATACGGCTTGTTGAATCGAGGGGGTCCACAGCCGGATATATCCCCAGCTCCACGATCTGGCGGCTCAACACCGTAGTGGCGTCCAGGTGCGAGAATGTAGTCGCCGGAGCAGGGTCGGTGAGGTCATCCGCCGGCACGTAAATAGCCTGGACAGAAGTGATCGACCCGTTGCGGGTGGAGGTGATCCGTTCCTGGAGTTCGCCCATTTCAGTACCGAGAGTAGGCTGGTAGCCGACAGCCGAGGGCATACGGCCTAGCAGCGCTGAGACTTCTGAACCGGCCTGGGTGAAACGGAAGATATTGTCGATAAACAGAAGGACATCCTGTTTCTCCTCGTCGCGGAAATATTCGGCCATGGTCAGGGCGGCTAAGCCTACTCGTAGACGGGCTCCGGGGGGTTCGTTCATCTGGCCGTAAACCATGCATGTCTTGCTGATAACCCCGGATTCCTGCATCTCCAGCCATAGATCGTTACCTTCGCGGGTGCGCTCACCCACCCCGCCGAAAACCGAAAAACCACCGTGCTGCTTGGCAATGTTGTTGATCAATTCCATGATCACCACGGTCTTGCCGACCCCGGCTCCCCCGAAAAGACCGATTTTCCCGCCTTTGACATAAGGCTCAAGAAGGTCGATGACCTTGATTCCTGTCTCGAAAATCTCCACGCTCGGCTTGAGATCGACAAACTCCGGCGGCTCCCGGTGTATGGGATAGCGCTTTTCCGTTTTCACCGGCCCTTTATTGTCTATGGTGTCACCGAGGATATTGAACAGCCTGCCCAGACACTCCTTGCCTACCGGCACCGTGATCGGTCCTGCGGTATCCACGACTTTCATGCCCCTGACCACGCCGTCGGTTGAACTCATGGCCACGGCACGCACAATGTTCCGTCCTAAATGCTGCTGAACCTCGGCTACCAGGCGCAGGGGCTCCTCGCCGCTATCATCTTCCAGCAGAAGGGCGGTGTATATGTCCGGCAATTTTTCCGGTTCGAACTCGACATCGATTACCGGACCGATTATTTGCACTACTTTTCCCGTATTCATCGAATGCCTCACCTCAATCTAAAGGATAAATATTTGCTTGATTATCGAACCTTTCATCCGGCCTTGATCGCCTCCGAGCCGCCGACTATTTCGCTCAATTCCTTGGTTATCTGATACTGGCGCTCGCGGTTAAGCCGGCGGGTGAGATAAGTGATCATATCCTCAGCGTTATCGGTAGCCTGCTTCATCGCTTTGCGCCGGGCGGCCTGTTCACTGGCCGTGTTTTCAGCGATCATCCTGTACATTGTACTCTGTGCGAAAAGGGGCAGCAGGGTGTTCACTATCTCTTCCGGATCAGGCTCGAAAATAAAATCAGTCTCTCTTATTTCCCTTTCCGGCCCCGCGGGCACGCTGAGAGGAAATAGCTGTTCCGAAACCAACCGCTGGCTTCCTGCGGAAATGAAATTGACATAAACCACCTCTACGCGATCCACCCTGTGGGTTAGAAAAGCATCGCTCAGGAGCCTGGTCAGCTCGCGGCATTGTTCGCTGGAAAATTTGTCGGCAATGCTGATATCGGTATAAGCCAGCGGTATACCCAGATGCCTGAAATAGGAAATGCCTTTCTTCCCGACAGCAAAAAGCTCGATCTCAGCGCCCTTACGGCTGTAATCATCCCGGAGCTGGTGGGCTTTTTTGCAGATAATGTTATTGAAAGCTCCGCAAAGGCCCCGGTTTGAGGTGATAAAAAGAACTGCTGCCCTGCGGATCTCTTTTCTTTGTTCCATGAGCGGATGGGAAAGAGCCGCAGGGGAAGAACTCAACTGTAGCAGGACTTCCTTGAGAGCTTCCGAATAGGGGCGTGAAGCAAGCACCAAAGTCTGCCACCTTTTCAGCTTGGAGGTGGAGACCATCTCCATGGTCCGGGTGATTTTCCGCGTTTTACTTACTGCATTGATACGGTTTTTTGTGTCACGTACCTTAGCCATAAATCCTCATTTTCATCCCCGGTAACTTTGGCTCTTATCAATTACTATTTACCCCGTGAACTTTTCAATTCCGGGAACCAGAGCGGGTTTCTTTCCCGATATTCTTATTTATTTGAGACTTTTCTTGAATTCTTCGAGAAACTCTTTTATCACCTTATCCAGCTCTTTCTGAGTTTCAGCAGAGATATCCTTTTCCACCGCCACTTTTTCCAGAATCGCTGAATATTTGGTGCGCATGGCTTCGAGATATTCCTCTTCGAAACGGCGGACTTCCTTTACCGGCAGGCTGTCCAGGTAACCTTTGGTTCCGGCATAGATAAGGACCACTTGTTCCTGGACAGGCATCGGCTTGTACTGGGGCTGTTTGAGTATCTCAACCAGCCTTTCACCGCGCGTGAGCTGCGCCAGGGTAGCCTTGTCGAGATCGGAACCGAACTGGGCGAAAGCTTCGAGTTCACGGTACTG
>Ga0315277_10013246_pt1 | contig 10280 bp, 6 predicted proteins | sample YL17G05_15_MG_FD_203695 | JGI IMG/M metagenome (GOLD analysis project Ga0315277, IMG submission 203695) | Sediment microbial communities from Yellowstone Lake, YNP, Wyoming, USA - YL17G05_15 | ecosystem: Environmental > Aquatic > Freshwater > Lake > Sediment | place: USA: Wyoming | collected...
AGATCCCGCCGCTCACGGCGCAGGTGCCGAAGGCGATGACCCACTTGGGCTCGGTCATCTGATCATAGACCGTCCGGAGGACCGGGGCTTCCTTATGGGTGATGGTGCCCACGACGAGAAGCATATCCGATTGCCGCGGCGAGAAGCGCGTCCATCCGGCTCCGAAACGGTCGATGTCAAAATGAGCGCAGGCGGCCGACATGTACTCCATCCCGCAGCAGGCCGTGATAAAGGGATAATGGAAGAGCGAGAACTTGCGGGCCCAGCCGAGCAGCGAGTTGAACTGGGTGGTTATGAACTGTCCTGCCGGCGGGCGTTTCTTCTTCTCCTCGATCATTGTTCCCGTTCCATCATTCCCACTCGAAGGCGCCCTTTTTCCAGGCATAGATGAACCCGACCGCGAGGACTGCGAGGTAAGCCATCATGATGATAAAAGCTGCGCCCGGCATCTCTTTGAAGACCAGTGCCCAGGGGAAGAAGAATACGACCTCGACATCAAAAAGCAGGAAGATGAACGCGATCAGATAGAACTTGATCGGGAACGGATTGATCCCTTTCTGGAGGTAGGGACTGCCGCACTCGAAGGGCTGTTCCTTGGCCGGGTTGGTGCGCGAAGGCCCCAGCAGCTTGTTCATAAAGATCAAGATTAAACCGAGAAGCCCGAAGATCAGGAAGACCAAAAAAACATCGACCACGTTTCTCCTTCCGGCGAAGGCGGCCATTTTATAAAAACGCCCCCGAAATAGCAACCGCTTTTGACAAAAAAAGGGCGATCCCACATAATACGGACTCCCAGACCGCAAGATGACCCGACCGTTCGTTTGCACTCAGACCGGGCGTTTGGGGCTGTCTCTAGCCAGCCTGGCCATCCTTCTCTGCTCGCCCTCCTGCCGGACAGGAGCGCGGCCGGAGAATTTCATCTTGATCACCCTCGATACTCAGCGCGCCGACAACATCAGCGCCTACGAACCGGGCAACGCGGCCACCCCCAACATCGACCGGCTCGCCCGGGAGGGGACTCTTTACCGGAACGCCTACAGCCTCATCCCGATCACTCTCCCTTCCCACGCCTCTCTCTTTTTTTCCGAGCCGCCCCATGCTATCAAAAACTACAACAACGGCCAGAAGATCGCCCCCAGGAGGGCCCGACCGTCCTTTGTCAACCTCTTCCGGAAAAAGGGGTTTGCCACGGCCGCCTTTGTCTCCCTGGGAGTCCTCACCTCCACTTTCGGCCTGGAGCAGGGTTTCCAGGACTATGAGGATGAGTTTCCCCCGGACCGTTGGTACCTCTCCGCCGGAGAGGTCAACGGGCGGGTGTTCTCCTGGCTGGAGAAAAACAAAGACCGTCCCTTTTTCCTCTGGATCCACTATTCCGACCCCCACGAGCCCTACGCTCCTCCCGATTCTCCACTGGACTTCAGGCTCTTCCTGAACGAACGGCTGGTCGCCGAAACGAGCCTCCAGAAATACACTTTTAACGAAGCCAAGCTCGACCTGAAACCGGGAAAGAATCAGCTCCGGATTCAATTCCAGAATGAATTCGACGATCGGCCCGACCACTTCATCGGCCGGATGGACAGGCTGGAGTTCGATCCAGCGCTCGAGCCACCAAGCTACCAGGTCGATTTCCTTCGTGGCTGGTACATCCGGCCCTCCGATGATATATATTTTTTTGAAAACAACAGCCTGATCGAAATCCGGAACAGCGCCGGCCCCAGACAAGTCAAGCTCACATTCCGTGGAAAGCCCCTCTTGACCCGACAGGCCTTCCCAATCTGCTACCGAAGAGAAGTCGAATACATGGATGGAGAAATCGGGATGCTCTGGGAAAAGCTGCGCGAGCTTCAGCTCTATGCTAAGACAGGCATCCTGATGGTCGGTGATCATGGAGAGGGGCTGGGCGAATACCACAACGACTTGGGTGACCCGCACATCGGTCACATTCACTATCTCTACGACATCTATCTCCACGTCCCGCTCATCATCCGTGATCCCTTCGGGACCCGCAAGGGGACCGTCCGGACCGAGTATGTCACGCTCCTCGACGTCGCCCCCACTATCGCGGCCATGGCAGGGATCAAGCCTTTCCCCCAAACCCAGGGTAGAAACCTTCTGCGCCTCGATGAGAAAGACCACCCGATCATCTTCGAAGAAACCTACCGTCCGGAGGCGTTCAAAGACTGTTTCGGACTGCTGTCGCCCCCTTGGCATCTGATCCTCACCGCGCAGGGCAATAAATATGAACTCTATAACCTGGAGAAGGATCCTGGGGAAAAAGCCAACCTCTATGACGGTCGGAGTTGGCCGGCCGAGCTGCAGCCGCTCAAACAGAAGCTCGAGGACCTTGCCCGGGACATTCTCAGTGGAAAGCAGGATATCCAGATCGACGACAAAACCAAGGAGATGCTCCGGGCCCTCGGGTATATCCGCTAGTGTCCCGTCTCATAAATCTCTTCTAAAAGTCTTCCTCAGAGACGGGACACTTCCAGGGGGAGTCAATCTCCCCCCTCGGCGCTTCGCTCCGCTCCGCTGACCCCCTGAGGGGAACGACGCCGTCCCCCTCAAACTCCCCCGCGGTGGCGCGTCTTTATAGATCGTTCTATAGCCAAGTTATTTGTGAGACGCACCGCTAGCTCATTGATTCAGGGCGTGAAGGGCCATCCCCTTGGCCCCGAGGGTCGCTTCCATCATCGCTTCGGAAACCGTGGGATGAACGTGGATGGTCTGGGAAACGTCCTGAACCGTCAATCCCTTGCGGATGGCCAGCGTCATCTCCGGGATCATCTCGCTGGCGAAGGGCGCGAAGATATGAGCCCCGATTATCCGGTCGTCGGGCCCGGCGATGATCTTGATCATTCCCTCCGGATTCTCCAAGGTCAGCGCTCGGCCGTTCGCCTGGAGCGAGAACAGACCGACCTGAACCTTAAGGCCGTCGGCTTTGGCTTCTTCCTCGGTCAGCCCCACTGAGGCCAACTCGGGTTCGGTGAAAACCGCCATGGGCAAAGCCCCATACTCCATCTCGCCTGAGCCCCCGGCCGCATTCTCGGCCGCCATGATCCCTTCGTGGGACGCCTTATGGGCCAGTAACTTGCCTCCGATGAGGTCGCCGACGGCGTAGATCCCGGGCACGGCCGTCTCCAGCCGGGCGTTGACCTTGACGAACCCGCCCCGGTCTAACAGATCGCCAAAGCCCTCCCGGAGGAACTCAGAATTGGGCCGGCGGCCCGCCGCCAGGAGTACCTTCTCGGCGCCGAATTCAAAGGGTTGACCAGTCCTGAGGCAGATACCCTTGAGGCTTACCTTCCCGGCCTCGCGGACGCACTCCTCGATGCGCATCTCGGTGTGTATCTTCAGCCCCTGTCTCTTGAGCGACCTTTCCAAGCGGGCGGCCATCTGCCGGTCTGTGCCTGGAAGGATCGTCGGCAGGATTTCGAGAACCGTTACTTCGCTCCCGACCCGTGAATAGATCGTCCCGATTTCCAGCCCGATGGCGCCGGCCCCGACGACGACGAGCGATCGGGGGACACTTTCAAAGTCCAGCGCTTCCAGATGGGTGATGACCGTATTTCCGTCGGCCTTTAAGACCGGCAGGTCAGCTGAGGCGCTGCCCGTGGCCAGGACTATTTTTTCAGCTTCCAGCGCTTTCTCTCCGGCGTGTCCTCGAAAAAGGACGTCTCGCTCACTCCTCAGTTCACCCCTCCCCTTCAGGACCTCGACTCCGTTCCGTTCCAATAGGAACTCGGTGCCGCGGACCAGCCGGTCAACAACCGCCCTCTTTTCCTTTTGGACGCCCGGCCAATTCAGGCGAGCCTTCTCTCCCCATCCTTCGATCCTCGGGTTGTGCTTGAGCTCGCTCCAAGTCTTAGTTTGGCTGAGCAGGAACTTGGTCGGGATACAGCCGTAGTTCATACATGTCCCGCCGATCCGGTCTTCTTCGATCACGGTCACCTTTTTCCGGAGCTGGGCCGCACGCAAGGCCGCCACATAGCCCCCGGGGCCGCCGCCGATGATGATGAGGTCGCGTTTCTCGAACATGACGCCTCCTCAGTCGGGAGATTTCCGGTCACACCGATGAAGCGTCATTATAGTTTCTTTGCCCGGAGTTTTCAAAAAGGCTCGGGAGAATCCTTACGAAAGACGCGAATTTTTCCCGGCGAGAAAAATTGTTATTGCGAGGAACGAAGTGACGGAGCAATCTCCATGAGATCGCCACGATGTCTTCGACACCTCGCGACGCCCGCTCCGCTGCGGAGGGCTTTCGTCAGGACTCTCCCTCGCCGACCTTATCCAAAACGGCAACCTTATTCAGGCCCCTACTGATTCCCCAGGAGGGGAAGGGGAGGTTGATGGCCTCAATTCAAAGTCTTGAAGCCGTTTTGGAATAGTGCTGCCTTCATGACCGGAAATAGCAGCAACGAAGCGTATCCTTGACAGAACTATCGGAAATTGGGAATTATAGGGAGGTTTGCGCAGGAGATGAAGAGCTGAGAAAATACGACCTCTCTGTGGATGGCGTTGCGCCCCGCCGGCTTCTCATCATTATTATTCTTATAATTCCCATGATAGGCCCGCTCGCCTTGGCGCAAAGTCCTGGAGTCCTGATCGGTCGCGTCATCGATCCGGGCGGCAGGCCCGTGGCCGACTGCCGGATTAGCCTGATATCGGACGACGGCCCGCTCCACCTGGAGGCCCAATCAACCGCCGACGGCTCCTTCGTCCTCGCCGGGATCCCGCCCGGAAAGTACGGCCTCCTCATCGATCGCGCGGGTTTTACATCGTTGTCTCCACGGAACATCACCTTCGAACCCTCATCCCAGCTTTGCGTCCGAATCAGCCTGGCGGCGGAGTCAGAGTCGCCGGCCACCAGCGAGTCCTTGGTCTGGACGGATCTGTCTGATGCCTCTTCCCGCACAGTCATCGACGATTTCCAGGTTCAGTCGATGCCATCGGCCAACAATATTTGGTCGCTCATTGAAAACCAGGATTTCTCGGCTACAACCAACAGGATCGACGTCGGGGGCGTCTGGGCGAGCTTGCCGGCACTCTGGAGCTCGCGCGGTGGCGTCTCCTGGACGCAGAGTTCCTATCTCATCAACGGGCTGGAGGCCACCGATCCCTATGTCACGGGAATGCCTCTCTATTATCCCGACCTCGAGGCGCTCCAGTTCGTAGTCCACAGCAACGGCCGGCACCCCATCTCTTATCTCTCCCCGGGAGGTGCTTTCGACCTGGTTCCCAAACAGGGCACGGCCGACTTTCACGGCGCACTGTCGGCTTTTTTCACCACCCCTGGGATGGCCTCCGGCTCCATCCCCATTAGGCTGCAGGACGAAGGCCTTCAGGAACGAACCCGGCTGAATTCCTTTGAGAACTACAGCGCCCAGTTCTCCGGCCCCATCTTTCCGGAAAAGCTCCTCGTATTCGCCTCCTTGTCGCACCTGAACCTCTCTCGGGATGTCGCTGAGTTCGGCCCGGACGACAGGGGGACGGTGTCATCAGCGCTGGTCAACCTCACCTACCGGCTCGGCCGGAGCACTCTCCATTTCCTTTGGACCGGGCAGGCGATCCATCATCCCACGGCCGGAGCGGCCCGGGGTGTCCCGTTTTCGGCAACGCTCGACCGGAAAAACCTCTACAATGTATTCCAGGTCATCTGGCGCACACGCCTCCGTCCGGACCACCATTTCGAGGTCGGCGCTGCATTCAACAAGGGCAACATCCATTCCCAATTCCAGGACGGAATCAGTGAGCCTCATGGCCAAGAGGTATTCCGGGAGATTCCTTCCGGGGCGGCGGCCTCGGCCGGCCGGGACGACCGGACGACCGTCGTCCTGCAGGGAAAAGGACAGGCCTTATGGGGCCGCTTGTCCCGGCTCCTCCATCGGGTCGACTACGGGTTTTCCCTGCGCTCCGCGGTTTCTTCGTCAGCCACAGAGATCCTCGAAAACATCCATCTTCATTACCTGGGTGATGAGCCGTTCGAAATCGTCCAGTTCAATACGCCCCTCCGCCACAAGGAAAAGTCCTTTGACATTCATCTCTTCGTCGAAGATTGCATCACCTTTCGAAATTTGGCCTCGCTCTCGTTTGGACTTCATCTGGTCTCAACGCGAGGCTGGGCCCCGCGGCTCGACCCGCTGCCGGGGACCCCGCCGCCGCCCGGCCGGGAAGGAGGAAAAATTAACTGGCTCAATGTTGCTCCACGCTTGAGCTTCGCCCTTCCTTTATTGAACGATAAGTCCCTGACCTTCAGGGTATCGGCCGGCCGTTACTATTTCTCTCTTCCTCTCCAGTATCTGAGCTATGGGAATCCTCAGGCTCTCGGCGCTCTGGTCTATCCCTGGACAGACCTCAACCATGACGGGCGATTCCAGCCGGGCGAGGGGGGAGAACTATGGCGGCGGGAGAGGCCGTTTTACGCCGACATCGACTCCCAACTCGAACGGCCGTACACGGACGAATTTTCCGTCTCCGTCACGAAGATCTTCCGGGGTGATCTCTATCTGACCTTGGCGGGTTTCTATCGGGAGACGCGCCACCTTGTGGAGACGCTCAACATCGGCGTCCCGCTCACCGCCTACAGCCCGGTGGAGCTCTACGACCCCGGGGACGACACGATCCCGGGGACCCCCGACGATCTCCACCTGACGGTGTATAACCAGAACAAAGAGAGTTTAGGAAACGACCTCTTCTTGCTGACCAACCCGGACGCCGGGAGCCGGGTCAGCCGGTACCGAGGGCTCGACCTGACCCTGGTCAAGAAATTCGGCCCCACCGTGTTCTTCCTTGCCGCCACAGCCACCGAGGCGGTCGGGACGTCGAGCCCGGGGAATACCGAATACGAGAATGACGATGGCGTTATCGGGGCTCTCTATGACAATCCCAACGCCTTTCTCTTCGCCAAGGGGCGCCTGCGCTTCGATCGGGCGTACACGGCCCGGCTGGGAGTGAGCTTTCCCCTACCCTTTGGTTTCCGCCTGGCCGGCTTGGCCAAGTACTACGATGGACAGCCGTTCAGCCGCAAGATCATTGTCACCGGGCTCAACCAGGGACCTTTCTATGTCCAGTCCTTCCCCCGCGGTGTAGCCCGCTACGAGTTCAACATGACCGTGGACCTGCGGCTGGAGAAGACCATCGCCCTGGGAAGGGCCCTGGGCCGGGTCTTCCTCGACGCTTACAATATTTTCGACTGGGCCCTGGCGACTCAGGAGAACGAATGGACGGGGCCGGAATTCCCGTTGCGCTACGCCACCGAAGTCCAGTCGCCGCGAGTCATCCGTTTAGGAATGCGCTATGAATTTTAAAAACTCTATAAAACCGATCGGAATAATACTACTCGGGGGCCTGGCCGCCGGCCTTTGGCTCCCGCCCGTCCTCTCCGGCTACGAGGTCTTCATCTACCGCCGCTTTGACCCCCGGGAGAACCTCTTCGACCAGAAGAAGATCACCCTGCACGGGGAACTCTTCGGCCAGCTGCTCTCGCCTTCCACCTTTCCGAGCTACAACGACCTCAGCGGCGAAGAGGACCGCTGGAACTTCGGGTTCCATAACTATCTCTTGATCTCGGCGAGCACCCTCCTCCACGCCCAGCTCATAACCCATGACAAGAACGGAGAAAGGACGAAGTTCGACTGGCACTTCTCTCTCCGGCAGCAGGTGGTCCGCAACCTGACCCTGGAAATTGGCCACGATTCCGACCACGACTCGGACCACACGAGCACCCTGCTCGGCAAGCCTTTTTACACCAACCGCAATTACTTCGGTGTTTATGTGCCCTGGCTCGGGAAGACATTTATCGTCGAGCCCTTCCTGCGGTTCTTCCATGGCACCAACCAGCGAGTCCAACTCGACCTTTCGGGCGAGAAGCTCAGGCAGGAACTCGGGCTGCGGGTCGGGGCGTCGCTCGGAGAGGCGGCCGCTCTCAGTTTCCAGGTCATCGGCCAGTCCAGCCGGACCCTGGGCCGGAGTGAGGCCTGGCTGGCCGACCTCGTGCTCCGCGTCCGGCTGGCCGGATGGGCCGAAGCCACCCTGGGAGGAGGCATCTGGGCAGACCAAGTGAGAAGTCCCCTCGGCAACAAGCAGACGTTCTATAAGTTAATCTGGGGGATTGCCATTCCTTTTTAAAAAGGAGGACTCATGCTTTCAGCCTGGGAAAAGGCCCTCTTTTCCCTTGTCATCTTGATGACGATCGGCGGTTTTGTCTATCCCGTTTATCTTCGGCTTCAAATCCTCCGCCGGGGGAAGCCGGAGTTTCGGACCGGCGACCTCTGGCAACGCCTGGGAGATACCCTGACCAAAGTCTTCCTCCAAAGGTGCACGCTCAAGGACGAGCGTGTCTTCACCGGCCTCATGCACGTGCTCATCTTCTACGGGGCCTTGACCTTCGACACGATGACCGTCAACCATACGCTGGAGGGATATTTCGATAAGTTCTACCTATTCGGGAACGCCGGGTTCGGCCTCTTCTTCTCACTCCTCGTCGACACCTTCGCCCTGCTCGTGCTGGTCGGTGTCGCCTTTTTTATCGTCCGCCGCTTCCTCATCCGGCCGAAAGCATACAGGACGACACTCTTCGATTCCGGGGTGATCTACGCGCTGTTGATCACCGTCACCCTGAGCTATCTCTATTTCGAAGCCTTCGCCATCGCCTCCCATCCGGAGAGCGTCCGGTTGTCATTCCTGGGAAAAACGCTGGCCGCAGGACTATCCGAGCTGCCGGCGGGAACCCTGGCCGCCCATCTCAAGATCTCCTGGTGGCTCCATATCCTGATCGTCTTCGGGTTCATCGTCTATGTCCCTCACTCCAAGTATTTCCACATGTTCACCGGCCCGGTGAATGTCTTTCTCCGGTCTCCCGGTTCGAGCCGCGAGATCCGGCCGCTCGACATCGAAAAGGCCGAAGTCTTCGGAGTCGAGAAGGCGGCCGACCTCAGCTGGAAGGATTATCTCGACGCCTTCGCCTGTATGGAGTGCGGCCGCTGCCAGGACGCCTGCCCCGCCTTCGCCAGCGGCAAGCCCCTCTCGCCCAAGATGATCATCTTCAACCTGGAGAAACACCTGCTCGAACAAAGACGGAAGCTCGTCGGGAACAAGCGCGATGACCTGCCCCCGCTTCTTCCCGATGTTCACACCGAAGGGGAGATATGGACCTGCACCACCTGTGGCGCTTGCCAACATGTCTGCCCGGTCGAGATCGAGCACATCCGGAAGATCGTCGGCGTCCGCCAGAGCGAAGTCCTGATGCAGAGCCGGTTTCCGCAGGAGCTGGGCACCTTCTTCCGGAACATGGAGACTAACTCTAATCCCTGGGGCATCGGGTTCGCTAAACGGGCCGACTGGGCCGCCGGTCTGGACGTGCCGCTGATGGCGGAGTGCGGATCGGCCGAATACCTGCTCTGGGTCGGCTGCGCCGGTTCGTTTGATGAAGAAGGCGCGCAGATCGCCAAAGCCATGGTGAAGATCATAAAAAAGGCGGGCCTCGATTTCGCCATCCTGGGGACCGAAGAAAAATGCTGCGGCGATTCCGCTCGCCGGCTGGGCCAAGAATACCTCTTCCAAAGCCTGGCCGCGGAAAATGCCGGCCTCTTCCTCCAGTATCAGGTGAAAAAGATCCTCACCTTCTGCCCGCATGGCTACAATACTTTTAAGAACGAATATCCCAAACTCCTGGGGCTCGTCCCCGGCATCCCGGAAAAAGATCAAGCCCGGCTGGCCGAGATCGAGGTCATCCCCCACGTCGTCTTTCTCCAGCAACTGATTAAGGCGGGACAGCTTCGGCTCAGGGCGAACGGGCTATCCCGGCTGACCTACCACGATTCCTGCTATCTCGGACGTCACAACGGGCTGATCACGGAACCGCGGGAGATCATCGACTCGCTGGGCCCGAAGGACTTCGCCGAACTCAAGAACAATCGCCAGCACAGCTTCTGCTGCGGCGCCGGCGGGGGTTTGATGTGGACAGAAGAGAAGCTCGGCCAGCGCATCAACCATTTGCGGACCGAGGAGGTCCTTGCCTCAGGGGCCGAGGTTGCGTCCACGTCCTGCCCGTTCTGCCTCAACATGCTGAAGGACGGGCTCAAGGACAAACAGAGAGCAGACATCAAGGTCAAGGATCTCGCCCAGCTCGTAGCCGACTCTCTTGAACCTTAGCCTCAGGCGAGAATTTCTTTGAAGGCGGCGATGGCCCGCTCGACATCTTCGTCATCGATGTCTTTGTGGGTGACGAAGCGGACGCCGCCGCTCAGCGCCAGCGCCAGGACGCGTCGTTTTCTGAGCTCGGC
>Ga0315277_10013247_pt1 | contig 10280 bp, 8 predicted proteins | sample YL17G05_15_MG_FD_203695 | JGI IMG/M metagenome (GOLD analysis project Ga0315277, IMG submission 203695) | Sediment microbial communities from Yellowstone Lake, YNP, Wyoming, USA - YL17G05_15 | ecosystem: Environmental > Aquatic > Freshwater > Lake > Sediment | place: USA: Wyoming | collected...
GGTCCGAGGAACCCAACTATCTGGCCCTGATCGATGGACAAGTCTATGCCGTGGATTCCCCTGCCGTTCTTGTAGGTCTTGCGCAGGTTCTCAGCCACGATCGCCTCCATCCCGCCTCCCCTTTCCGCCTGAGTCCACCCGGCACTAACATTGTCTCCGGTGGAACTGAGCCGTATGAATGCAACAGAGCCCCTGCGCAGGCCCACAACACATGCGGACGAGAAGCCTCTGCCATGCAAATCCTCCTTGTCATCCTCTGCGCCGGCGGGGCACCCCTGGGGTATAATCAACTTGGCAGTAAGCCTGGTTAGGCTCATGAGGTTTCCTGACTCTCGACTTGGTCACGTATAGCTCAAACACCTGACCGGAAATCTGGCGAAGAAGTTGGAGGATGCCGTGATGGATGCAAAAGACTTGATCCTTGATGCAATTGAGCGGGTTAGAAAGGCGACCAGCCGGCCTCTTGATGGCCTATCACAGTCCGAGATTAGCTGGAAGCCCGGACCGGAAGCGAACTGCATTGGGTTCATCCTTCTTCACAGCGCCCGCACGCAGGACAACTTCATCAACACTCGGCTCCTGAAGAAACCGCAGATATGGGAGTCCGAAAAGTGGTTTGAGAGGTTCAACCTGCCCGTGAGTGAGACCGCGTCTGGCTACACGCGTGAACAGCTAGTAGCGTTCAACTGCCCGGATATAGGGAATCTGACGGCGTACATGGAGGCCGTGCGGGCACAAACCGTGCAGTACGTGAAGCAGACTTCATCTCTTGAGCTTGAACGCGCAGTCACACTAGCTCCAAGCTGGGGCGAGATTCCGGTCGCAACCGCTTTGTTGTTTATTGTCATGCATGCGGCGCAACACGCCGGGGAGATCTCCTACATCCGAGGCCTGGAGCGGGGCATGAATCGATAGGTGTCTGTTCCTTTGGCCGTCAGCCATCCCGCGCGTGGATTGCTGAGGTCCGCAGAAAACAAAAAACCCGCTGTCACCAGCGGGTTTTCCACTTTCAAGATGGTGGGCGGTACAGGAATTGAACCTGTGACCCCATGCATGTCAAGCATGTACTCTAACCATCTGAGCTAACCGCCCACAGTATTTGGAGGCGACACCCGGATTCGAACCGGGGATAGCGGTTTTGCAGACCGCTGCCTTCCCGCTTGGCTATGTCGCCAGGGAGAACATGGAGCGGAAGACGGGATTTGAACCCGCGACCCTCGCCTTGGCAAGGCGATGCTCTACCCCTGAGCCACTTCCGCCTGAACATGGTGCCGCAGGCCAGAATTGAACTGGCGACACGCGGATTTTCAGTCCGCTGCTCTACCAACTGAGCTACCGCGGCAGTGAGTATCATTATAGTAGCATAAGGTGCGACTCACATCAACCTGTCAGCATAGCAACGCCGGCCAGCAGGCCGGCGGGTACGTTCAAGAATGGCGGAGGCGAAGGGATTCGAACCCTCGATCTCGTGCGTGACAGGCACGTATGTTAGGCCGGCTACACCACGCCTCCGCATAAACCTGGTGGGCGAAGCAGGGTTCGAACCTGCGACCCCCTGCGTGTAAAGCAGGTGCTCTTCCGCTGAGCTATTCGCCCGGTAAAGGACACCTCGAAAAGCGCCTTTTCCGGCGCTTTCTAAGTATACACGATGAGATAATCCAAGTCAAAGATGTTGTCGCCGGGCGAAAACCCTAGAATCGCACGCACGCAGGCACATGAGCAATACTACACGAGCGATCAGGAACAATCAAGTGAGCGCGCCAGGGTCTATGCGAACGCAGAACTCAAGCAAGCATATCAATGTCAATTCCCATTTTCCGTTCGCGCGCCCGGTCATAGACAAGTTTCGCCGCGACAAGATCGAGCGCAGCGAGGCCCACGCCTTTGTACACGGTGATCTGCTGATCATTGGTTCGCCCGGCAACCCGCCCCAGCACAAGTTCGCCCACTTCGCCGGTGACGCGTTCTCGCGTGATGAGGCCGTTGCTCAGCGGTTTCAGCAAGTCGCCCGCCTCTGCCCAGGCACCTTCCCTAGTGTCGCAGAAGAAAAGGTCGGCATGGCTCACGAGATACTCATCGAGTTCCTGCATGTCCGGAGCGTAAGAACCGATCCCGGTAACGTGCGTGCCTGGCTTGACAAGCATGCCATCGAAGACAGGCGTTTTGGACGTCGTGGCAGTGATTATCACGTCGGCTTCCGTAATTGAGGCCGCGATACACTCTTGCTCGGATGAGCCCGGGCCGGCCACACCCCATCCTATGGAAATGCCGGTTTCTGCTCCCATCTCGCCCGCAAAACCCTCCGCTGCCGAAGCGTCAACGTCGAACACGTCGACGCGGCTGATCTGCCGGACTGCAGCGATACCTAGAAGCTGCATCCGCGCCTGGGCGCCTGCACCGAAAATGACGACCACCCGGCTGTCGGCCCGCGCGAGATGTCTGGCCGCGACGCCGGCCGCCGCTCCCGTTCGCAGAGCAGTCAGGTAACTTGCCTCCATTGCCGCAAGCGGCTCGCCTGTCTCGACGTCATTAAGCACCATGAGCGCCGTGACGGTGGGAAGCCCTCTCCGGGGGTTACCCGCGAACACGGACACAATCTTTATCCCAAACGCCCCGTAGCCTTGAACCAGGCCAGGCATGAAAAGCCCGATACCAGTGGACGTCTCTACAGGCGTCCTCACGGGCACCTTCGCGTTGCCGGAAGAATACGCCGCCAGGCCCGCTCCGGCGGCTCCGATCGCCTCCGCCATCGTGACAGCTTTCCGGACATCGGACCTTGTCAGAAGCAGCATACCTAAGCCTCCCGGACTACGGGCAGATCGAAGCAGAAAGTGCTCCCCTTGCCCATCTCGCTGCTCACCCAGATCGTCCCGCCATGCGCCTCAACGACGTGCTTCGCGATGGAAAGGCCAAGCCCGGCTCCCCCGGCTTTGCCGGACAACCTCTTCCCCGCTTTGTAGAACTGGTCGAAAACCTTCGGCACGTCCGCCGGGTCTATCCCTGCCCCTGTGTCAACGACCAGAGTCCGGATGCGGTCTTCGCCCTCCATGCCCGCTTTCACGGTTATGGTGCCGCCCTCAGGCGTCCACTGGATGGCGTTGTTGAGCAGGTTGAGCAACACCTGCCTGAGCCGGTCTCTGTCGCCGCGTATTTCAGGCAGGCTCGTTGCGACTTCAACCTCCATCCTGACGCCGGAAGCTGCTGCCAGTGGGCTCATCTGCTCAGACACATCACGAAGAAGGCTGCGGTAGTCCATAGTTTCCATTGAGTAGCTCATCTGCCCGGACTCCATCTTGGCGAAATCGAAAAGGTCATCTATCAGGCGGTTCATGCGGCGTGTCTCGTCGTTGATGATCTCAAGGTAACGCCGCTGCTCGGACTCCTGCACGACCCCGTCGAGCAGAGCTTCCAGGAAGCCCGCTATGCTCGTGACGGGCGTTCTCAGTTCGTGCGACACGCTCGAGAAGAAGTCGCGTCTCATCTTGTCAAGCTTGCGTTCCTGCGAGACGTCCCTTAACAGCACGACTGCGCCGCCCGGGCCTTCATCCTCAAACCGCGCAGACGTAGCCACGAAATGGTCTGAGTCACTCAGGGATAGGGGTTCCGCCAGGCTTTCCGATGTGCCCAGCGCGCGTTCCACGAACTCGCGGACATGTTCGTCATTGATTGCGGACTTGAAGTCCTGAGACGCGTCGCTCTCAGTCAAGAGCCTTTGTCCGGCCCGGTTCGAGAATATGATTTCCCCTGTGCCGGCGATCGCAAATAGCGGGTCAACAACATTAGAGAGCACTGCGGTCATGCGCGACCGCTCGTGAGACAGCCGGCTGACCAGAGCTTGCATGCGTGAGGACATCAGGTTGAATGTGTCGGCCAGCTGGGCGATCTCGTCATCGCCCCGCACCGGCACACGCTGGCTCAAGTCACCCGCTGCCAGAGTCGCAGCTGCCTTGGTGACTTCGCGGATCGGCCTGGAAAGCGTGCGTGCCATCAGGAATCCTATGACCAGCGCCGCTCCGGCGGCAAGCAGGCTGCCCCGGATCACGTAAGCCTGCACCTGGCGTGACGAGGAGCGCACAGCGCTGACCGGCCTGAAAAGCGCCACTGCACCGATTACGCCCTTAGCAGTACGGATGGGTACGGCGACTATGACGGACAGCTCTCCGAACGGGTCCGTGAACGTGGTCTTTTCGGGCTTCCCGGAATCCATTGCCTGGTGCACAAGCGGTGCGGCAATCTGCTGGCCTTTGATCTTTGCGGTGTCGCGCGACGCCGCGACGACCACCGCATCCTTGCCCATGAGAACGATCGAGGACTTTGTGACCTGGGCTGCCAGCCGCAGCAGAGTCTCAGTCCTCTCGCTCTCGTCCGCCTTTTGCGGCAGCGCAACGACCACCCTCGCTATCTCTCGCCCCTGGGCAATGAGGTCTTCCTCAGAGCCGCTGACGACATAGCGGGTTATCGTGCGCTGCAGCATGCTGCCGAGCACAAGCACGGTGAAAAATGCCAGTACCAGATATGTTACTGCCAGCCGGGTCTGGATGCTCCTGAACATTAGCCGCCCTCCACGAACTTATACCCTACGCCCCAGACGGTTATTATGTAACGCGGCGATTCAGGCTCGGGCTCGACTTTCTCCCTCACCCTCCGGACATGAACATCGACGGTGCGTGCGTCTCCAAAGAAGTCATAGCCCCATACCTTCTGAAGCAAATGCTCGCGTGTAAAGGTCCGGTTCGGGTTTGCGCAAAGTAACCAGAGCAGGTCAAATTCCTTCGCAGGGCATGGAACCGCCTCGCCCCTCACCACGAGTTCATGGGCCGATTTGTCGATGCGGAAATGCCCGAAATCCAGAACCTCAGGTTCCTGCTCAACCCTTATCGTGCGCCTCAGCACTGCTTTCACGCGGGCCACCAGTTCACGCGGACTGAAAGGCTTGGTTATGTAGTCGTCGGCGCCGAGTTCCAGTCCGAGGACCCGGTCAACCTCTTCGCCCTTTGCCGTTAGCATGATTACGGGAACCGCGTTCTTCTGCCTGACATTCTTGAGAACATCCCAACCGTCCGTCCGCGGCATCATTATGTCCAGGATGATCAGGGATGGCGGCACCTGTGTCACCTGCCGCAGCGCTGTCTCTCCGTCCTGTGCCTCCAGCACTTCGTATCCTTCTCTTGACAGGTAGAGCTTCAGAAGTTCCCGGATATGCGGTTCATCATCAACCACAAGGATCTTTGCCCCGGGCATGTATAACCTCCAACACCGGTCGTCTTTCCTTTATTTCGTAGTTTCTACAGAACTCATCACGGACCTTTGCAGGGGTAACGGCACCGGCGCGCTCACCGGCGTGACCACCCACGACATTGGCCTGGCGTCTCCGCCCGCGACGGTCGTATGCTGACCGTAGACGCACCACTACGGTCAACGGGTGACCTATGTTCGACGGGTGACTGGTACCCACCCGGAGACATACAACAAACCCCTCACGGTCGACTCGATCGTGAGGGGTTCTTTGCACCTGGACGCGGCACGGGGCGGCCCGGTCGACTTGAGTGCCTAGATCCCGATGAGCATCTGTGTGAACATTATGCCATAGGTTCCTCCGTGGATGATCCCTATGCCGATGTGAGTGAACGCTGGGTTGAGTATGTTCCGCCTGTGACCCTCCGAATTCATCAGTGCGGTATGTGCCGACTCCACACTGTAAGAGCCTGCCAGGTTCTCGCCAGCCGTTCTGTATGTCACGCCTGCCTCTTTCATCATGTCGAAGGGTGACCCGTAGGTCGGCGAGGTGTGAGAGAAGTAGTTCTTGTCTATCAGGTCCTGGCTCTTCTTGCGCGCCAGCAGGACCAACCGCATATCAGCCTTCAGCGCTGGCACGCCGGCTTTCGCACGCTCCTGGTTCACCAGCGACAGCATCTGCTGCTCTTCCGCAGTCATTGCCGCAGTCTGGTCCGGTGCGGGCGACGGAGCCGGCGGCGGCACCGGCGTCGGAGCAGGCGCAGGCGCTGGGGCAGGCGCAGGTGCGGGGGCTGGCGCCGGAGCAGGAGCAGGTGCAGGCGTGGGCACTGGCGTGGGCGCCGGTACCGCCTGTCCGGGTACGGGTTCCACCAGCTGCAGTGAGATCTTGAAGGGCAGGTAATATGTCTTGCCGTCCAACGTGAAATGGATGGTCCGGGCAGCCTCCTCACCCGGAATGGTAGCTGTGGGCTGGCCTAATGGGATAAACTCGATCCTGACACGCACAATCTGGCTGCCTATGGAGATCTGGTCGCTCGCCACATACGAAACCGATCCCAACACAGGCTCAGCGGCTCCGGGGCTCAGAGCCGTGCTTGCCGGAAACGCCATCGCCACCAACAACATTATGAGCGCGACAGCTGCAGCCTTAAGACTTCGTCCTGGTCGCTGCATCTTGCACCTCCAGGGGATACTGAGACTTTACGCCCCGGCCATGCGCATATCCCCGGTCCCAGCCCAGGAACACCTGCACAGTGGCTCAAGGGTCGTTGTCTCAAGTCTATGCCGAGCAGTCGTCAGAGACAAACCGGCTCAAGTAACACGCTAGTAATTGCACTGGTACAAGCCCGCAATGAACCAGCCTCAAACGCTCTTTCGCCAAATATCCCAGAGATGGAAAGAAAAGACAAAGACCGGAGCCCTTTGACGGACTCCGGTGAGGTACTGCGCTATGAGCTTTCGAGCACCACCGGCTTGCTAGCCAAGGGGCGGCCCAACGCACGGGTTGATGATCAGCTCGGAGAACACGAAACCGATTCGACCATCTGAGAGCCTGATCCTGGTCCACTGCCCCTCGACTGAGATGAACTCTGCCTGTGCCCCTCGGGGGAGCGTTGCGATGACGTCGAACTGCAGCCCTGGGCCGCTCCGGACATTGACCCGGTCGGCATTCACGGTGATGAAGCATCCGGGTGGTACCGCACCGCATGTGACGTCAACGACGATCAGGATCTGGCGTGTCCGGACGATTCTGCCTGTGATCGCGAGCACGATCTGGGCTGTGAGCTGCCTTCCTGGAGGTATGACTTCCACAGAGACGAACTCGACCTTGACCGATACGGTAGCGGTCATGCCCGGCTGAGCCTCGGGCAGCACGACGAAGTCGGTGAACGGGATCTCAAAGTGAGCCACGTTGACCGTCTGAGTGACGTTTGCCGCCTCGTACAAGACCCTGAGTCTGATCGTGCCTCTCACGATGACTTTGCCTGGTACTACATCCGTATCGGTTATCGTGACGGTAGCTGTTGACTCCAGCACTGTGGCCACATTCGGCTTGATTTCCGGCAAGGTCACTACTTGTCTGACTACGGTCTGCTCGATCCTCTCAGAGAGCACTTCCTGTATCCGGACGAGCTCTTTCCTGACCTGGATCAGCGGGGAACCAGTCACGTCTGTGACCACCTGGATGGCCCTTGTCTCGACGACTTTTGCCGTGATCTTCAGGACAATGTTGGCCTGGATCTCGCGGCTAGGAGCTGTGACCTCGAAGTTGGCGAATTCGACGTCTACCTGGGCGGTGGCTGTCATGTCCTCGGTAGCGCCCGGGATGTCGACGAATCCCTCGAACGAGATAGTGAAGTGGGCCACATGCACCTGCTGGGTCGGCACGGCTGCCTCGTAGATCACTCGAACCGTGACGGTCCCAGACACGATGACCTTGTCGGTGATCACCTCAATCGTGTCTATGGCCACGCTCGTCGAGAAGTCGATGATCGATGCCGCAGGTGGCTTCTCCGGAGGAATGACCAGCAACTCCCTGAGCACTATCTGGTTGGTCGCCTCGCCAAGAACGTTCTCGGCCCTGATTGTCTCCTTTGTGACGACGATCCCGGCAACGCCCGTAACATCGGTGACGACGTTCAGCAACGCTGTCTGGGTTACTCTCGCGAAGACCTCAATGACGGCACGGATTCGTATCTGGCGTCCGGAGACGACTTCGAAGTTCACATCTTCCACGATTACCCTCGTGGTCACGGTCATGCCGGGTTCGGCACCCGGTATCTCGACAAAGGCGGTGAATGGAAGCCGGAAGTGCGCGACATGCACGGTCTGCGGAGGCACCGCGGCCTCAAACACCACGGAGATCTCCAGTGCTCCCTCGACGATAACCTTGTTGGGGACGATGTCCGTGTTTGTGATCTCGGTCCTGACTGTGAAGTCGATGACATCGGCCACATTCGGTTTCTCCGTAGGGAGCGTGACGACTTCGCTGACGATAGTCTGCCTGGAGGCCTCGCCGATTACCTCCTCAAGCCTGAGCAGCTCGCGCATAACTCTGAAGTTCTCGCAACCTGTTACTGCCAATTATCTAACCTCCTTTCGGAATGGGTTTGCCTTATGGCCCTTAGGTCTAACACAATATATGCGGGCCATGATACATGGGTCACATAATACGGCTTCGCGTTGTGTATAAATGACCCATAGGCAGGAGAAAAGCACCAGTCCGCCTAATTACGGAACATCTCTTTTCCCCACCGGGCGAACAGGAGTCGAGCCATGCAGGCAACAAGACATCATATGCGGTTCGCCGCAATCGCGCTGCTCATCGCTTTTCTGGTGAGTGGTGTCTCGGGCTGCGTGGTCCGGCAGGACAAGAGCCCCGCTGCGCCTCCCGCGCCGCCGAAGCAGCAGGTGGAGCCGCCAAAACCGCCCCCCGATCCCCAGATCAAGATGTCGCTTGGGCGCGAGTCCGCGGCGCAGGGAGAGTTCATCGTCGTGCGCTGCACGTTCGAGGGTGGCGACCCAACGCAAGCCACGGCTTCGGGCCTTGACGCGAAAGCGAACATGCATCCTGAGAACGGCAAAGCGTTCGGTCTGATTCCCATTGGGGTCAGGATCGCGCCCGGTGCACACAAGATCACGGTCGAAGCGGCATGGCCGAGCGGGGTCAAGAAGAGCGCAGAGGCGACGGTGACCATATCTAAGACAGCGTTCCAGGTCTCGCGCATCACCGCTACGAAGGAGCAAACAGACAACATAACCGAGCAGAAGCTGGCCCAGGATTCAGTCAAGGTGAGAGCCGCAAAAGCCAGTTCAGCGCCTGCAAAGATGTGGGTGACGGGCTTTCAGGCCCCGTTAGAGGCGAAGATCACAACAGGTTACGGCCATGTGCGCTACGTGAATGGTGTGGAAACCTGGAGGCATTCAGGGATCGACTTCGGCGCCCCACTGGGCACGAAGGTCGCCGCTTGTGCAGACGGCAAAGTCGTGCTGGCGACAACGCTAAACGGCACAGGCAAGACGGTGATCCTTGATCACGGGCTGGGCCTGTTCTCATCGTACGGGCACATGAGCGCTCTTTCGGTGAAGCCTGGGGATCAGGTGAAGAAAGGTCAGACCGTCGGACTCGTTGGGTCGACCGGTTTCTCCACAGGCCCGCATCTTCACTGGACGGTCACGATAGGCCTGGCTTCCATAGATCCTTTCTCACTGATCAGGTACGCAGCGGACCTGGGGTTTTGAAAGATCCAGTGTGAGACGGCAGCCAAGCGCCGGGTCCTCGATGGGAGGCCCGGCGCCGTTTTGTTGAGTTACTCAATCCAGGCTTGCCTGTCCTGACTACTTGGTTATGGCAGCAACCGGGCAGATTTCAGCACAGGTTCCACAGTCCGTGCACTTCTCGGGATCGATGACGTACTTGTCTTCGCTCTCGTTGATGGCGCTCGCCGGGCAGCTTGACGCGCACGCCCCGCATGAAGCGCAATCCGGACCGATCTTGTATGCCACGAGGCCAGACCTCCCTTCAAAGCTCGACACACAGCCTTCGATATTCGCCGGGTCGCCGGGACTCTCCTACCTTTCTTGCCTGGTGCTTTGTGGCTTTATGAACAGCATCGCTGCTGATTCGAACACACGCGAAGCCGCAACCAGCCTGTCGCCTGTAAAATCCTTCTCGTTTTCCGCGATCACATAAAGCTCCAACCTGAGACGCTCCAGATCTTCCGCAGTATTCGAACTGACCCTGAGAAAGGCCTCCTTGACCAGCGCACACAACCGTGCGGGAAGATTCGCGACGGCCGGTCGCCCGACCTTCCAAGGTATCAAAACCAACCATCAGGGGCAACTTTTACAGAGTTGAGTCCGCGCCGGCTGCGCGCGTGTTACGAGGAGACATTGCCAGTTTATGGAATCCAGGAGTCCGCAAACCACGCTGCACCCTGAAGTAGAGCATCCGGTGAGACCCGGCGGAAGACACACATCCAGACTCCTTGTTGAGGACGTTCTTGACTGGTTGGAGGACGAATACGACTCGCGCTACAGCGGGT
>Ga0315277_10013254_pt1 | contig 10276 bp, 8 predicted proteins | sample YL17G05_15_MG_FD_203695 | JGI IMG/M metagenome (GOLD analysis project Ga0315277, IMG submission 203695) | Sediment microbial communities from Yellowstone Lake, YNP, Wyoming, USA - YL17G05_15 | ecosystem: Environmental > Aquatic > Freshwater > Lake > Sediment | place: USA: Wyoming | collected...
AAGAGAAAAATATATAAATGATAATTGTATACATGTGCCGTGATAACATGAAACAAACTATCAATATCTGTTCCCGGGTAGAAACACTCGGAAGGCAACTGGGACTCGACACCGAACAGATCCACGCCATCTTGAACACAAACCAACACGAACCTGAACGCCTCTCATTCTCCTTAGGCCCACCTCACTACAGCGGCAGTTACTACGGGACCATAAGCATCAGTGATTTCACCATCGTAAAAAAACAATAAAAAAAAACAAACAACAAGGGCACATACCTTATCATAATATGCACCAAAACGATAGCTTAGCAGTGATACAATGCCGACTGCACGAAGATACACCCCGCAGCAAGTCGTCTGGGAACTCACACTCCAGTGCAACCTGCATTGTATCCACTGCGGCTCATCAGCAGGGAACCCACGACCACAGGAATTAACGCTACAAGAATCGTTCCAAGTAGTTAAGGACCTCGCAGTACTACACACCGATGGAGTCTGCCTCATGGGCGGGGAACCATTCTTACGAAAAGGATGGCACCGAATCGCCCAAGCAGTCAACGACGCAGGGATGAAACTTCTGATTATTTCGAATGGCTTCACCGTCAGCTCAGAGACGCTTTCAAACCTTATTGCCCTACAGCCCTACGCCGTTTCGACAAGCCTTGATGGAGCGACGCGAGCCACGCATGACCGCATACGAGGTGTACGAGGATCTCATGAAAAAGTACTTGATTTTATTTCGCGATTGACGACAGCAGGACTTCCGATAACAGTCATCACGACCGTGAACAAACTCAATTTCAAAGAGCTGCCAGCAATCAAAGATTTCCTTTTAAACAAAAACATTGCCTGGCAAATACAAACAGCAACACCAGAAGGCAGATTTACAAAAAATCTCGCATTATCAAAAGAAGAGTTCTACGCACTCGGGCTCTTTCTTGCGGCACAACGAAAACACTATACGAAAGAAAAGCTCCCGGTGATCGGAGCCCACTGTCTCGGATACCATTCCCGATACCTACCCTGCCTTGGCCTTTCCCCATATTGGACAGGCTGCCAAGCAGGCCTCTCGATCATGAGCATAAAAAGCAATGGAGACGTTATTGGATGTCTCTCAATACCCGCGACCTACATCGAAGGAAACGTACGGAAGAAACGGATCACCGACATCTGGAATGACCCCGAATCATTTGCGTACAACAGAAAATTTTACAAGCAAGATCTCGGAAAAAACTGCAAAGGATGCACCTTCGGAGGAACCTGTAAAGGGGGTTGCATGGGGATGTCCGTTGCGTTTACTACTACACCTCACAATGATCCCTATTGCTTCCATAGCATTGAAGCCGAATTCCGCGACAAAGGGCTGATGGCATGAATAAAGCACCAGCGAACAAACCAGCGATTGCGGTCTGGGAGTTGACCCTGAAGTGTAATTTACGGTGCGCCCACTGCGGATCTTCTGCAGGAGTCACCCGGACAGACGAATTATCCACCACAGAAGCGCTCCACCTCTGCCGGGACCTTGCGGCGCTCGGGTGCAATGGAGTCGCACTCATGGGTGGCGAGGTCTTCTTGCGACCGGATTGGTTAACGATTTCGAAAGAGATCAAGCAGCAGGGTATGGCCCTCTCCGTCATCACCAATGGGTTCATCGACCCTGACTCAATCATCCCGCACCTCTCTGCTATAGGAACCGATTGCGTCATGGTTGGACTAGACGGCGGGTCCGCAGCATCACATGATGCGATAAGGGGAGTGCAGGGTTCCTTTGAAAAGGCTTGTACGTTTCTTAAGGCAGTAAAAAAAGCTCATCTTCGCACCGGCGCGATCACGACAGTGCAGAAATCCAATTTCCAGGAATTACCAAATATCCTTAAGCTCGTACTCGAAGAGGAGATCGACTGGCAACTCCAAGACGGTACCCCCATCGGGCGCTTCCACCGCAGTCAAGTGCTCACGGAAGAGCAATACTACACATTAGGCCTGTTCATCCGGGCAACGCAGAAAAAATATGCGACAAGAACCCGTGCAATTATAGGGACACATAACCTCGGATTTCACTCATCTCATCTTCCAAACCTTAGCACCTACCCCCCATGGCACGGATGCAACGCAGGAAAAACCGTTCTTGGAATACAGAGCAACGGGAATATCAAGGGATGCCTGGCATTATCGGATACATTCATTGAGGGAAACATTCGAACAAGGAGCATCAATGACATCTGGAATGACCCAACAACTTTCTCGTACAGCCGACGGTTCCACCGAAAAGAGCTGGGAGAGAACTGCAGGCACTGCAAGTTCAGCACATCCTGCAAAGGAGGCTGCACGACCCGGTCGGCCAGCATGACCGGTAGAATCCATAACGATCCCTTCTGCTTCTATCGATTTGAACAGGAGAACCTCCCATGCGGTTGAACCTCGGCTGCGGTAAACGCTATAAGGAGGGATTCATCAATATCGATGCGTTTGACGCAACGGTCGCTGACACGCTCATGTCTGTTGAGGACCTTGCGTTTCCGTCAAATTCTGTCGACGCGATCGAGGCATGCCAACTCATCGAACACCTCGGGTACCATCATACGGTCTCTGCCCTCGCTGAATGGTTTCGCGTGCTGAAACCAGGCGGTACCCTTCTCATCGAAACACCTGATCTTGAGGCATCGATGCAGAAGTATCTCATGGGTGACCACGATGCAAAAAAAGAGATATTAACCTGGATCTACGGTGTTGAGTCCCCTGGGATGGAACATCGGCTCTGCTTCCCGAAGGTTCTCATAAAAAATTTGCTGAAAAAAAGTGGTTTCACAGCAATAACAGCATCATATTTCACCACGGAGAAATACCACCCGGTGATGCAGATATCCAGCAAAAAATCCAAGGACTACACGACATTCCAAATTATCGCCCAGGCAAGAAAGCAGTTGGTGAAGCAACACATCGTTCAGATCAATAACAACTCTCTCGCTTTGGAGCAAGAGAAATTACTCGATGTTTTTCTTACAAAACTGCAGCAGTACCAGAAAAAAAACGATGAAACAATCCTTGAGCAAATCATGATAGACAGCTGTATTAACAGTGTTCCAATGACCCAAGTGTTTTTCCAGGAATGCTCCCATCAAAAGATTATTCCAAAACAAACAGCGAAGCAATACAGTGAGATTTTACAATTCCTTTCCTCTGTTCATTTTACCGACCTTTTACGCGCTCTTCTACAAGATATACCACCTGTTGCAGGGACACAGAAAAAAACCATGACGATGATTACTACATTTGGAAAACAAAGTATACGGAAAATAATGTCCAACAGCAAGGGAACCGAGGCTGTAAAAAACGCTCTCGTCGTGCTCTCAAGGAAATACCCCCATTACAATCATGTGTTTTTTTCAGAGACACTCCTCGAATATGAGGCTGCCGACCTGTGCTATCAGGCCATAAAGGACTTCATTGCAAAGGACTTCACCAACGCGAACGCCAAACTGCAAGAAGCGATTCGCTTCGACCGAAATCATCTCCTCTATTACTGGAACCTTGGCAGGGTGCTGATGTTGACAAAAAACAGTTCAGAGGCGATGCAGTACTACAGGGACGCATTGACGCTCGCCCGTCTCGCCCCCGCACGTCAGAGAGAAAAACTAGAAACGACTCTAAAAAAAGAACGCGATCATTTTTCCCCAGTGAAACACGCTACACCAGTCCTTGATGTGAGACTATGAATCCTTTGTTAAACCCGCTGCTCTTCGGTCGCGTCCTTAGATGGTATCTGGAAGACCCGACCAAACTACGTCGCATGAACAACGAGGAACTGAGGAGGTTCCAAAACCACGCCTTCAAAGCGATGCTGACCTATGCTTATACCGTTCCCGTCTACCATGAAAAGTATACGGCCTTGGGCATTCATCCCCACGACATACGAGGGTTACAGGACATCAAAAAACTACCGTCTATCACCAAAGAGGAACTGAGGAGAAATTTTCCTACCAATGTCGTCCCTTCCACTTTTCAAACCAAAAAGGCAATTGTTGCGGCGACATCTGGGACCACTGGACGATCGCTGTCGCTCTACACCGATTTGTCCACCGTGATACGAAGCATGCTTGGGTTCCGACGAGCGTTACTCGAGCATCACATCCCATGGCAGAAAATCAGGATGTCTCTTCTGTTAGACCTCTCAGAAAACAGCTTTGAGAACGAGTATTTCATTCATAGTATCCTTTCAATCGCAAAACGAATCCTTCCAACGAAGCATTTCCAGATCCTTGACATTCTTTGCTCCCCTACCGACCTCATCCAACAAATCAATCAATTTGAACCAGAGGTTATCCTTGGATATCCCTTCGTACTCATTCGCCTTGCCGCCCTAAAAAACAGAGGATATGGAGAAAAAATCGCACCGAAATGGATCGGGACATCAGGCGCGGTTTGTGATACCTATTCCAGACGATTTATAGAAGAGGCATTTCACACCCAGTTGTTTGATATCTATGCTGCGACAGAGTCAGGAATCATCGCGTTTGAGTGTAAAGAGGGACGCTATCACGTGTGCTCCGATCTTGTTTTTCTCGAATGTCTCACAAATGGTGCTGATGCACCTGCCGGCAGCCCTGGATTGTTGACTGTAACGAGATTGTATGGAAAGGGTACTCCTCTCATTCGCTACCGAGGCATTGACGATGTGGTAACCGTTTCACACGACGATTGTAGTTGTGGGCTTCCCGGTGATGTCCTCGAAGCAATCCATGGAAGAAAAAGTGAATCGATCGTGTTACCAGACGGAAGGATCGCATTGATTTCTGTCTTCGAACATTGCATCGGGGAGAGTCTGTACGAAATAAAGGTCAACAAGATCAAACGTATTCAAATCGTTCAACACAGGATCGATGCCATAGAAGTAAGGGTACTGTTTGACGATTATTTACGGGACGCTGGTTGTTCTGCCGATGAGACGTTGTGTCTGCTGCATCACAAACTGCAACAACGGTTAGGAAACCAACTTGAGATACAACTCAAAGAGGTAGAACGATTTGATGACAAGGCGCCCTATATTCTCTCGACGATCGATAGAGCTCATGTTCTCGAAAAAAGCTACCTTGTTTGAATCATTCGGTAAGACAAGATGATTCCAATTAATTCCTATTCCATTTCCTGACATTGTTAGGGTTTAGGTGGCTGATACTCAAACGAGAAATGAGCGGTGGAGCCATCGCCTTCTTGAATAGGTCTCGTTTGCAGGTCGTGTAACCTTATGGCCTCAAAGGGTATCTGTTTCTCTTGCAAGAGCAGGGATATGCCTGGGACGTGTCCGTCCCCGATGCACGCGATGATGCGTTGATATTGCTGATGCACCTCGGTGAGCTTGCTGACCATATACTGGTTGCGCTCGTCGATAAGCACGCGTTTGATGGTGGGGTATCGTTTCCCTATCTCTTCGATATAGGTCGTGTAGTCGTCCTGGTAGTTCTTGAGTTCCTGTTCGACGCGTTTCCTGCTGACGAAGAACCCTGTGAACCCTGAAAGCATGAGTTTGAATTTTTCTGTCATCGGCATGGTGCGCCACATCGTGGTGAAGAGCTTCTGTGCGTCGGTGTCGATGAAGGCGACCGGGAGCGCATGGGACTGGGCGTAGGTGATCGCGGTGAGCATCTCGTCGCCAGCGTGCACGCCGTATTGCTTTGCCATGTCCTCTTGGAATTGTGCGAGGAGTCTGTAGACGAAGGGGAGGTTTTGTCGTGCCCTTTCGTAGGTCCCGGGCTGGGTCTGTCTGAGGATCATTGCCTGGTAGCGCTGCTGGTCGAGTTCGATGCAGACGATGTCTGGGTTGACCGTGTCGAAGACGGAGAGAAGTGCGTTGGTGAGGTTAAAGACATGGCCGGTACCGATGAGAGTGATCATGTGGTTTCACTGTTTTTTTGGTGGAAATGCGCAGGTGTTTGATTAAGGTATGGCTCTGACCATACATAATATTCGACGATTGACGATAATAAAATCGACAGTATTAAATATTGTGAATCTGTACAATTAATAATATGTGTAATGTGATTGATGACTACCGGGAAGACGAACTATCAGACATATGGAAAAAAATTGAAAGACGCATAAGGTTCTTCTAAATGCCTCCCTGTTCCTTGGCGTCTTTCTTCCCCTATTTTTTTTTTATACGTTCTCCTTAGGGAAGACTCCTTTAATACCGATAATGCTCCGATTTGTACGGGCCTTCCATTTTCACCCCGATGTACTTGGCCTGCTCCTTGGAAAGCCTGGTCAGCTTCACCCCGAGCTTCCCCAGGTGAAGGCGTGCGACCTCCTCATCAAGGACCTTCGGCAGCATGAACACCCCGATCTCATAGTGCTCCTTCCACAATGCCATTTGCGCGAGCACCTGGTTCGTGAACGAGCTGCTCATCACGAAACTCGGATGACCATTCGCGTTCCCCAAATTCACCAGCCTGCCCTCTGAAAGAACAAAGATCGCATGACCGTCAGGGAACACGTACTTATCCACCTGCGGCTTGATGTTGATCCGGTGGATCCCGGGCATGCGTTCGAGCCGTGCCACCTGGATCTCATGGTCGAAATGACCGATGTTGCAGACGATTGCCTGATCCTTCATTTTTTTCATATGCTCAAGGGTGATCACGTCCTTGTTGCCAGTCGCAGTTACATAGACGTCTCCAACAGGGAGACATTCCTCCATCGTGGTCACCTCGTAGCCCTCCATCGCGGCCTGCAGCGCACAGATCGGGTCGATCTCGGTCACGATCACACGAGCGCCGAACCCACGCATCGACTGACAACAGCCCTTGCCGACGTCGCCATAGCCGCAGACAACCACGACCTTGCCAGCGATCATAACGCCCGTACCCCGCTTGATCCCGTCCGCGAGGCTCTCTCTGCAGCCGTAATGGTTGTCGAACTTTGATTTTGTGACTGAATCATTCACGTTGAACGCAGGGAACAACAGCTGCCCTGCCTCCAGCATCTGATACAAGCGATGAACACCGGTTGTTGTTTCCTCAGACACTCCCTTGATGCTAGAGGCGATACCTTTCCAATAATGAGAATCCTTCTTGTAGGTAGCCTTAAGGCAATTCATGAGCTCCAGATAATCCTGGTTCTCCTTCGAATAATTTTTTTTGAGCAGCGCAGGGTTCCGCTCCGCCTCCACACCCTTATGGACCATGAGGGTCGCATCACCACCGTCGTCAACGATGAGATGAGGACCAAGGCCCTTGCCGAAGTCAAGCGCCTGCTGCGTGCACCACCAGTACTCCGCAAGCGTCTCGCCCTTCCATGCGAACACGGGCACGCCTGTCTTTGCGATCGCTGCTGCCGCATGATCCTGCGTGGAAAAAATGTTGCAGCTCGCCCATCGCACGTCAGCCCCAAGCTTTAGGAGGGTTTCTATCAGCACTGCAGTCTGAATGGTCATATGGAGACTACCAGAGATTCTTGCACCTTTCAAGGGCTTCTTTGGACCGTACTTGGCTCTAATAGCCATAAGGCCTGGCATCTCTTGTTCAGCGATCTCTATTTCTTTCCTTCCCCATGCAGCAAGACCGATATCCCTAACCTTTGAATCCTCTGTTTTCGCAACCATGGCTCTCACCTTCCTTCAAATCAAAACGCTATTTAAAAGTATCCGCCTCCAGAACCATTGAGATTGGATGTTGAATGATACGGTTCCTATTGTTATTTTATTAAAATAAGATAACATAAGATATAAAACATAAGATATAAAAACTGGTCCATCATTTATATTATAAGGAGAAGTATGTTCTCATTTTGTGCTCCAGCATATAGACAACATAAAACACCACTTATTTTGATCACCATTGCAGTGATGATGCTCTCTCTGGACTATGTGTCAATGCCTGCTCAAGCTACACCAACAACACAACACCTTGAGCAAACAATCTTTACCCCTGAGGATCAGGGTGATCACTTCCCATGCGGATGCGAATGGTGGACGTTCGAAATAAACCTGATACTCGAAAATGGGGCCCATTGGGAGATTCTCATCACGTACCAATACTCAACAAACGCCTCAAACAGGAGCGAACTAACAAGCTTCTGCCTTTTACTGTATTGTTTCAACAGAGACAACGGAAAAATGCTTGATTTCTCCATGGCGGACAACAAAGGCCGTTCAAATAAAACAATTCCGTTCTTTTTCAAAAAGAACGTGATCGATTTGCAATACAAAAACTGCACCATGAACGGACTGTATCCTAACTTTACCACGTATATTCAAAATGATGAAAAAAGCTTCATCGTGAATTTGAGTCTGAACGCCACCTCCTTACCTCATTGGGTAGCACAAGACGCATCCAACGGATATTTTCCCTGGGGACTCGGATGGGCTCGCTACGGATTCATCCCAAGATTAAACGCGTCAGGCACCGTCCACATAGAGGGTGCGACATCGAATGCGACAGGGGTTGGCTATTTCGAACATGCATGGGGGAATTTCACTTATGGGACCTCGAAAAAAACATTAGCTAATCTAAAAGAATTCATAAAATCTCTCAAAAAAACGTTGCCCTTCGTGAAGTGGTGTTTCTCTGAACGTTCGCAAAACACCCAACAACCATGGTCGCATAGTACAGACAACTTCTTTGGCTACGAGTGGATATGGGCAACCTTTGATAATGGATGGAGTCTGCATTGTGGGATTTTTCATTTGTTTGAAGGTATGGATGGCCCTGTGTTTGGAGAATTATCTCTCACACGTGACGGAGAAACATACTGGGACTCTGCTGATCTTTCCATACAATATGATCGAATGCAGTATCTGCCAGAAGCCGATGCCCGTTTACCACTTGACATTGAAATAACCGCTATGAAAGGTAGTACGACACTTCATCTAATTCTCAATACGACAACCGAATGTTATCCTGGATGCTGCGTCTATCCTCGTTCAATGTATTCCTGTGGCCAAGGGGGTTTACAATCAGCTGGGATTATGGAGGGGTATTGGAAAGACACGGATCAGAATCTTTCTCTTCATGGCAATTGCTCACTAGCCTCAGTCAGGGAATATCTAACCATCAAATATAACTCATTAGTAATCGCGCCTCTTCCTCCTCCGCAACGTGGTTTTAGTGCTGATCTGATATCGGATCGGTTCGGCTTCGAACTCTACGTTGAACGACAGGTACTCCCATACCCAGAACATCATATAAAAATAACACCAATTAAGGTGAAACTTCCAGGGAAACCATCTGGACAAACATACGACGGTCCTACCTTGTACGTCGGTGGTGTTGGCGCTGATAACTACACAACAATCCAAGATGCCGTCGATCATGCGAGCGCGGGCGATACCGTGTTTGTCTATGGTGGCGAATACCGCGAAAATATCGTCGTCGATAAGGCTATTAGGCTTGTCGGAGAAGATAAAACCAAGGTGTTAATCCATGCTGGATTGAATGATGGCATAAAGACAATCGCAGATAATGTTGAAATAACCGGGTTCACCGTAGAAGCGGAGCAGGCCAATACCTATAATGATGCACCAATCTATCTTGCTTCGTCAGGCAATTACGTCCATGACAACAACCTCACAAAATCGGAATGGTACGGTCTTATCGTCTTTAACTCATCAAGCGATGTCATCGAGAACAACAGCATCATCGACAATGACATCGGTGTCTGGCTTTGTAGAACAGTCAACAGCGTCGTGAGGTACAACAACATATCAATGAGCAACTGGGTTGGTATCTGGCTCTGGCCGTACTCCAAAGATAATACCATTTGTTACAACAACTTCATCGGCAACAAGCGCAATGCGAGAAACTCTGATGTCACCACGAGAAATACCTGGACTCATAACTATTGGGATGATTATGCTGGTCTGAAGTGTACACCATTGGCCGACTTGAACGGAGACGGTGTCGGGAACATTCCTTATAAAATATCGAGATGGAACCGAGATTGGCACCCGTTAATGGAACCATATCCTCTTGGGTTCACATAACACATAATAGAAATCAAGGAATATTTTTCTTATTTTAAGATCAATTTCGCATCCACGACACAGATGCCTTTCTCATAGATGAACACAGGGTTCAGATCCATCTGGTCGATACGATCCATGAGGTCCTCCCCAAGCTTCGAGATTTTCATCACAAGGTCAACGACCAGTTCTTTGTTCGCCTTCATCCCCCGGAACCCCTCCAGCAGCTTCTTTCCTTTCAGCTCCTCGATCATCTGCTTGGCATTGTACTCATCGATCGGGACGACACGGAACGAGACATCCTTGTACAGCTCTGTGA
>Ga0315277_10013255_pt1 | contig 10275 bp, 8 predicted proteins | sample YL17G05_15_MG_FD_203695 | JGI IMG/M metagenome (GOLD analysis project Ga0315277, IMG submission 203695) | Sediment microbial communities from Yellowstone Lake, YNP, Wyoming, USA - YL17G05_15 | ecosystem: Environmental > Aquatic > Freshwater > Lake > Sediment | place: USA: Wyoming | collected...
TTTGCTATATTCTTTTTATATTTTATCTGTTCCGGCTGAAAAGCAGCAAAACAGGTAGATTCACTTTTTGTTGATTTGTTTTGTATGGTTCTGTAATCGTCCAATGATACTGCCGGCCATTTAATTATGTCCCACCAGTTTATATTCCGGTCGAACGACCAGGGGAACTTTTCCACATAAACAACATTGTCCCCAAGAGAGGATATGTTGTCACGGATCGATTTCTCCATCCAGTCGAAAACAGTAAAAACCGAAATTATAGAGAAAATTCCAATAGTTATTCCAAATAAAGAGAGGAATGTTCTTAACTTGTTGACCACAACCGAGTTAATGGCAAATATAAAACCCTCTTTAAAAAGTTTAAAAAACATTTTCATCTCCCTGTCAGATCTGATTTCTTTAAAAGTTCAAAGATAATAAATTCCTTTATTAATGACAGATTTCTTATTAATCTGCTGAAAATCAGTTTTACCCCAATCCTAAAGAGAGTCTGATTTTCAGCAACTTCACCCTTTAGAGCCGGATCAAAAAGTTGCTGAAAATATTTTTAACCTTATCTGGTCAGTTCAGATAAGAAATTTACTACTTCAAATTTCATGGATTTATTCATATGACTATTATGTATTGGGTTTAACAAAAAAATATCTATTTTTATTCGCCCGGAAGATTGGCATTTCACAATCTTAAATTTCAGATAATGAGAGATAAAAGAATAACCAGTGCTCTTATTTCAGTTTATTTTAAGGAAGGACTCGATAACATTGTAGTCAGGCTTAAGGAGTTAGGCGTTAAAATTTATTCAACAGGAGGTACTTACAGTTACATAAAAGAGATGGGAGTCCCGGTTGAATCTGTTGAAAGCCTGACGACTTACCCTTCAATTCTTGGCGGGCGGGTAAAGACCCTGCACCCTTCTGTTTTCGGAGGAATTCTTGCCCGAAGGGATAATGCTGAAGACATTTACCAGCTTTCTGAATACAAAATACCTGAGATCGACCTTGTTATTGTCGATCTTTACCCTTTTGAGGAGACAGTCGCAAAAATAGAAGACGAGGAAGAGATAATTGAAAAAATAGATATTGGCGGAATATCCCTTATCAGGGCCGGAGCTAAAAACTACAACGATGTTCTGGTTGTCTCAGGGAGGGAGCAATATGAAAAACTTCGTGATCTTTTAAATGAAAAGAACGGGAGTACAAGCCTTGAAGACAGAAAGTATTTTGCTGCTGAAGCTTTTAAAACCTCATCACATTACGATACTGCTATTTTTAATTATTTCAACAGAGAGGAAAAAATCCCGGCTTTCAGAGAAAGCATAAATTCACATTATGAGCTCAGATACGGAGAAAATCCTCATCAGAAAGGAATTTTTTTCGGGAATACCGGACTGATCTTTAACAAGCTTCACGGGAAAGAGATATCTTTCAATAATCTTCTCGATGTCGAGGCTGCCATTAATCTGATCGATGAATTCTCCGAACCAACATATGCAATAATTAAGCATAATAATGCCTGCGGGGTAGCATCAAGGGTTAATCCCCTTGATGCCTGGAAAGATGCACTTGCATGCGATCCGGTTTCAGCTTATGGTGGCATAATTATCACTAATACTCCTGTTGATGAGACAATTGCCCCGGAGATTGATAAGATATTTTTCGAATTAATAATTGCACCAGGTTATTCTGAGGCAGCTCTGCCAGTGCTTCAGCAGAAGAAAAACAGGATAATCCTGATCAGAAAACAGAAAGTGAAAACCAATGCTAATTTCAGGTCGTTGTTAAACGGAGTTCTCTGGCAGGAAAGGGATAACAGCACTGAATCTGTTTCGGATATGAAACCTGTTACGTCAAGGATACCCGATTCCAGAGAATATGATGATCTCGTTTTCGCGAATATTATTGTAAAGCACAGCAAATCCAACGCTATTGTTCTTGCTAAAAATAAACAGCTGTACGCCAGTGGTATAGGGCAGACATCAAGAGTTGATGCACTGAAACAGGCAATTGAGAAAGCACACTCCTTCGGTTTTGATCTTTCCGGTTCAGTTCTTGCATCCGATGCTTTCTTCCCTTTTGCCGACTGTGTTGAAATAGCTCATAAAGCGGGTATTACAGCCATCGTTCAGCCCGGGGGCTCTGTGCGCGATCAGGACTCTGTCGACTATTGCAACAGGAATGAAATAGTTATGGTATTTACAGGGATAAGACATTTTAAACATTAATATATAAATAACTTTCAATGGGAGTATTTTCATTTTTAACACAGGAGATTGCAATTGACCTTGGGACCGCTAACACTATTATCATCCATAACGATAAGGTAGTAGTAGATGAACCTTCAATAGTTGCAGTGGATAAGAATACAGGAAAGCTTATTGCAATAGGAGAACAGGCACGTCAGATGCATGGCAAGACACATGAGAACATCAGAACTATCAGACCTCTGCGCGATGGCGTTATCGCCGATTTCAATGCCGCGGAGCTGATGATAAGAGGAATGATAAAAATGATAAACAAAGGACCCAGGCTATTCTCTCCTTCACTTAAAATGGTGGTGTGTATACCTTCAGGGAGTACCGAGGTCGAAATCCGTGCCGTTCGCGACTCTTCAGAGCATGCCGGCGGCAGGGATGTTTATATGATATATGAGCCTATGGCTGCTGCGATAGGTATCGGCCTCGATGTTGAAGCGCCCGAAGGATGCATGGTAGTTGATATAGGTGGTGGTACAACAGAAATAGCTGTCATAGCTCTTGGCGGTATCGTCTGCAATAAATCCATCAGGATTGCAGGAGATGGATTTACAGCTGATATCCAGGCTTATATGAGACATCAGCATAATATTAAAGTAGGAGAAAGAACAGCTGAAGATATTAAAATTGGAGTAGGCGCAGCTTTACCGGATATTGATAATCCTCCACCTGATTATATAGTCAGAGGGCCAAATATCATGACTTCCCTGCCTATTGAGATACCTGTCTCATATCAGGAGATAGCCTATTGCCTCGACAAATCATTATCTAAAGTTGAGGCGGCCATTATGAGTGTTCTTGAGCAAACCCCGCCTGAACTTTATGCAGATATCGTTAATAAGGGAGTCTACCTTGCAGGTGGCGGAGCACTTCTCAGAGGTCTTGATAAACGTCTTACAGACAAAATAAATATCAATTTTCAGGTTGTTGAAGACCCTTTGCATGTAGTTGCAAGAGGTACCGGTGTTGCACTCAAAAACGTTGAAAAATTCCCGTTCTTAATGAGATAATAAGGCAGTGTGAATGAGGAATCTGCTGAATTTTCTGGCAAGATACAATAACTTGATTCTCTTTCTTTTATTTGAAGGGATTGCACTTTATTTGGTAGTAACCGGCAATAACTATCATAACTCAAGGGTAATCAGGGGTGTGCGTGGAATAACCACGGTTATCGAAGAGAAAATTTCAAATACAAAGAGATATCTCAATCTCCATGAGATAAATACAAATCTGGCGATGGAAAATGTCACTCTGAGAAACAGTATTGAACGAATAATAAAAAAAGAGAATCAGCTTTTTTTTTCTGTGTCTGATTCAATCCGGCAGCAACAATATATCTATACAACCGGAAAGATAGTCAATAACTCAGTAAACAAGCAGAAAAACTTTTTCACTCTCAGCAAAGGTAAAAAGCAGGGTGTAAATATTGATATGGCTGTCGTAAGCCCTGAAGGTGTTGCAGGAATTATTGTTGGGAGTTCGGATAATTTTTCTGTCGGGATGTCGCTTCTAAATATAGATTTCCGGCTTAGCTGCAGAATGAAATCCAGGGGATATTTCGGCTCCCTGACCTGGGATGGGAAAGACTACAGATATGCCGTACTTAATGAGATCCCTCAGCATGTAACAGTAAATGTGGGAGATACAATAGAAACAACAAGCTTTTCAGCAATTTTCCCTGAAGGAATAATGGTTGGCACCGTAAGTGATTTTGAGAAAACCGGAGGTGATTTTTATAAAATTAGAATCTTACTATCAACAGATTTCAAAAAGCTGAACTATATCAGCATAATAGGAAATCTGAAGAAAACAGAACAACAGGACCTTGAAAAAATGTATCAATGATAAATTCAATCCTGAGATATACCATTATTTTCATTGTTCTTATCCTGCTTCAGGTACTGTTCTTCAATAATATACAGTTCAGCGGGTATGTTAATCCCTATGTCTATATTATGCTGATACTGCTTCTTCCGGTTGAAATATCCCCATGGATTTTACTTTTCATTTCATTTTTTACCGGTCTGACGGTTGATTTCTTCTCGGGGACAGCTGGAATGCATGCTGGTGCAACTGTTGCTGCAGGATTTGTGAGACCATATATCCTCAGGTATATTTCTCCCCACGATGGTTATGAACCCGGTGCAACACCTTCAATGCAAATATACGGGTTCAGATGGTTCCTGACATATACAGTTTTAATCGTTATAGTCCACCATCTCGCTTTATTTTATCTCGAGGTATTCAGATTTGCCGATTTTTTCAGAACATTATTCCGCGTATTATTAAGCTCAGTTTTTTCGGTAACTTTTATTCTTCTGGCCGAAAATTACAGAAAGGGACGTTAATCTGCCGGTTATGAAAGATGTATACATTAACAGGAAATATGTTATCATGGCACTTATTGTGCTTGCATCTCTCGCGCTTATTATCAAGTTATTCCGTATTCAGGTTATCGAAGATTCCTACAGGTTATCAGCCGATAATAATGTTTTAAGGTATATCACACAGTATCCTGCACGGGGTTTGATATTTGACAGAAACGGTAAAATGATCGTGTTCAATCAGGCAGCATACGACCTGATGGTCATTCCCACTCAGACCATGAAACTCGATACAGCTGAATTTTGCAGCACTCTTGGAATTACCAGTGAGCTATTTGAGGAAAGAATGAAAGCTGCCATCAGCTATTCACGAAGGGCACCATCAATATTTCTAAAGCAGGTTTCAGCTGAAACTTATGCCAGATTGCAGGAAAAAATGTTTATGTACCCCGGATTTTATGTACAGGCGAGAACGCTCAGAAAATATGCGAAGCCACTGGCATCTCATATACTGGGTTATGTAAGTGAGGTTGATGAAAATATAATTAAAAAGAACACATATTATAAACCGGGCGACTATATCGGAACCAGTGGGATTGAAGAGGCCTATGAAAAGGATATAAGAGGGAAGAAGGGGGTAAAGATCTTTCTTGTTGATGTTTATAGCAGACTAAAAGGTTCTTATGAAGAAGGAAGATTGGATACAAATGCAGTTCAGGGGAAAGATATTGTCTCAACTATCGATCTGGATCTTCAGGAATATGCTGAGTTTCTGATGCAAAACAAATCAGGTAGTATAGTGGCAATAGAACCTAAGACCGGAGAGATTCTCACACTTGTTTCATCTCCCGGTTATGATCCTTCATTACTTGTTGGAAGAATACGCTCAGATAACTTTGCAAAACTGCAGGTTGATACTATGAAACCCATATTCAACAGGGCGCTCATGGCATCATACCCCCCGGGGTCAACTTTCAAGCCAATAAACGGACTTATCGGATTGCAGGAAAAAGTTATTGACCCATCAACACTTTTTGGTTGCAGCAACGGCTACCTGTTTGTCGGATGCCATACACACGAATCACCGCTTAACCTGGAGGGCGCTATTAAGAATTCCTGTAATTCATTTTTCTGTCAGACATTCAGAAGAGTGCTTGAAAATCCTGAATACCCTTCATTATCAGCAGCATTTGAAAAATGGAGAAACTATCTTTCGGAGTTTGGTTTTGGCACTTCATTGGGGACTGACTTTGTGAATGAACTGACGGGATTTATCCCTGCAGTCAGCTACTACGACAGGTATTACGGAATAAACAGATGGAAAGCTCTTAATATTATCTCTCTTGCAATTGGTCAGGGTGAGATAGGAACTACTCCTCTTCAGATGGCAAACATGACAGCTGCAATTGCAAACCGTGGTTATTATTATAGTCCGCATGTAGTAAAGAAGATTGGTGACGCTCCAAATACCGACTTGAGATTTACTGTAAAACATAAAATTGATATTGATTCAGTCAATTTTGAACATATTATCAATGGTATGGAGCAGGCAGTTAATGGCGGAGCTGGCGCAACAGCCACTATTGCCGCTCTCCAGGATATTGTTGTATGCGGAAAAACAGGTACTGCCCAGAACCCTCATGGCAATGACCATTCTGTTTTCATTGCATTTGCACCCAAAGATGATCCTAAAATTGCAATTGCGGTTTATGTTGAAAACGCAGGATTCGGTGCAACATATGCTGCACCGGTGGCAAGCTTTATTATAGAAAAGTATATTAAGGGTCAGATAACAAATACCGGACTTGAACAATACATAATAAACCTGAACCTTATTAAGAAGTGAAACGCACAGTTAACATATGGGCAAGAATTGATAAGGTTACAGTTTTACTGTTTCTGGTGATGGTTGTTTTGGGTTGGCTCAATATTTATGCGGCGGTATATAATGAGGAACATTCCGGGATTCTGGATCTGTCGCAACGCTATGGGAAACAGTTTGTCTGGGTACTTGCAACAATTGTGCTGGCAATATTTATTGTTATTATTGACAACAGGTTCTATTTCTTCTTCGGATATTTTATTTACGGAGGAGTCATTCTGCTGCTCTTATTTGTACTCGTTTTTGGAAAGGAGATCAACGGCGCAAAATCATGGTTTGAATTCGGGGCCCTGAGCTTCCAGCCTTCAGAATTCGCAAAGGCGGGAACTGCTCTCGCTCTGGCACGATACCTTAATTCAAGGGGACAGGAGCTTACCCGGTTAAAGATCCTGTTGTCTGCTTCAGCAATAATTCTGCTGCCGGCCTTGCTTATAGCTATTCAACCCGATATGGGTTCAATGGTTATTTACCTTAGCTTCTTTATAGTCCTGTTCCGTGAGGGTCTTAGCCCTTATATTTTTATTACCGGATTGCTGATGGTGCTTCTGTTCTTTATCACACTTCTTTTCAATAACCTTTACATTACACTTGCACTTATTATTATTGCTTTCCTTCTTACCTGGTTCGCAACCCGGAAGTGGAAAGTTTGCTTTGCTGGCCTCGTGATAATTGTATTTATAACAGGTTCATTATATCTGCTTGATCATTATTCGTTCAAACGACTTGGGGCAGAGATGGTTATAATGATCGGACTGATTTTATCAGGTATTTCATATGCCTGGTATATCTACCGGCAGAAATCAATAGCTGTTCTTGTAATGTACCTCTTCCTGCTTGGAAGCATATTATTTGTGAATACCGTAGATTATACTTTTAATAACATACTTAAACCTCATCAGAAAGAGAGGGTCAGTATCCTGCTTGGCCTGAAATCTGATCCCCACGGTACCGGATATAACGTTAACCAGTCAATAATTTCTATTGGATCAGGTGGTTTAACAGGTAAAGGATTTTTACAAGGTACCCAGACTAAATTCAAGTTTGTTCCTGCCCAGAGTACTGATTTTATTTTCTGTACAGTGGGTGAAGAATGGGGATTTCTGGGTTCTGTAGTAGTTATAGGGTTATATGTGTTTTTACTTTTACGGCTGGTATTTCTTGCTGAAAGGCAGAGATCATTCTTTTCCAGAATTTACGGTTATGGAGTCGTTTCAATATTTCTTATGCACTTCTTTATTAATATTGGTATGTCTTTAGGGCTGCTACCTGTTATAGGCATCCCTCTGCCTTTTTTCAGCTATGGAGGAAGCTCACTTTGGGGATTTACAATACTGCTTTTTATTTTTCTGAGACTGGATGCAAGCCGCACAGAATATCTTGTCTGATCAGAAAGGGATTGTTATCCTGTGTGATATTTCAATACCAAAATCCTTTTCGACGTAATCAATCAGCTGGGGGAAGAACTCCATGAAATCATCCTGCAGGGAATAATAATTTTTTTTAAGAGACTTCATAGCATATCTGGTTTCATTCGGAAGTGTCGACCTTTTGCTTAGGGCCGCTAATACATGTCGGATCCCATTCAAGGTCTGGTATGACTCAATCCAGTTGTTAATAATAAAAAAAGGCATCATGCCTCTGACATTTTCCGGCATTATCTCAAAATTGTTAACCAGGGCTCTGTAGAAATTATAAGTGACACTTTCAAGCGGCCTTCTGGAAAAAAAATCCCATTCCTTCGTCAGGAAATGATCATATATAATATCAGTTATAACCCCTGCATATTTGTGATATTTCCTTGTGAAGAATATTTTACTGCGATGAACTACCGGATGACGATCGGTGAATGCATCTATATGACGGTGGAGAATGATGCCCTTTCTGATCATCTCAGGATATTTCAGATAATCACGGCCCTTAACATAATCTCCAATATAGTTGCCTATGATAATCTTATCTGAATCACCTGAAAGATATATGTGAGCTAAAACATTCATAATAATATTTCAATAGTACAAAGAATTTGCCATATAGTTATTTATCTCCAAAACATTTTCTTTAACATATTCCCGGGAAATAGTGAAAGTACATCTAAAATGCTATTTTCCAGTTAATTAATAGGAAAAATCAAGTTAATAAAAAATACCTGTAAACACTCGGATTTTATGTCAGCAAATTATAAATTTGCTGCTTCTTAATATTGTGCAACTTCTAAAATATCTATAAACTTCAGATTTAAAATAAGGAGGTATTATGATCAGGAAAAATGTCATCATTATCGGTGCAGCAGGCAGGGATTTTCATAATTTCAATACCTACTACAGGGACAATGAATATTACAATGTTGTAGCATTTACTGCAGCTCAGATCCCCGATATAGACGGAAGAAAATATCCGAAGGAGCTGGCAGGAAAGCTCTATCCCGAAGGCATCCCGATATATGCAGAAGAAAACCTTTCCCAACTTATTAAAGATCTTAAAGTTAACTATTGTATCTTTTCCTACAGCGATGTAACATATCAGAAGGTTATGTCGGTAAGTGCTGTTGTGAATGCAGCAGGGGCCAACTTCGTTCTCCTTGGGCCGGCAGATACTATGATAAAAAGTACCAAACCTGTAATTGCTGTGGGAGCTATCAGAACCGGTTGCGGAAAAAGCCAGACCTCCAGAAGAGTTATAGAGCTTCTTATGAAAAAGGGTCTGAAAGTTGTTGCTGTCCGGCACCCGATGCCCTACGGGGATCTGAATGCTCAAAAAATTCAGCGTTTTGCTGAAGTGAAGGATCTTAAAAAGCATAAATGCACTATTGAAGAGATGGAAGAGTATGAACCCCATGTTGTCAGGGGCAATGTAATTTATGCCGGTGTTGACTATGAAGCCATTTTGCGTGAAGCTGAAAAAGATCCTAAAGGTTGTGATGTTATCATCTGGGACGGAGGAAATAATGATTTCCCGTTTTATAAACCGGATCTTATGATAACTGTTACAGATCCTCACAGGGCAGGACATGAACTGAGATATTACCCCGGAGAGGTTACACTTCGTCTGGCCGATGTTGTTGTTATAAATAAGATGGATAGTGCAGCACCTGAAGCTATTCAGGTGGTAAGGGAAAGTATAGAAAAAGTTAATCCGAAAGCCATTGTTGTTGATGGTGCTTCTCCGATCAAGGTTGACGATCCATCAGTTATTAGAGGTAAAAGAGTGCTTGTTGTCGAGGATGGTCCGACGCTTACTCATGGTGAGATGAAGATAGGAGCAGGAGTTGTTGCGGCAAGAAAGTATGGAGCAGCTGAGCTTATTGATCCACGGCCATTTACAGTTGGAAGATTAAGCGAGACATTCAGACTTTACCCGAATATAGGTACTCTTCTGCCGGCAATGGGATATGGTGATGAACAGCTTCACGACCTTGAAAAAACAATCAATGATACCGATTGTGACAGTGTTATCATTGCAACCCCGATCGATCTGAGCAGGATCATAAAAATCAAGAAGCCTAATACAAGAGTTTATTATGATCTCCAGGAAATAGGAGATCCGAATCTTTCACAGGTTATTGATGATTTTGTGAAGAAACATAAACTCGATAAACAGGTATGAGACAGGAGTTTATTTTAATACCTTCCTGTATTTTTCTACCCGCGTGTCCTTGATAACCCCGCTCCAGTTGAGTCCGAAACCGAAGTCATAAGTATTTCCTTCCGAATCCACATGGCAGGTCATATCATAAGGAACATCCTCCTTCTGTATTTCTACGGTCTTCATATCCACCGGCATCTGAAAAGGCAGCAAGCCTGATGGTTCAGAAGCGCCGG
>Ga0315277_10013258_pt1 | contig 10273 bp, 9 predicted proteins | sample YL17G05_15_MG_FD_203695 | JGI IMG/M metagenome (GOLD analysis project Ga0315277, IMG submission 203695) | Sediment microbial communities from Yellowstone Lake, YNP, Wyoming, USA - YL17G05_15 | ecosystem: Environmental > Aquatic > Freshwater > Lake > Sediment | place: USA: Wyoming | collected...
GCGGTGGACTCGGCCGCAGGCTCGGCGGCAGGTTCGGCGGCGGGCCCGGCGGTGGACTCGGCGGAGGGGCCGGCGGCAGGCTTGGCGGAAGGCTCGACGGTGGGCGCGGCGGAGGGGCCGGTGGCAGAGTTGAGGGCTGGCTCGGCGGCGGACTCGGCGCCAGGCTTGGCGGCAGGCTCGACGGTGGACTCGGCGGCGGACTCGGCGGAGGGGCCGGTGGCGGGGTTGGGGGCAGGCCCGGCGGTGGGCTCGGCGGTGGTCTCGGCGGTGCTGCCCTCCGAAAAGTCCGATCCGTCCGATCCGTCCGATCCGTCCGATCCGTCCCATCCGTCCGATCCGTCCCATCCGTCCGACCCGTCCGACCCGTCCGATCCGTCCGACAGGTCCGACACGTCCGACAGGTCCGACAAGCTCGACAAGCTCGAAAAGCCCAACCAGCCTAACCATTCCGAAGGCCACGAAGCTCCGGAAAACGCGGGGCAAGCCGCCAAGGCCCGAACAAAGGTTCTGTCTCTCCTCGTGGACCTGCCCGGCCCCGACGGGAAAACCGTGCAAACCCCGGTCGAATATGCGCTCGACGGCGCGCGAATCCTGAGGAACGCCGCGCCCGCAAAAGAGAACTCGTGGGCCGGCGCGCAGGTCCTGGCCGGGGACGTCGTGCGCTTCGTGGTGGAACGCCGGGGCGCCTTGCTGCACGTCGAGGTGACTTGTTCGAGCGGAACGCGGGCGCAGCGATTCGAGTCCGCGCTGAGAACCGATTTCTATATGGGGGATCTAGTGAAATGAACTCCTGGCTATGCTTCGACCGCAGACTGGAATCAGGACTCACGCGGCTTCCTCGCCGCCGGGCTTCCGGCCTGCTCGCGCTGGTCGGCTTGATCGCTATCCTCGGCGGCCTGACCGCCATAATCAGCGTCCAGGCCGCGGAGCAATATGCCCAGGGAGGCCGGTTCCGGGACGCGATCGCGCTGAAAAACCTCGCCGAAGCCGGCATCGCCCGAGCACGAGCCGAGCTCGGCAAGTCGCCGTCCTACACGGGAGCCGAGCGCCTCGCCCTTGGGCGAGGCGAGATCCGTATCGTGGTGGTGGACAAGGGGGCCGGGCGCCGCATCGAGGTTACCGCCGCAGTCCCGGCACTGGAACGCGCCCGCCGCACCGAAAAGCGCGTGGCCGGCTACCGGTCTCCCTTGGGGTCCTGAGGGCTCTTGAGCCTCTGATGTCCGCTATGTCTTATAGGTCTCATAGGTCTCATAGGTCCTATATGTCCGATAGGTCCCATAGGCCCCATGAAAGAAAAAGGTGAAGAAAAGAGAAGAAAAGAGAAGAAAAGAGAAGAAAAGTAAAGAACAGAGAAGAAAAGAGAAGAAAAGAGAAGAAAAGAGTAGAAAAGAAGAGAAAAGAGAAGAAAACAGAGCCATGAACCGCCCATCCCGCATTCCACCCCCGGATTTCGCCCGCCGCCGGGCGGTGACGCTGATCGAGCTCCTGATAGTGGTCGCCATGATCAGCATCACCGCCGCCATATCTGTCCGCGCGATTATGTATATGCTCGGAAAGGGCAAAACCGAACATATCCGTCAGGACCTCCTGATCCTCGCCGACGCCCTCGACGCCTACGAAACGGACCACCACGCGCTGCCGCCGAATGTCTGTGCGCCATCTCGCGGACCGGCCTTCCTCTCGGCCAACGCCGCCGCGCTATTCCGCCTGACCACTCCGGTTGCCTACGCGGCGGCCTTGCCCCGGGACCCGTTCTTCGAATCGGGGAACGGCGCTCCCGCGGGGCCTTGTCCGATGGGGTACTGGCGGTTCGACCCGGGGGCCTACCGCGCGGGGAAGACCCCCCGCTTCGTCCTTCTCTCCAACGGCCCAAACCAGCGCCTCGATTCGGAGATCACCACCGCCACCGCCCGCCTTGTCGCCTTTGACCCCACCAACGGCGCCCGCAGCGCGGGCGATATCTACATCACGATTCCCTAACGCGCATCAGTCTCGCGCGGAAACGCGGAGGCGCGGAGAAACGAGGCAACGCGCTGTTCCCTGCGCCTTCGCGTCTCCGCGCGAGATTCCCCTTTCCCTCCGACAGGTGGCGGAATTAGGATGGGTGCAATTCCGGTCCGGAGGGCTTCCGCGTGTTCCCGCTCGTCTCCGCCATCATCCCCGTCCACAATCGCGCCTGGTGCATCCGGCGGGCCATCGAGTCCGTGCTCGCCCAGGACTACCGCCCGCTGGAACTGATCGTGGTGGACGACGGCTCCAGCGATGACACGCCACGCCTCCTGGACGAAATCTCGCGGGAACTGGCTGGGGGCGTCGGCGAAAAAGCGGACCCGGTCGCGCGGGAATTATCCGGCGACGCCCGCGAAAAACCGAATGCAATTGCGCTACGCATTCTGCGCCAGGACAACCTCGGAGTAAGCGCCGCCCGCAACCTCGGAATCCGCGCCGCCCGCGGCCCGCTGATCGCCCTCCTCGATTCCGACGACGAATGGCTCCCGCAAAAGACCTCGCGCCAAGCCGCCTGCTTTCCGGCCCACCCCGGGATGCGGGTCCTCCAGACCGGCGAAATCTGGGTCCGGAAGGGCCGGCGCGTCAATCCTCCCCAGCGCCTGCGCAAGAGGGCGGGCGATCTCTTCGAGCAGAGCCTCGACCATTGCGCCATCAGCCCCTCGGCGGCGATGCTGCGGCGCGAAGTCTTCGACGAGGTGGGCCTGTTCGACGAGACCTTCCCCGCGTGCGAGGACTACGAGATGTGGTTGCGGATCACCTGCCGGCACGAGGTGGGGTTGCTCGACGACGCGTTGATCGTCAAGCATGGCGGGCACGAGGACCAGCTGTCCCTCACCGTTGAGGCGCTGGACCGCCACCGCATCCGGGCCATCGTGAAGACGCTGGATTCGGGCGTGCTGAGCGCGGCGCAGCGGGATTTGGCCGTGGGGGCGCTTGGGACCAAGTGCCGCATCTACGCCCAGGGCTGCCGCAAACGCGGCCGCGAAGACGAGGCGAAGGAAGTGCTGGAATTGGTGAAGAGGCACGGCGGCGGAAACATCGTTACCATTTAGCCATGTCTTTTCACAGAGAGCTCATGTGTGGAGTATGTCCCCGGAGGGGGCCGACATGAAAGTCTTCGACGGCTTCGCCAGCCCCAGGTGGAGCGAAGCGGAACCTGGGGTAGGATGCAAGAAGATACGCGGTCCCCGGAGGGGGCCAACAAAAACCTCTCACCAGGAACGGCGTCCCCATCGTCTCCAATTCCGCGCGAAGAGGGGATTGCCTTCCAGGGGTGTCATGCCCCGGGGGAGGACTAAGATCGAGGACGGGATTGGGATTCGGCATGGGTCTGGCGTGTTCGCCCTCTTCGAGGACGGGGGCTTTGGGGGAGGGCGTTTGTCCCCAGGTTCCCTGGCACCTTCGGCGCGGCGGTCACCTGGGGCTATTCGAGGTATGGCCCCTCCGGGGCCGCCTGGCGGATAACTGTCGGACTCTTTGTCGGCATGGCTAACGGGTTGCGAGAAATCGTCACTCCCCATGAATGAAATCCCCCTTTTCCGCGACTGTATAGCGAGAGGGATGGAGGGCGGATGGAATTGGAAGCCCAGCGGACGGACCAGGCGATCATCGAGGCAGTGCTCGGGGGCGATCCGGAGGCCTACGGTCTGCTCGCCGAGCGCTACAGCGCCCGCTTGTTCGGCCTCGCCTTCCACCTCTGCGGCGACTATGACGCGGCGGCGGACCTTGTGCAGGAAACCCTCGTGGCCGCTTATGACAATCTGGGCCGCCTTCAGGATCCCTCGGCGTTTCCCGCCTGGATCGCCGCGATCCTGAGAAACAAGTTCCGCAGTTTGGGGCGCAAGAAGCCGGCCGCCGCCTTCTCGCTCGACCAGATGATGGAAGCCGGGTTCGACCCGCCGTCCCGGCAAGCCCCGCCCGGCTTTACCGACGCGGACCTGGCCTGCGTGGCGCGCTGCGTGGAGTCGCTGCCCGGCAAGTACCGCGAGACGCTGCTGCTGCGCTACACCGACAATCTCTCCTACAAGGAGATCGCCGGGTTGCTCGATCTGCCCGTGACCACAGTGACCACGCGGCTCAACCAGGCCCGCCGGATGCTCGTGGAGAAGGCGAAAGAAGCGGGACTGAGAGAAGGATGAAGGTGGAAGGATGAAGCAGGAATGATGAATGGCAAATGATGAATGACGAATGGAGAAAGGTGAGAAATGAACACGCATCCCACTATAGAAACGATCAGCCGGTATCTGGACCAGACGCTTCCCGAAGAGGAGGCGCGCCGGCTGGAGAACCATTTCGAGGAATGTCCGGCGTGCCGCCACAGCGTGGAGGTTCTGCGCGCGGCGGAGCAACTCTGCGCGCCGCCCCAAGCGCGGCTCGAGGCGATCTCGCGCAACGTGATGGCAAGCGTGCGCGCGCGCCCGGTTCCCGAGCGGGTGGCGGGTGTGGCCGGGGCCTCCTCTGCCCCGAAGAGCCGTCTGGCGCGCCTGCGGGCTGTTCTTTTCGGCGCTCGGCAGCCCGGTGCGCGGACCTCGGGCGCCAAGCCTCGCGGCCGTTTGGTTTTCGCGTTGTCCGCGGCGTCGGTACTCGTGCCCGCCGTGGTGATCGGCGCCATGTTTCTCAGCGGGGCACTGAGGGAGTCCATGACGCGCAGCAGACTTGCTCGTGCACGCACAGATCTGCGATCTCTTGGCTCCGCCATTGAAGGCTACATGACGGACGGGAACCAGTACGTGTCCGTCCAGACCGGATCCTTTTCGCCGCAAGCCCCCGGGCTTCCCGGGCCGACGGTCGTCTACAAGGGCGGCAAGAGCGTCCTGCGTCGTCCAATTCGACTCGATCTTCAGACTGGCAGTCTAGTGGACTGGAATGGCGATGAAAGCCACACGGCCGACACGTTCCACGCCTATCTGTATCAGGGCGGGGCGGCCAACTTTTTCGACGCGGGCCAGCACCCGGGCATCACCGATCCCGCTAGCGCGCGGATCGAGGAGATTTCGGCGCGAGGCGGGTTCAGTGCGTTCACGACCTACCCTGAGCCCTTCGCAATGAAACTGGTTTGCGGTGTCACTTCGGGAACCTTTTTGGTCCACAATACCGAATCCTACGACCAGATAGTCGAGAACCCCTTCCTGGAGGTCCGCGAGAATCCTCTTTCCACGTTTTCCATTGACGTGGACACGGCCTCCTACTCCAACATGCGGCGACTTCTCAACGCGGGGCGGCGTCCCCCGCGCGGGGCCGTCCGCATCGAGGAACTCATCAACTACTTCTCCTACGATTACCCCCAACCCCAGGGCGGCGCGCCGTTCTCGGTCAATATCGAGGTCGCTGACTGCCCCTGGAACGACGCGCACCGCCTCGCCCGCATCGGGCTGAAGGGCCGCGAAGTCCTCCCCGAAACCCGGCCCCCGTGCAACCTGGTGTTCCTGCTCGACGTGTCCGGCTCGATGAAGGAGGAGAACAAGCTGCCCCTGGTGAAAAAAGCCATGCGCACGCTCATGCAGAACCTGACGGACAAGGACCGCGTGGCCATCGCGGTTTACACCGACGCTTCCAGTCTGGCGCTGCCCTCCACTCCCGTTTCCAACTCCACGGCGATCCTGGCGGTGATTGACCAGCTGCAGGCGAACGGCTCCACCAACGGCGCCCAGGGCATCCAGCTCGCCTACCAGGTGGCGCAGGAGAACTTCATCCGCGGCGGCATCAACCGCGTGATCCTGGCCACCGACGGCGACTTCAACGTCGGCGTCACCAACCAGAGCGACCTGGTGGACCTGATCGAGCTGAAGGCCAAGAGCGGAGTTTTCCTGAGCGTCTTCGGGTTCGGCATGGACAACCTCAAGGACTCGAACCTGGAGAAGCTGGCCGACAAGGGCAACGGCAACTACGGCTATATTGACACCGAGAACGAGGCGCGCAAGGCGCTGGGGGAACAGATCAACGGAACGCTGGTGACCATCGCCAAGGACGTGAAGATCCAGGTGGAGTTCAACCCGGCCGAGGTGGCCGCCTACCGCCTGATCGGTTACGAGAACCGCCTTCTGGCCAAGGAGGATTTCAACGACGACACGAAGGACGCCGGTGAGATCGGCGCGGGCCACACCGTGACGGCGCTGTACGAGATCGTGCCCGTGGGCTCAGCTTTCACAAACACCGCCGTCGGCATCTCCGAGAACCCGACCGAAACGCGCCCGCTGGTGGACCCGCTCAAGTACCAGCGCCCGCGCGACAAAGCGGAACTCACCCAAGCCGCGGCCGGCGGCGAGACGCTCACCGTCAAACTCCGCTACAAAGAGCCGGACGGGGACACCAGCAAATTGCTCGAATTCCCCGTGGTGGACTCAGGACAAGGATTCAACGCGGCGTCGCCGGATTTCCGGTTCGCGGCTTCGGTGGCGTCGTTCGGCATGTTGCTTCGCGACTCGAAGTTCAAGGGCGACGCAACCTTCCAGAGTGTCGAGGCGCTTGCGAAGTCCGGCCTCGGAGCCGACACGTGGGGCTACCGCCAGGAGTTCGTCTCGCTCGTCGAGAAAGCCGCCGCGCTCCCAAAACCCTGAGCTTCACGCCTTGGGGATGATCCGATGAAATCCTTTACTCAAAACTACCGAAAGGGCCCTTTTTGTTGGACAGGATTGACAAGATTCACAGGATTCTGTTTCTCAATCTTGTTTATCCTGTAAATCATGTCTATTCGTCCTCTCTCTTCTTATACACTCTGAACTTCCTCTTGACTTCCACCGAGGGACCGAAGTTGATCAAAAGGCCGTTGTCTATTCCCGTCGCCGCCAGGTAGTTCACCAACTGAACCTCGTGCTCCTTCGCCAGGGCTTGCACGGCCTTTAGCTCGACGATGAGCCGGTCCTCAATCTTCAGATCCGCATAGAAATCCCCGACCACTTCCCCATGATACCTGACGGGGATCGGATGCAGCTGCTTGACCGCCAGCCCCGCCTCACCGAGCTCGATCCGCAAAGCATTCTCGTACACCTTCTCCAGGAATCCCACACCCAACTCGTTATGAACCCGATACGCGCATCCGATCACCTTCTCCGTCAGTTCGTCTATTGTCATGGAAATGTCCTTTCTTGACAAGATTTACAGGATGAACAAGACTCAGCTTGTTACTCGCCTTTGGCTACTGATAGGCGTAAATCACGGCGGAAGGCAAGGCGTTTGTGAATATCTTCGCGTTTCCCGCGCCTCTCCATCGGAGATCCCGCACCACCTTGATGTCGAAGTCATGCGTTTTCCCCGCCGCCCAGGCCTGGACTTGAATCCAAGGGATCTCGGGATCCTGGCGGACCTGCTCGGGCGCAGGCATGGGTGCGCCGTAGAGCCGCCGGCGTCCCCGGCCCCCCGCCGGAGGATCGGGCGGAAGCGCGTGCAGTTTCGCGTCCTTGCGGATTCTTCCGATGAGTGTGATGCGCGGGGGCCGGTTCTTCACCACCCTCGTGTTCGTGTACCCTCCGTCGCCGCAGGCAACCAGAACGCGTTCCTTTCCGGAAGGGTCCTCGTCGAGCGCCGCGCTCGAACTCCATGGCCTGGGCGACGGCGGAGGGGAATCCGATGTACCACTGCCGGCTGCTCTTGCGGTTGATGAGTTGGACTTTTGTGGGGAAACCGATGGCGGGAACCTCCTTTCAAGACCTAGTTATATAACTAGATACCGGAACAACAAAAAAGGAAGGGAAATATTCACCTTGCATGTCTGAAGAAGACGTTTTATCTAGTTAAAGCCAAAGGCGAGAGATGGGCCAAGGCCCATCCACAGAGAACTGGAAACCGCAAACTGTAAACCGTGAACCGCAAACCGCTCTTGCCAAACCCTTCGCTATGCAGTATGAATCAGGAGGGGAGAAGTAGACAAAGAGGACAGCGTAGCGAAACCGCGGTCGAACGAAGAAAGGCGCACCTCGGAGGATCAGAGACACGGAGGAAGAAGAGGAACCACGAAGGACGCGAAGACTGGAGTGAATCCTGAAAGGGTTCCATACGGGTTGAAAAAGGGAACGGGGGCAGCGCATGGAAATCACGACATTGCTGAAAGAGGCGGTCACGCACAAGGCCTCGGACCTTCATTTGTGCACGGGGGCCCCTCCGATCCTGCGGGTGGACGGACGCCTCCGCGGCCTCAACACTCCGCCTCTTACCCGAGACGAGATCCGGAAGATGGTCTATGACATTCTCAACGACCAGCAGAAGGAGAAATTCGAGGAGGAGTGGGAACTGGACTCCTCGCTGGAGATCCGAGGCGTGGGCCGCTTCCGTGTGAACATCCACAAGCAGCGCGGATCGGTCGAGGCGGCTTTTCGCGTGGTGCATGACCAGATCCGCTCCCTCAAACAGCTCGGCATGCCGCCGGTCGTCGAGGAGCTGATCCGGCGTGAGAGCGGGCTCATCCTGGTGACCGGGCCCACCGGCTCGGGCAAGACCACCACGATGGCGGCGATGCTCGACCAGATCAACGCCACGCGGCCCTGCATGATTGTCACCATCGAGGACCCCATCGAGTACATCCACAAGCACAAACGCGCCATCATCAAGCAGCGCGAGATCCTCAGCGACACAAAATCCTTCGCCAAAGCCCTGCGCCAGAGCCTGCGCCAGGACCCCGACGTAATCGCCGTGGGAGAGATGCGCGACCTGGAGACTATCGCCACCGCACTCACCGCCGCCGAGACGGGACACCTCGTCCTGGCCACCCTGCATACGCCGGACGTGAGCCAGACCATAGACCGCATCATAGACGTCTTTCCGCCGCACCAGCAGGAGCAGGTCCGGCTCCAGCTCGCGCAGGCCTTGCAGGCGGTGATCTGCCAGCAGCTTCTGGCGATTCCGGGCGACAAGGGGCGCGTGGTGGCCACCGAGATTCTGATCGCCACCCCAGCCGTCCGCCAGGTCATCCGGAGCAAGAAGACCGAACAGATCATGACGATCCTGCAGACCTCCTATGACAGCGGGATGATCAGCATGGACAAGTCGCTCAAAAACCTGTATCAGCAGGGGATGATCAGCTTCAACGACGCAATCGCCAAGTGCAGGTTCCCGGAGAACTTCGACCGGATTTGACCCGGGCTTTGCGTTGTCCGACTTCTTCGAGACGGCGGCTGGAAAGGAAAAAGATCATGCACATATCCGTTACAGATCCCCTGCCGGCGGCATTTGCGCGGATGAAGTACATCCTGTTCTCGCCCTTTGATTTCCCAAAGTGGCTCACACTGGGGTTTTGCGCGTTTCTAACCGCATTGAGCGGCGGCGGCGGCTCGGGCGGCGGCGGCCCCCATTTCAATGTTGGTGGAATCAACCCGTCCGGACTAAGGTCATCCATGGCGAGTTCCATGCCGGCGGAGGCCACGAACTGGGTGTCGGGGCATATCGCCCTGATCGTTCTGTTCGCCGCGATCGTTTTCCTGTTTATAATTGGGTTCATGCTGCTGTTCCTGTGGCTCAGCTCCCGCGGGGAATTCATGTTCCTGGACGGCGTCGTGCGGAACCAAGGGGCTGTGGTGGAGCCCTGGCGCCGGTTCAGAATCCTGGGGAACAGCCTGTTTCTTTTCCGGTTTGTCCTCGGAGTGGCAATGCTCATCCTTATTGTTATGATATTGGGACTCTGCGCGTTAGGCGCTTGGTCCAGCCTGCGATCAGGGGCGTTCGGGCCGGGAGCGTTGGCGGCTCTCCTGGTTTTCACCCTGACGATGCTTCCACTAGGGATCGCTTTCGCTGTGTTCATCATGCTCGTGCATGATTTCGTGGTTCCCATCATGTACCGCCGGAATGTCCTGGTGCTGGAAGCCCTTGGGCTCTTCTGGCGCGAGATACTGGCCGGACACGCCGGCGTCATGGGGTTGTACGTCTTGATGCGGATCGTTCTGGGAATCGCCACGGGGATCGTCATCTTCGTGGGAGGCTGCCTGACTTGCTGCATAGGGTGGCTTCCCTATATCAGCTCCGTGGTTTTTCTTCCCATACATGTCCTGTTGCGATGCTATTCTATCTGCTTTCTCGAACAATACGGAGAGATGTGGGGGCTTTTCCCGCAGCCGTCCCTGGCGCCGCCCGAGCGGGACAGCCAGCAGCCCATAGTCTGAGCCGGGGAGGGATGGCGGGAAAGGGGATTGGGGATTGCGGATTGCGGATTGCGGATTGGGGATTGCGGATTGGGAATTGCGGAGTGCGGAGTGCGGAGTGCGGAGTGGGGAGTGGGGATTGGGGATTGGGGATTGCGGATTGCGGATTGGGGATTGCGGATTGGGGATTTGGGATT
>Ga0315277_10013259_pt1 | contig 10273 bp, 8 predicted proteins | sample YL17G05_15_MG_FD_203695 | JGI IMG/M metagenome (GOLD analysis project Ga0315277, IMG submission 203695) | Sediment microbial communities from Yellowstone Lake, YNP, Wyoming, USA - YL17G05_15 | ecosystem: Environmental > Aquatic > Freshwater > Lake > Sediment | place: USA: Wyoming | collected...
GAATAGATATCTTGAAGAAGGGGGAGCACAGGTAACATTTGAACTTCTTCAATCTAAATTAAAGAGGACAGAAATATTTATATTATTCAATCTTTCTTTTAACCTGAAGGGAGAACAGATGTTTTTAGAGATGCATTTAACCCCTTCCTCTGACAAAGGAGTGAATTTTTTTATTCCATTGTAAGAAGACGAACCCTTTTATACACACAGATAGTTCCTCCTCAAGACCCATTGAAATTCAACTTCCAATAAATTTTTGTTGACCCTTCGACTGTGCCCAAACCCTGCTCTTCAGAGCAGGGACAAAGGCGCGCTCAGAGCTTGCCCTGAGCCCTCGGCCTGAGACTTCGGCGTGAGCTCAGTCGAACGCTCGGGCCGAAGGCAAGCTCCGGCCTTTAAGCCGGAGAGAGCCGAAGGGTTGACTTATTCAACCCCAATGATTAGACTGCAACAAAGCCTGCGCCCAATGGGTGGCCCAAGGTTACCCGGTCATCAAAAAGTCAGCCTGAATAAACTATCCAGAAAGGGGTTCGTATGAAAAATAAGATACCTGATGATGTTCTAAAAGACATTTTTCAAAGGAAATTAAAGAAGAGGAACATCAATGGAGACGTCTATCAAAAACTTAAGAAGATGATCCTCTCTGGTAAATTAAAGGATGGACAAAGGTTAGTCCAAGAGGAAGTTGCCCTTCATTTCAATGTGAGCAGGCAGACTGTCCGCAATGCATTTCTTCAATTGAAAAAAGATAAGTTGATTATCAATCGATACAAAAAGGGAGCATTTGTCTCTTTCAGACCTTAAACTTCTGGATCCCCATTTCAATGAAAAAGGGGTTAACCATTTTGGTTAACCCCTGAACTAAAAATTCCACCTTAAAAGCCGTGAAGTTCATAGAGGAGTTTTGTCCGGTGAAAGCAGAACCATCTTCAGATACTTATGCCATCACTTATTCAAACTCAAACCTCTTATCGGTAAAAAGCTTCAAGCAAACATCTACCACCTCAGGATCATAATAAATTCCTCTGTTTTTTGAGATTTCTTCCATTGCCGAGCCTATACCGAGAGCTGGACGAAAAGGTCGGTGACTGGACATTGCTTCGACAACATCAGCCACGCCCATAATCCTTGCCTCAAGAATGATCTCACTACCCAAAAGACCTCTCGGATAGCCAGATCCATCCATTCTCTCGTGGTGCTGGTTTACAATATCGGCAACCGGCCAGGGGAATTCTATTTCTTTTAAAATTTCATAACCCACTTTCGGGTGGGTTTTAATGAGATCAAACTCAAAAGGCCCTATGGGGCCCGGTTTACTGAGAATCTCAATCGGTACCGCAATCTTACCGATATCATGCAGGAGCCCCGCCATGTGGATTCCCTGAATTCGTGGCTCGGAAAGGCCCATTTCCCGGGCCATGGCACAGGCAAGCTGAGCCACACGCCGCTGATGGCCTGCCGTGTAGGGATCCCTTTTTTCTGAGATTGCTGAAAGGGTTTTCACTATACACTCAAAGTTTTTTTGTAGCCTCTCATAACTTTGTTTGAGGGCTTCCTCTGCCCGCTTGCGTTCGACAACCTCTGCTTTAAGTTTAGCGGTTCTTTCTTCAATCTTTTGCTCTAATTGTTCATTAAAGTTTCTCAATTCCTTCTGTGTTTTATTCAGTTCAAGATTCTTCTGGACGGCAACTTCATATACAGAGAAGAAGAAGTTAAGGATTTGATGGCGGCCTGAGGTGATCAGATATTTTTGACCGGCAAAGAAGACCTCCACTCCCTTGTCCAGCTTTTCACGTTTTTGGAGTTCATTTCCTGAAAGGATATATCGAATGCGAGAGAGGAGATATTGCTCATCATAAGGTTTCATAATGAAGTTATCTGCCCCACACTCCAGACCTCTGATCACACTTTTGGGATTGGAGAGTGTGGTTACAAGAATAACCGGGATGTCCTTGAGTTTATCATTCTCCTTGATTTCGCAACAGAGATCATACCCATCCTTTTCTGGCATGATGATGTCGCTGATAATCAGGGTAGGCCTGTGCCGAGTGATCAAAGCGAGAGCTTCCTTACCGTTATTAGCTACCAAGACCCTGTAGAGATTTCGCTCAAGGATACGTTTCAGTTGCATAGCCTGCGTGGGGCTGTCTTCGACAATCAAGATTTCGATATCCTTTTCCACCCTTCTATCCTCCAATTTCACTACCTAATGCCTTTTCGAGAGTATTCGACGATGGTCTCTCCCTTTCTCTTAGAATATATAACGTTGTTGAATTCTTTTACTTAATTTTCCTTTTCAGAAATCTTATCCAATCTCCCCTTTAAATTGTTCTGGGGTACGCTCCTCAAGCCACAGCTTACAGATATTTTTCCAGCCGATGCGACGCCATTTTCTAAAGACTCCCTTCAACTCATCCACATTCTTCATTTCCAGCAGATCTTTCTGGGCATCCTTTAAATCTTCAAGGGATGCAATCGCTGGCATAATCTCCTCCGACTGCGCATACGAAATATCTTTATCTGCTGATCCGAGGTGTCGCTATATTCGTTCAGATATGCGGCACAAGAACAAGTCCAGTAGGAAAAACTTAGTTTACCTTACCAAAAATATAAAAAAAGGTCAACAACTTTGTAGCGTAAGACATAAACCGTAAGGTGTGAAGTGTAAATGGTAAAATATCATCCGTAAAGTGCAGACTCAACCCTTAAAACCAAAAGGCCATTCTTTTTGAGAGAATTCTCTGAGAGGGAAAAATTATATCATACGCTTACTAATACCCTTACCTTGAGATACTACCCTTTCTCCGTCAAAGCGGACTTAACAACCATAGACTCCTTATTACCATGTTTATTACCACGTTTCTGACTTTTATTACCACGTTTCTCCCAGAGTGCCTTTCGGCCCAACTCTTAATTAAAATTCCTCTTATTATCACGTTTATCAGTTATTATCACCTTTTTCGCCATATGGTTCCTCGACCGGCAAGCGGCCCGCAAACCCCGCTTTGCCTGCCTGCGGTATGCAGGTAGGCGAGGTCCCTACCTACCGGCAGGCAGGAAGGGGCACAATATAAATGATACTTCTTTCCCGGGAAGCCCCTCTGTGGTTGGGGAGCTTCACATTTGGTCTGGGTTTCCGTATTTTGTTAGAAATGATGCATCCCCAAAACGGGAATTGCCAAAGAGTGCATTTGTTCAGCGACACAGCACCGCCAGTTGATCCGGATCCAGCTTAATGACGATCCGTTCGCCCGCCCCATGCGGAGTGCGAACTTCGCCCTTGGCACGGATCAGGTGATTTTTGATTTTCAGCTGATAATCGATCAATTCGCCTACATACGATGCTCTGACCACCTCTGCTTCATAGAGGTTGGGTTCGTGCGGAGTGGTTTTAGCTTCTGCCGGGGATAGAAATTTTATACTTTCAGGTCGTATGGCTACATCCACCTCATCGCCCTTCTTAAGCTCGCGGCCCCGGCCTGTGAGCGTGACACCGTCATCGGTGGTTACCACCACGTACTCATTATCGACGCTGGTAACTTTGCCGTGGATGAAATTGGTTGTCCCCATAAAGCCCGCGACAAATTTATTGGCTGGCTTGGAGTAAATCTCCAACGGCGTGCCGAGCTGCATGGTCCGGCCCTTTTCAAGGACTGCGATCCGGTCGGAGATGACCATCGCCTCCGTCTGGTCGTGGGTGACATAGATGGTGGTGATCCCAGCGTGCTTGTGGATCTGGGCGATTTCGAAACGCATCTGCTCTCTGAGCAGGGCGTCGAGGTTGCTAAGAGGCTCATCAAGAAGCAGGATTTCCGGTTCCAAGACCAGAGCCCGCGCCAGGGCCACTCTCTGCTGCTGTCCGCCGCTCAGTTGACGGGGATAGCGGTCTCCAAAACCCTCTAGTTGGACGAGGGCCAGAGCACGTCCTACCTTCTGGCTGATCTCGTTCTTGTACAGTTTCTTTATCTGTAGGCCAAAGGCCAGATTCTCAAATACCGTCATGTGGGGCCATAGGGCGTAGTTTTGAAAGACCAGTCCGATTCCCCGCTTCTGTGGAGGAATTTCCGTAATCTTGCGATCTCCCAGGTAGATCTCGCCGCTATCAGGTCTGACAAAACCTGATACACACCTCAGGACGGTCGTCTTCCCGCACCCCGAAGGCCCAAGCAAAGTCAATAGTTCCCCATCTCGGACCTCTAGACTCAAATCGTCTACGGCTTTCACCTTGCCGTATTTCTTTACGATGCGTTCCAAGTGCAGTGTGGGCATGAAATGATTTCCTCCTAGAACAAGAATGAAGCGCCTCAGCCCATCCCGCCCACATATTCGGCCCGAAGCACCCTCTGGATCAGCGTCATGAATAGGATGCTGGGGATAAGCAAGATGATGGCGATCACTGAAGCAAACTGCATGTTGTAACCGCTGGACGAGTAAAGCGTCATCGGCAGGGTATTCACAAAAGGAAGGCCGATGAAGAAGGTCCCCGTAAACTCATCCAGAGAGGTGATGAACACGAACACGGAACTGGCCAGAAGTCCAGGCGCTGCCAACGGCAGGGTAATGTGGAAAAATGTGTAAAGGCTGCCTGCACCCACGCTGTGGGCCGCTTCTTCAAGGTAACTGGGGATTGACTTAAAAGTAGCGCTGGTGATCCAGACGCCGAAAACCAGGCCTACTAAAATGTGAATCAGGATGACCCCTTGGACGGTACCGGACAGGCCCAGGCGAGTGAAGGTCCCCAGCAGGTTGACGAATATGGGCTGCTGCGGAAAGGCGTTAGGCATCAAGAAAAGGAACATGATGAAAGCCCCGAAGGGAATACGATACTTGGCCAGTGCGTACCCAGCCGGGATAGCGATGAGCATGGAGATGATGACGACCACAACGGCGATCAACAGGCTCAGAAGGAAGGCTGGCACAATGCTGATGGCTCCGATGGCCAAACTCGTGTGCATCCCCAGGGCCTGCTTCCAATACTCAAAGCCCACCTCCTGGGGCAGGGTGTTAGGCCAATACCAGCGGTGGGCGATGGACCAGATGAAGAGGCTCATCATCGGTCCTATGATGATCAGGAACATCAGCACCAACATGATGAGCTCGGCCGTAAGGATCAGAATGCGTTTGACAGACACGTTCACCTCTCGCTGGCTTGTGAACCGGTCACCTTTCTCACCGATGACTTCAGATAATAGACCGCCGTGGCCAGGACCAGAAGGTAGGAGAAGACGCCCAGCGTATTGGCGACACCGAAATCCCGAAAGTAGTTGATGCGATGGGCGATGTCGACCGTGATGGTGGTAGGGATCTTTCCTCCGATCAACATGTAGGGCAGGGTAAAGGTACCGACGATCTGGGAATACACTAGGACGAGAGCTACCAGGATGCTCGAACGATTCATTGGGATCAGTACGCGGGTGATGACCCTCATCAAGCCCGCGCCGCAGCTACGGGCGGCTTCGATGTAGCTGTTGTCGATCATCTGGAAGCCGCCGTGAATAATCAGGATTGAGAACGGAATCATCTTCCAGACGAACCCGAAAGTCAGTCCATAGAAGTTGAAAAGCTGGAGAGGGTGTTTAATGTCGATGATCCCCAACTTGGCCAGGGTCAGGTTAAGCAACCCGTGTGGAGCAAGGAAGGTGGTCATCATCTGGGCCACGACCACGAAGGGGATGAAGATAGGTATCTTATACAATCCTGTCAGCGCCCGAGAGAGGGCGCTCTGGCGTAAGCGCAGATAGACGGCCAGCAGGATCGCCAGCACAGCAGAGACCGCCGTGCTGAAGACGGTGACCGCGAACGTGAAGCCGATGTCCTTGAGATAGAGGTCCACGGTCTTCTGGTAGTTCTCAAAGGAAAATTGTCCCTGGCTATTGATGAAGCTACGGGTGATGGAGGAAAGGAAGGGGTAACCATACATGAGAAGCATGAAGGTTACCGCCGGGAGAAGTAGTAGAAGGTAAGGAGGGAGAAAGACCTCCCTCCTTACGACTTGCTTTGCTTGCACGGCTACTTGATCCACTTCTCGTACGACTCCAGCATGGCATCAAAGTATTCGCCCAGCGGGAAGGAGCGTCCCTTCTTGGCAAGGTCTGCGGGCGTAACGTCCTTATAGATCTTATTGAATGTTTCAGGCGGGATCGCTCCCTTCAGATGGGAGCCGTCGATCCCTGGATACCAGTTGAAGCGCATGACGATTTCTTTGGCCTGAGTTTCCGGACTAGTGACGAACTCGACGAACTTCTTGGCTTCTTTCGGATGCGCTGCCTTCTTGGGAATCACGAAGTACATCGGCTGGCCGGGCATGCCGGGCTCAGGGAGCACCATCCTGGTCTTGGGATCCAGCTTGCCCTCGTTCATGAAGGTGAAGAACATGTCCACCCACACAGGGCCCATCCAGATCTCGCCTCGGTTCAAAGCATCCAGGGTACCTACGTTACCCCCCGTGATGGTCACATATTTGTTGAACTCCCCTAAATCTTTGAAGGCCTGCTCCCAAGTGCCTATCTCGGCCTTGTCAAAGGGGCCGCTGACCGCATACTTTTCGTATTTGCCCGTCTTCCAGTACACCCAGCCGACGGAAAATGCCACGCCGGACATGCCGCCCTTGATCCCGTTGTAACCAAACTTGCGGGGATTCTGTTTGACCCATTCCACCAGCTCGGCATAGCTTTTGGGCGGATCCTTCACGAAATCAGGATTGTAGGCCAGGGCTGTCTGGCTGTGGAACATGGGCATCACGTACCCTTCCACTGAAACACCAAGGGAGCTCTTGGCAAAGGGAGATGTGACGTACTTCCAGGTGCCGAGTTCCTTGGTGTAGGGCAGGAGGAGGTCTTTTCCTTCAGCCCATTTCATGAAGATCTGGTGGACCATGGCCACGTCGACGTCCCAGGTTTTCTTCTTGGACTCACTCTCAGCCGAGATCTTCTCTAAGATCAGCTTCGAGCCAGCGTTTCCGGGTCCGGTGTGAACGGTCAGCAGGGAGACGCCGGGATACTTTTTGGAGAACTCAGGCCCAAGCACGTTCTGTCCCAGCGCCAGCATGTTGACGTCACCCGCTGTCATGTAGACCAGCTTGATGGGTGCTGCTTTGACTTCCTTTTGACCTCCCGCAACAAGGAGGCCGATCACCCCGAGGACGAAAAGGGGAACCAAAATAAATCTTTTTGGACTCATATGAACCTCCTTTCTTAGAGTGGTATATGGATCAACAGAGATTGATCTATCTTATTCCTACTTCAATCTTGAAAAACTGTCAAGCTCTCCAAAGGAGATTTCTGAAAAAGTCCAGAAATCTCTATCAAAAGAACGTGTAGTAGTTTTTCAGAGCTCTCTAAAGGGATTCGAGACCTGTAAGCTCATCCATCGACTTGACCATAAAGATATACTGAAATTGGATTTGCGTATTGTTAAAAAGGAGTGAAAAGGCACCTAAAAAAGGGCTAACCCATTCTGAGTTAGCCCTCTCACACTTTTGGTGGAGCAGAGCGGATTCGAACCGCCGACCTACACGCTGCGAACGTGCCGCTCTCCCAGCTGAGCTACTGCCCCGGAAAACGTGACCGTGTCACGTATTACGTGGATCGACTTAACCCACCAACTCCTTTAAAAATCTTTTTAACTTTGGACCGAGTTCTGGGTGTTTTAAACCGAATGAGATGTTGGCCTGAAGGTATCCCAACTTATCACCTGCATCGTATCGGTCGCCGAAAAATTCATATCCAAAAATAGGAATCCCTTGACTCAATCCTCTCAATCCATCGGTCAATTGGATCTCGCCCTTAGGATCAGGGGAGACTCTTTCTAAGATTCCAAAGATCTGGGGGGGAAGGATATACCTTCCGATGATGGCCAGATTCGAGGGCGCGGTTCCCTGCTTTGGTTTCTCCACCATCTCCTCGATGCGGTAGATCCGATCGCTCACTCTCTTACCCTTAATGATCCCATAGAGATGGGTCTCCGTCTTGGGGACTTTCTGAATGGCAAGCAGGACGCCTCCCATCTTCTGATAGACATCGATCATCTGCCGAATGCATGGTATCTTCGCATCGATCAGATCATCACCCAATAAAACAGCAAAGGGTTCATGCCCGACCACTTTTTTGGCGCAGAGAATGGCATGGCCCAGGCCCAGAGGCTCCTTCTGTCTGACAGAGACCAATGTCACCATCTCAGAGATGTTCTGGACCATTCGCAATAGATCCTTCCTATTCTTCTTTTTGAGATGATTCTCCAGTTCGCTTGAGGTATCGAAATGGTCCTCAATGGAGCCTTTCTCCCTTCCAGTGATGAGGATCACTTCTTCGATTCCTGCGGCAGCCACCTCCTCCATGATATATTGGATGGTAGGTTTGTCCACAATGGGTAACAACTCTTTTGGGACCACCTTGGTGGCCGGGAGAAACCTTGTTCCAAAACCAGCTGCCGGGATAACTGCCTTCTTCACCTTCATAAAAGCCCCAGAAGTTTTCGGATTGTTGTTTTCAACTCTGTTAAATCGGCACACTTGACCACATAGGCATCTGAAGCCCAGGTGGTGATATCCTGTTTGTATTCGCCATACGCAGAGCACATGACGACAGGAAGATGTCTCTCTATCTCTCGGATTCGTTTCAAGGTTTCAATGCCATTCATCCCTGGCATCTTGATATCGAGGGTGATGAGGTCAGGTTTAAAAAGAGGAAGTTTCTCAAGGGCCTCCTCCCCATTCTTTGCCAATTCTACCATAAAACCTTCCTCCTCCAGTTCTGTCTTATAGAGAAATCGGATATTCTCTTCATCATCGACGATCAGGATCTTCTTCATTGGCTTGCCTCCAAAACTATTTTCAGGGGCTGTTCTTTGGCCTTTCCCCCCTCCTCGCTATCCCCTCCCGCCAGAGGAGGGAGGGTGATGATAAAGGTTACCCCTTCTCCAGGATGATTGTCCACTTCGATCTGGCCCTGATGGGAGAGAATAATTTTGTGGATAATGGGCAATCCCAAACCCAAACGGCCATCTTTCGTTGAATAGAAGGGATTGAAAATGTTGTGAAGATTTTCAGGGTCAATTCCTTTTCCAGTATCCTCCACCTCCACCCTGATAAAAGAAGAGCCGTTCTTTAATATGGGATGGATTCGGATGGAGAGCGTCCCCTTCCCATTCATGGCCTGGTATGCATTGCTGATAAGATTGGAGAAGGCCTGCTTTAATTGATGATAATCGCCTTTCACCTTGTGGAGTCCCTCAGCGAACTGTTTGACAAGTTGAATGTCTTCGAAGTGGACTCCTTCTGATACCATTGCCAGGCTATCCTCAAGGATATGCCGAAGACCCCATTCTTTAAAGGCTAAGGATTCATCATGCGTGTAGGTGTGAACATCATCAAGAACTTTTTCGAGTCGGGCGACCTCTTTAATAATCGCTTGATAAAATTGTTTTTCTGGATCTTCCACCGGTTTAGCCTTTTCAAGAAGCCGTGCAAACCCACCAATGGCGACAAGAGGGTTTTTGATCTCGTGAGCGATGTTGGTGGACAATTCACCCAAAGCGACCATCTTTTCTTGATGAACCAGAAGGGCCTGGGTCTCTTTGAGTTCCTGATGAACCTCCTCCAAATTTCGATAAAGGATGGTATTCTCAATGGCCAACCCTGCCTGGTTGGTAAACATGCTGAGAAATTGGATATCCTCATCTGCAATGGGGTTCTGATTGTAGAGGTTGTCCACCAGAATCACACCAATGACCTTTCCTTTTCCCCAGAGGGGCATGGTTGCAAAGGAGTAGACTTTGGGATCGCGGCTGAGATGTTCGCTCACATAACATCCCACCTCTGAACCTAAAGAGCAACCCCTTTCACAGTGGATCTGGAGCCATCCCTCTCGGTGCGAGTCGGTGCGGTACGACCGAGTCGATTCCGACTCGATTCCGACCTCTGAGTAGGGGAATCGGATGTTAAAAGGCCTTCCTTCGAGAACCGTTCTCGAGAGAATGCATTCTTCCTGTTCCAGAGGGATCTGAATCCCCTTGACGATGGAGTTTAAAATGGAGTTGGTCTCAGGGGAGGGCTGAATTTGGGCAATGAGGTCTGAAAGATTCCCTTTCCTCTGAGAAAGGGTGCTCCAGATTCTTCCCGCCTCTTCAGCACTGTCAGGCCCTACAGCCAGGGTCCCCTCCAAGATACGTTTTTTTTCACTGACCATAAAGAGCATGGCCCGGTTGAAACCCAATCCGTCGCCAATGGTAATGGCGGTCAAAGTCATATGGACGATCCGTTCAAAATTCACCGTGG
>Ga0315277_10013261_pt1 | contig 10272 bp, 9 predicted proteins | sample YL17G05_15_MG_FD_203695 | JGI IMG/M metagenome (GOLD analysis project Ga0315277, IMG submission 203695) | Sediment microbial communities from Yellowstone Lake, YNP, Wyoming, USA - YL17G05_15 | ecosystem: Environmental > Aquatic > Freshwater > Lake > Sediment | place: USA: Wyoming | collected...
TGCGCGCCCGCTCACGCGCCTGGGGCGTCACCCTGCTGGGCTCCGCAGACAAAGCGCGGCTCTACCGGCTGGATTAGGGCGCCCAGGTGGGGAGTGTCCCGAGACTGCGGTGCTGATGGATCGGGAGAAATCAGGTTCGGGCATTACGAGATCTTGGGTCAGTTCTCTGCGTTAACTCATCTGGACGAGCCATGAGCTGTGCTACTAAGCTACTAAACGTTGATTTCTTTTCGGCCCGCGACGATTCTGGCTCGAGCGCCGGCCGTCGAGCAGGCCTCTGGCCGGCAACGCCGGCGTCCCTGCCGGCGTTGAACCCGATGGCGGCACGAATGCCGCCATGGCCGGCTGAAAGCCCGCGCCACGCTGGGTGGGGAGTTGCCGGCGGGGACTGAAGGACGGTCGCCTGCATGCGGGTGTCGGAGGTCGATGGGCCCTGGCAGGTACCGGCGTAAATCGCTTTCCGCGGCGGCGGAAGTCACGCACCCGGCAGCGTGCCCTCCTCGGGAGGAAGCTGGATGTAAGACCCGCCGAAATAGCTGTACACGCAGCGGCCCGAGTCGATCAGTAGCCGGATGGCCTGCCTGCAATCCTGTTTGTTGCAGGCCTTCTCTCCATCCTGCGCGATCATGGCCTTGGTCAGGTCGCCGGATCGGAATCTTCGCCATCAAAATGCCTCCACGGGACCAGCAAAACAGTCTTCATTTTAGAACGCAGGCCCGGACCCCTCAAGGACCGTGGAACAGGCCTTCGTGCCTGTTCGCTCCAGTCCAAGGTCAGGTAGCTTCGGGGGCCGCTGGCGGGTTGTCCGGGGTGCGGAAGGAGTAATTACCCTCCAGGAACTGCCGCAAGTACCACTGCATGACGTCGTGGCTGGTCATGTACATGTCCAGTTGCGCGGTCGAGGCCATCAAGCGGCCCAGAATGTCGAGATTGGTCTCGGTCTCCCCGGCGGGCGCCTTCTTGAACCAGGCGTTGATCAGGTCGCCGCGGCGGTCCACCCGAAAGCCGTAGTGAGACAGGCAGGCCTCCACCAAACAGGCTCGGAGATGTCTTCGCTGCCGGGTGGCCCCACCCCCGGCGAAGCGAAAAGAAATGTAGTTGTTGCCGGGGTTGTCCGAGAGGCAGGCGTCCACCATCGAGAAGTGATAGGCCAGGCGGGCGTTCAGGTTCATGTATTCGTCGGCCACCAACAGGTAACTCCGCTCGCCCAGGGCCCGCATCGAGCCGGGCTGGGAATAGAAAGAACCCGCCATCACCGAGGCCAAGTCGCTCAGGCTGGCCGGCATCTCCCGGGTCCAGGTGACCGCGGGATGGCTGATCCCTCTCCACAGAGCCCGAAATGGACGGGAAGCGATCTGCTCGGGCACTACCTCGGAAGCCTCTCCAACGTCTGGGGCCAGCCCTCCTCCCAAATCCAGGATCCAGAAGTCCAGCGGCAAATCGGACTTCAGCCGCCTGGCGGACTGGGCGTCGTCTTCGACCGCGAAGTCGTTCACCGCGAACATGGCCTCGACCCCCTTCTCGTGGCAGAACCGCAGGACATCGTGAGCGGACTTGCAGCCGGCGGGACGGAAGTTCGAGGCGGAAGGGTCCAGCAGATGCAGGTTGAGCAGCCTCCGGCTGATGGGGTCGGTTTCCTTTTGCTGGTACCGCTCCGCCAGGCTAGTCTCGACCGTGCGCGGCTCGAACAGGACGCCCGGGTAGACCGTGGCCTGAACGGCGTCCAAGCTGACGGGCTCACCGGCCTTCACCCGCTCGGAGGCCCCCGTCATCATGAAGACCGAGGGAACCTTGAACTCCCGCAACAGGGCCGCAGCGTGGCCGGCGACGTTGCCCCACTCAGCCACCAGGCCGCCGATGCGCGGGAAAACCTGGACGATCTCCGGAGACGGCCGGTGCAGGAAAACGATGGCCCCGGCAGGTGTCTGGTCGATGCGCTTGGGATCCTCGATCAGAAAGGCCGGCCCCGAGACCCGGCCGGGATACACCGTCCGCCCGCCGGAAAGAACCGCCTCGACGCGCACCCGGGCCTTGGATCGCGAGGGCGCCTGCTGCACCAGGGCCAGGCTCCGGGCCTGGAGGATCCAGAGCTTCCCGTCTTCGTCCAGGGCCCACTCGACGTCCTGGGGCACATGGAAGTGCTCCTCCAGCCGGACACCCCACTCCGCAAGGGTTTCGAGTTCCTTGGTCTGGAGGCTGGGGGCTTCGGCCGCGGAGGCCTCCAGAGGGTCCCGCATCAGCCCGCCTCCGGGCTGCACCACCAGTTGCGCTTCTTTGCGCACCAGGGTTCGCTCGAGCACCGCATGGGGGCGGCTGCGTGAGACCACAAACAGGTCGGCGGGCATGCGCCCGCTGGCGATTTCCAGTCCCAGGCCTCGGGTGGCCGTGACCCACAGTTCTTTGCTTCTGGAGTCGGCAGGGTCCCGGGTATACATGATGCCGGAGGCGCGCGCCCGGATGACCGGCAGAAACAGCACGGCCATTGGACTTTCGACCTCCAAAAGCCCGGTGGAAAGCCTGTAGAACAGCGCCCGTTCGCTGAAGCGGGCGGCCACCACGCGCTTGTAGGCATCCACCACCTGGCCGGGCGGCACGTTGATGAGGCTCAGAAACTGGCCGGCATAAGTCGTTTCGCCCTTCTCGCCCCCTTCGCCCGGCGCGCTGGAACGCACTGCCAGTCCCCGGCCCTGCGGGTCCAACATCTGCGCGCGCTCGGTGATGGCGACCTCGACGGCGCGCGGGACCGGGCGCTCCATCACCAGGGCCTGGAGCCGCGCGGCAATCACCTGCAAACCCGCCAGATCGTTCAAATCCACCTTCCGCAGCGCATCCCGGATCGCGGTCCACAGGGGAATGCCGCAGAACTGGCGGTAGGCCTCGGTGGTCAGCACGTATCCGTCGGGGGCCGGCAGCCCGACCTTGTTCTTGACCTCCCCCAGGATGGCCGCCTTACCGCCTGCTTCGGCCACGGCATCAGCGTTGAGCTCCGAAAGGCGCGCCGAAAGCCTGGGCGTGACCAGTTCCTGGTGCGCGGCGATGTAGCGCCCGACCTCATTCCGCTGGCCTTCGACGGCCTCCAGTAGCGTGGCATACCGCATCCCAGTGAGCTTCTCCAGCGCACCCACGACCCCGTCGGCCTTCTCGAAGATGGCCGTCACGCGGGTGTCCACCACGTCACGCCGCGCGGGAATGTATTGCAGATCCTCCTGAAGTCCGGCCATCAGCTCCAGGCACTCGTTGTTAAGGGAAAGCAACTCCCGGAAACTGAGATATTTCTGCCGGATTCTCTCGAGGCCAGAACCAGCGGGGCTGCGCGGCTTCTTCTTCCACCACCACACGCTCGAGCACCTCCGCAGCCGCCTAGTGGCGCGCTGCGCGCTTCTTGCCAAACACCAGGGCGGCCAGAAAGTCGATGCCGAACCCGGCCATGGCCGCCGCCAGCACCGCGGCGATTCCGTAGAGGGCGGCGCTGGCTTGGGCCATCTTCGCCAGCCACTCGGGGAATCCCACCTTCACCACCGGCAGCGGAACCGAGGTCACGCCGGTTACTTCACCATTACGGCATTCGTAAACCCAAACCTGGTAGCGAGCCGGCGGCGCCTTTTTCGGCCAGTGGAATTCCACCGCATACGGGACTGCGGCCTGCCCCTCTGCTCCCATTTTCACTCCATCCCGGATCAACGCGTACGTGCCCTCTTTGGTTTTCAGTGTCAGCCACCCCGCCACGATGGTGTCTTTGTCCGCATCGGGCTCGAGCCGCATCTGGTCCTTGATGGCAGCTTCGTCCAATTGGTGCTTGTCGATGGCGGCGCGGCCCAGAAAGGAACGCAGCGGTTCGGAGGTGAAACGCAGGAACAGCGAGGGCACCCCGGAGACGCGCACTTTACCCACGTTCACCCAGATCGGCCCAACCTTTCCCTTCCGGTTGAAGACTTCCTCACGGTCGCCGCCACGGACCACCACCACGGCCTTGGAACCGGCCCGCACGGCGCCCTCGATGCGCAGTTGGACTCCGGAGTACAGGAATCCCATCTCGATCACCGGAGGCGTCAGCTTCAACGACACCGGCGCAGCCATTCCAGCCTGTGCCGCAAAGGCCGCCGCCAGCAGCTCCATCAGCATAGCTTCCGTCCTCAGGCTCCGGCCGAGCGGAGCTTCCTGATCGCCAGCCAGCCCAACGCGAACGTGGGAATCAGCGCGCTCAAGAAGACCTTGAAGAAAACCAGCGTGAAGTTATCCGGATTGCGATGCGCAAAATACATGGCCACCGCCAGTTCCACGATCATCAGGATGTCCAGCACGACTACCGCGATCTTCTGCCGGAGGTTCATGTGAGATCTGTCCTGGTAATATTCATCAGGCGCAACGCCTGGCCCGGGTCCTTGTAGTAGTACCGGATCTCGTCTCCCGCCCTCCAGGTGTCGTCCGGCAAACCAAAGTACTCATCGGGAACCGAGAAAGTGACCAGTTGCCGTTGTCCGGGCAGGTAAACGGTGATGGTCTTCTTCACCCGGTCCACGATGGGGAACTTCGCGCCTGCGATCCGGGCGTCGTCCTTGAAAACGTTGCCGCGCTGCTCGATCAGGGTGTAACTGATCGTCTGGAACGTCTGGGTGGCAGCGTCGAAGAACACCAGTTTGCGGTTCTGGGTGTCCAGCAGCATCAGCTTGCCGGCCTGGGGCGCGGGCCCCATGGCCTGGCGGTCCTCCGGGACTCGGATGGTCACCGGCGGCAAGACGTCGTATCTGGGCTTGCCGGGCTCCCGGTAGTTTGAATCCTCGATGAAGGTTACCAGTCCTCTCTCACGGTCAAAGCCGATCACGCGTCCCTGATTGACCTTTCCGAACGTCCCGCAACCGGAAAGGAAGACAAACAGCGAGATGGGCGGCAGAGCCATCCACTTCTTGCGACCGGTCATCGGTATTTCTCCTTCATGGCCAGTTCTTCTCTGACTCCCTTCAGGAATTTCAAGAAAATGAACAGCGAAAGGGCCGCTACCAGTAACAGAATCAGCACTGCGGCTGCGTTGTTGAACAAATCCCTGACGCTGGGACTGGCGGCAGCCAGGAGCTTGAAGGCGATCGAGAGGGCGCATCCCACTACTGCTACGCCGAAGAAGATCCGGATGCCGTAGCCTCGGACGTACTTGGTGGCCACCGAGCCGATCTGGGCCCCGATGGAAGCCCCCACCAGCATGATCATGGCAGCCACCAGTTCGGTCCGGCCCTTGTAAGTGTAGGAGGCGCAACCGTACAGCGCCGAAATCACCACTTCAAACAGGTCGGTACCCACCGCCACGTGGGTGGGGCAGCCCACCAGGTAAATCAGGGCGGGCATGCGGATCAGACCGCCCCCGATCCCCAGGATCCCGGCCAGCCAGCCGGTGACGAAGCTGACTCCGATCGGCAACCAGACCGAGCAGCGAATCCCGGCCCTCTTGAAATGGACCACCGGAGGAATCTTGATCTTGTGGAAGGTCTTGTGCCACTCGATGCCGGTCGAAAGCGCGTCCGGCGACTTGCCGGCCGCCCTGGTTTCGCGGTCCTTTCTTCTCTTTTTGGCGACGTCGGTGAAGACCAGCCAGGCGACCAGGGTCAGCAGCCCCAGGTACCCGCAGCGAACGGCCGCCTCCACCTTCCCGATCCGCTCCAGCCACATAATCATCTGGGCGCCGGTCTCGAATCCGCACACCGTGCCGATCACCATGGTCAGCCCGAGTCTGTAATCCACGTTCCCGAATTTCGAGTGCCGCATGGTCGAGATCAGCGAGTTTCCAGCCATGTGCGCGATGTCGGTGCCGATCGCAAATGCCATGGGAAAACCCAGGATGTTCAGGCCCGGCGTGACCATCCATCCGCCGCCCATCCCGAAGAACCCGCCGATGATCCCGACTCCCAGACCAAGAATAATGAGGCCCGGCCAGAAGATCTGGACTCCGGCAATGGGCATGTGTATGAATAACCAGTCCATCGAAGCAATCTCCTGAAACAGACGCGCTAGTGTTCCGCCAGAACCCTGGACTTCAAATCAATCCCGGAGCGGGCCATGACAAATCCTGTGAACTTACCCAGGATCAGGCCCATGGCCGGGATGATGAACACCGTGAGCAGGGTGAAGTAGAAAAGGTTCTCGTTGTACAGGTTGGTAAACCAGGCCGCCACGCCCGACAACCTCCGGGTGTCGGCGACGAACACAATGGCTTCACTCTTAGCGCCGGCCGCAGAGACTACCGCAGGCAGGACCAATGCTGTGATCAGCCGTCTCGTAAACCTAAGCACCTTTCAACCTCCTTGACATCGAACTGCTGTGAGCGCTCATGGAATAGGCCCTCTGGCCGGTTGAGCGCGGGCTTAGCGAAGCATGAGACTTGGACACATCCAGCAAACTGGAGGGAGTCATCATGATGCCCAGCAGCATCTTGCCCACCACCAGCAGCGCCAGGCTGGCTAGGATGATCAGAAGCTGCTCGCCTCGCAGGTACCGGCTGACGCGCGCCCCGATCTGCGCGCCGATGGTCGAGCCGGCTGCCAGCAGCAGCGCCAGAACCACATCCACGGTGTGGTTGGTGGTGGCCTGCATGTAGGTCACGCCCGCGCAGGTGAACAGGATCTGGAACAGATCGGTCCCCACCGCCACGTGCGGGGGCATCCTCAACAGGTAGACCATCATGGGCACCATTATGAACCCGCCGCCTACTCCCATGATGGCCGCCAGCATCCCTACCAGCGCGCACAGGAAAAACGGCACGAACGCGGAGTGCTGCACCTTGGACCGGGGAAAGCTCATCTGCAACGGGAGCCTGGCGAGGAAACTTCGCTTCCTGGCCGCCCGGTGAGCCCTGGGCGCCACCACCCCGCGCCGCAGGCTTCGCAGGCTGGCCACAAACATCGAACCACCGACCCCGCCCAGCACCACAATGTAGGTGAGCGTGATCAGCAGGTCGGCGTTTCCCAGGGTCCTCAGGACCTTGATGATTTCCACGCCGACAGCGGCCCCGCTCAGCCCGCCTAGCAGCAGAATGCCGCCCATCTTGAAATCTACGTTGCCCAGCCGGAAGTGGGCCGCCACCCCGGAGGCCGAGGCGGCCACGATCTGACAGGAGTCCGACGCCGCGGCCACGGTCGGGGGTATCCCGATCATCATCAGGATGGGCGTGAGCAGAAAGCCCCCGCCCACTCCCAGCAGACCTGACAGGAAGCCCACCATCGCGCCGGCTCCCATCAGCACGAAAAGGTTGATGCTGATGCCGGCCACCGGGAGAAAAATGGACATGGCTGAGCCTCTCTGCGAATCGCTTCCTCCCCGCCCGATCCTGCCGGCGGCGTTGAGGGAATTTCAGATCTTACCATCCGCACATCGGGAATACAAACGCGATCGCAACAATTTTTTTTAACCCTCCGAGCTGCGGCCGCGGGTCGGAGGGGCTGGTTCCCAGGGAACCCCAGCACTTCTTCAGGCCACCGGATCCAGTATTGTCTTTTTTGACGGACAGTAGTTTCATTAGGCAACGCCGGAGGCTGCCTCCACGGACGCCAAGGGCCCAGCTAAGACGCTGCCGGCGTGACCAGCTCATCCAGGTCCAGCGCAGTGAGTCCGGGAGTCGCTCCGGCCACACGCTGGATCTCGGGAAGCTCGTTCAGGTTGGACAGTCTCCCCTTGATCGAGACTCGCCCGCCACGCGCGACCACATCCAGCTCGAGGTGCGAGGTGGCCGGGTTGATGGCCAGATTGGCACGCACGCGGCTGGCCAACGCCAGCTCGTCCATCACCGCCTGGGATTCGGGAGTAAACTCGAAGCACCTCTGCCGGACCGTGGCGGCGATGATCTCGCAGGCCTCGCTGACGTCGACGTACTCGAGGTTGAGCACCATGTCATAGAGCGTGGGGTCCCCCCAATCCACCCCGTAGAGATACTGGGTCCACTTCCTCCGGTCCTGGTCCATCTTCTGGATGTAGTCGATCACCTCGGCGCGGCTCATCTTCAGGCGCTCTTGCGCCATGCGGACGCGGAACTCCAGTGGTGCGATGATCCGGGTCCTCAGGATGTGGTTACCCCCGCCCCTTAGCAGCAGGTGCCCCGCGTTGCCATGGTAGACGGCTCTTCCGGTCCGGACCTCCTCGGTGAGCGCCGACTGGATCAGGGCCAGGTAAATGTATTTCTTGTGCTTGAAACGGTCCAGAAACGTGGGAGGCTTCTGGAGGGCGTCTCGCAGTTCATCTTGAGAGACCCCAGAGGCCGCCGCCCGTTCCACAATCACGTCCCGGTCAATGCAGCGATACCCCAGCTTTTCTGCCACGCACTCTGCCAGCAACTTTCCCCCGCTGAAAGTGCCCCTCGAAATGGTTATGATGGACATTCCGATTCTCCTTTTCTCGTCTCCCGCGCGGAAGCGCGCCCACTGGCTGTCGGATGCTATTATAGCCATTCGCCACCTGGTTACAAACCGGACCGCAAACAAGGAGGTAATGCCTCAGTCTCCGGGGGTCCCGGGTGGGATAAGCTTCAGCTTGTCTCGCGCTGTAGTCGAAAGTGGGCCAGACAAGCTAAAGCTTTTCCCACAAGGGGTCCAATATTTCCCGGAGACTGAGGCATTACACAAGGAGGCTGCATCAGACCCGGCAAAGTCTATCTGGTGGGGGCTGGCCCAGGCCACCCCGAGCTGCTGACTCTCAAAGCGGCGGAACTGCTGAGGACCGCCGACGTGGTGGTCTACGACCGCCTGATCCAGGAGGAAGTCCTGGGTTTCGCCAAACCCTCCGCCGAGCGCATCTACATGGGCAAGCCGGTGGGCAAGCACGATTCGCGCCAGGCGGAGATCCACGAGTTGCTGGCAGGGAAGGCGCAGGAGGGCAAGATCGTTGTGCGGCTGAAGGGCGGCGATCCGTTCGTGCTGGGGCGCGGCGGCGAGGAAGCCGAGTACCTGGCCGAACACGGGGTGCCCTTTGAAGTCATCCCTGGCGTCTCCTCAGCGCTGGCGGCGCCGCTGAGCGCAGGCATCGCAGTCACCCACCGCGAGGCGGCCTCCTCGGTGGCCATCGTCACCGGCCACGAGGCCGGCCGGGAGCAGAGCCGCCTCGACTGGGAAGCCCTGAGCCGGCTGGAAACCCTGGTATTCCTGATGAGCGTGCATAACGTGGGCCGGATCGCCCAGCGGCTCATGGAACACGGACGCAGTCCCCAGACCCCGGCCGCCATGATCCAGATGGCCTTCTGGCACGACGAGCGCGTGGTCACCGGGACCCTGGCCACGATCGCTGAGGAGGTGCAGCGCGCAGGGATCAAACCGCCCGCCACGCTGGTGGTGGGCGAGGTGGTTCGCCTGCGCGAAAAGCTCAAAGACTCCCCGCGGGACCTGCGACGCCGCCCGGACGGCAGCTCGCGCTTCGAACCCGCCCCGGCCCCCGATCAGCTCCTGCGTCTGGCCACCGCCAGCCTGGGCAGCCAGGTTTTGGGGTTGGCCCTCGATCTGGCGCTCTTCGACCGCCTGGAGCGGCCTGCCGCGGCAGAGAACCTGGCCGGGGAACTCCGCCTGAACAGCGCGGCCCTGGTCGAGATCCTCGACGCCCTGGTGGCCCTGGGAGTGCTGGAATCCCTCCCGGAGGGCTACCGGAACCTGGAACTGGCTTCCCGCTACCTCAGGTCTGACTCGCCGGAGAGCCTGCGCTCCGCCCTGCTTTATCAGGTTGCCCAGTCCGGAAACTGGGAGGCGGTGGCGCGTTATGCCCGGGTAGGCTGCCGGGATTTCATCCCCAACTCGGAAGGACAACTCTACCATGCGGCCTGCGAATCCCTGGCCCGCTTCGCCGCCCCGGCGGTGGTGGAGAGGCTGAACCTGGGCGAGCAGGACGCCGTGCTGCTGCTCGGCTGGGGCGCACAGGCCTATCGCGACGCGGTAGCCCGCCGCTGGCCGCAGTTGTCCTTCACTGCGCGAAATCCCTTCACGGGCCCGGAGCGGTTGCGGAAACCCTTCAGCCCGCTGCGCGCCCGGGAAGGCCCTTATGGGGCTATCCTGCTGTCCGGCGTGCTGGCATCGGCCAATCGCGGGGAGGTGCAGGCGTTGCTGGAGGCGGCGGCCTCCCGATTGAAGCCGGACGGCCTCCTGGTGCTCCACGACGCCTTCCTGCCTGCCAGCGCGCTCCCGCCTCCGGAGGTGATCCTGGGAGGTCTGGGGCGCCGCATCCGCCGGGGCGGGTGCCGCACCTGGTCGGTGGCGCGCCTGGAGGAGTCGCTGCGCGGGCTCGGTTTCACCGCCGTGCGTTGCCAGGCCCTTC
>Ga0315277_10013262_pt1 | contig 10272 bp, 8 predicted proteins | sample YL17G05_15_MG_FD_203695 | JGI IMG/M metagenome (GOLD analysis project Ga0315277, IMG submission 203695) | Sediment microbial communities from Yellowstone Lake, YNP, Wyoming, USA - YL17G05_15 | ecosystem: Environmental > Aquatic > Freshwater > Lake > Sediment | place: USA: Wyoming | collected...
CTGCCAGGCGCACCCTGGATGCCATTGGCAACCATCCTGCCTTTGGGTTCAATTTCGACCCAAGTCACTTCATCCACCAGTTCATTAACCCAGTCGAGTTCGTCAACGATTTTGGCGACCGTATCTGGCATGTCCACGTGAAGGACTCGCGATTGCAGCTCAGTGGTCGCAACAGCATCCTGTCCTCTCACTTGGATTTCGGCGATAGCCGCCGAGGCTGGGATTTCGTCTCGCCAGGCCGGGGGGATGTCAAATGGGATCAAATCGTGCGTGCTCTGAACCGCGTTGGTTACAAAGGTCCGCTCTCCATCGAATGGGAAGATAGTGGCATGGATCGCGAATGGGGCGCTCCTGAAGCCTTGCAGATGATCCGCAAGCAGGACTTCACCCCCTCTTCCGTCGCATTCGACGCTGCTTTTGCAGCCAAGAAATAAGGAGGTTATCATGACTGAGGAAACTGGTTTCACCACGATGGCAGCAGCCAAAGCTAAGGGCGAGATCCCGGAGATTGGGGTTGGTATGCTTGGTTATTCCTTCATGGGCAAAGCGCACACTAACGCCTATAAAAAGATCCCCTACATGATGTATCCCCCGCCGGCAATTCCCCGCCTTGACGTGATCTGCGGCTTGGGCAAGGAAGCTGTTGCCGAAGCCGTCAAGCGCTATGGTTTCCGTGAAGGCTGCCCGGACGATTGGAAGAACATGTTGGATGGTTGTGCAAAGACCATTGACCTGTTCGACAATTGCGGCCCCAATAACATACACATGGAACCAACCATCTATGCCATGAAGCTGGGCAAGCATGTCCTTTGTGAAAAACCGATCGCCCGTACCGCCGAAGAAGCCAGGCAGATGGTCGAGGTCGCCAAAACTACCGGTGTTAAGAATATGGTGGGCTTCAATTACCGTTTTGTCCCGGCTGTCCGCCAGATTCGATATCTGATCGAGAGCGGCGCCCTGGGTAAAATCTATCATTGGCGGGGAGTTTACCTCCAGGAATGGATCCTCCCGCACTATAATACACCCAAGATCTGGCGCCTGGATAAGTCAATTGCCGGCAGCGGAGCATTGGGGGACCTAGGTGCGCATATTATTGATCTGGCCCACTATCTGGTCGGTGGCGTCAAAACTGTCTCTGCGATGGCGAAGACATTCATCACAGAACGCCCCCTGCCCGATAATCCCGGCAAAATGGGCAAAGTTGATGTGGACGATGCCTTTGTGTCCATTTGTGAGTTTGAGAACGGAGCCCTGGGCACATTCGAGGCAACTCGTTTCGCTCTTGGTCGCAAGAATTACAACTTTTTTGAGATCAACGGCGAAAAAGCCAGCGTCCGTTTCAACCTGGAGCGCTTTAACGAGTTCGACATCTTCTACCGGGATCATGATCCGAAAGAGACCAACGGTTGGATCAACGTTTTGGTCACCGAGGGCTACCATCCCTGGTGGCCGAATTGGTGGCCGCATGGGCATATCATCGGTTGGGAACACACTTTTGTACACGAGATCACGCACTTGCTGGACTGCATCGTCAACAAGAAGGAAGTCGGTCCGCACGGCGCAACTTTCGAAGATGGATACCGTGCGGCAGTCATCTGCGATTCCATATTGAAGTCAGCAGAAATTAAAAAACAGGTCGATATTAAATACTAGATTTTCATATCCAGGGGCGAGACAGAGTCTGCCTCGCCCCACATTCTCTATTTGATGATTTTTGGAGTAATTATGGCGAAACATCGTCTTCGTATACCGGTTGGTCTCTTCATTGCGATCGTTGTGACATTGATTCTTGGTTTGGTTGCCAGCCCTGTAATCAATTCATTGACCACGGAAAAACAAAGAGCCACGAATGTGCTTCTTTCAGCAATTCCTTTCATCCTCATTTTTGTTGCCATTCTGCTGGCTTTCATTTCTCTGATCAAAATGTCGGCCAGCTTGCTCAACGACAACATCTCTCCGCGTATTTACCGTGTCATTGAGACGGTACTTATTGCGGGCATTATCCTGGGCATAATTGGTATGTTTCAACCATGGCTGATAATTTTCTATAAATTTGGATTCATTGTTCTGCTTGTGTCCACACTGGGTTTCATTTGGTGGAGCCACATAAAGCCAAAGGGAGAACGCCGCCAGAAAGATGTGGGCAGCTCATCCAGCCAGGATATGAAGACAACTGAACCATAAGGTAGAGAACCATCCCGTTAATTCTTCTATTCTTCACGAGTCTCTCCATATTTTCTGCTTACTTTGAAAGGGTTTTTTATGTCTGACCTCTATCAACCCAAGCCTGATCATAAATTTACTTTCGGTTTGTGGACTGTTGGCTCTGTTGGTCGCGATCCATTTGGGGCTCCGGTACGCAAGCCGAAATCACCGGTCGAACTGGTCCATCTGCTGGCGGAAGTCGGCGCTTATGGTGTAAATTTCCATGACAACGATCTTGTCCCGATTGATGCAACCCCCGCCGAACGGGACCGCATCGTAAAGGATTTCAAAAAAGCCCTGAAGGAAACCGGCCTGGTCGTCCCGATGGCGACAACGAACTTATTTAATGATCCTGCCTTTAAAGATGGGGCTTTCACCTCCAATGACCCTCGTGTGCGGGCTTATGCTTTGCAGAAGACCATGAACGGCATTGATTTAGGTGTCGAGTTGGGCGCTAAGATATACGTCTTCTGGGGTGGGCGTGAAGGCACGGAGACTGATGCATCCAAAGACCCGGTCATCGCTATCAAGCGCATCCGCGAGGCGATGAATTTCCTGTGTGAGTATGCCATCCATCAGGGCTACGATCTGAAATTTGCCCTGGAAGCCAAGGCCAACGAACCGCGCGGCGATATGTATAATGCCACCACCGGGCATATGCTAGCCTTCATTGCAACCTTGGATCACCCCGAAATGGTGGGTGTAAATCCCGAGGTTGCCCACGAGCAGATGGCGGGGTTGAATTTTACTCATGCAGTTGCCCAAGCCCTGGAAGCGGGTAAGCTTTTTCATATTGACCTTAATGATCAAGCCTTCGGGCGTTACGATCAGGATTTCCGCTTTGGGGCAGTCAATCTGAAGAGCGCTTTCTTCCTGGTCAAGTTGTTGGAGGAACGCGGTTACCAGGGAAGCCGCCACTTCGATGCCCACGCATACCGCACGGAGGATTACGATGGTGTAAAAGATTTCGCCCGCGGCTGCATGCGGACATACCTGATCCTCAAGGAGAAGGCTGAACAATGGAAGCAGGACAAAGAAATCCAAGCCCTGCTGGCTGAGATCAACTCCGATCGAGAGAGAGTCTCGCCACTGTTGGGTGCTTACAGTTCGGAGAGTGCCGCCAACCTCAAAGCCAGGATCTTTGACCGGGAGGCATTGGGTGCCCGTGGCTTGTCCTACGAGCATCTTGACCAATTGACTGTGGAGTTATTGCTTGGGGTGCGATAAGCACCAAGTTTCACCAGTTATGCCTCACGTTTCCTTCATCACTGGCACCTGGAACTTGAACCATGAAACTCTTTCTAGGCCTTGATATCTCTACTACCGGCGCCAAGGCGCTGTTGATCGACGAGAGGGGAGGCGTCGTTAGCAGCGCAACTACGCCTTTGACTATATCCACGCCACACCCGCTCTGGTCGGAACAAGATCCGCGCGAATGGTGGTTTGGCATCGCCAAAAGCATCCGTCAGGCGCTTGATCTGGCAAATGTGTCGGGTTCTGCTGTGACTGCCATCGGCCTGACAGGTCAGATGCACGGCTTGGTTTTACTCGATGAGCTGGGTGAAGTGTTGCGTCCAGCTATTCTGTGGAACGACCAGCGCACCGGCGCCCAATGTGACGAGATGCGTACCCGCCTGGGCAAAGAACACCTGATCCAGATTACTGGTAATGATGCCCTGCCTGGCTTCACCGCCCCCAAAATCCTGTGGGTACAACAAAATGAACCGGATATATATGCCAGGGCGCGGCACATCCTGCTGCCCAAAGATTACATCCGCTACCGGCTTACTAGCGACTATGCTATGGACAAAGCCGATGGCTCCGGTACTATCCTGTTTAATCTAAAAACCCGCGACTGGTCAGCCGAAGTTTTAACCGCACTCGACATCCCGGCCAAGTGGTTACCGCCCACCTTTGAAGGTCCTGCTGTGACCGGCTATGTCAGCGCGCCAGCAACCGCCGAGACCGGTCTTGTGCAAGGAATCCCTGTTGTTGGAGGCGGCGGTGACCAGGCAACCCAGGCGGTCGGAGTAGGCGCAGTCCAACCGGGCATTATCGCCCTTACGTTAGGCACATCCGGTGTGGTCTTTGCTACCACTGAGTCGCCGTTGATCGAGCCGGAAGGCCGCCTGCATGCCTTTTGTCACGCTGTGCCCGATCGCTGGCATTTCATGGGTGTCATGCTCAGCGCTGCGGGAAGTCTGCAATGGTACCGAGACACCCTTGCCCCCGGTGTAAGCTTTGATACCCTGGTGAACGAGGCAGGCGATATTAAAGCGGGCAGCGATGGATTGCTTTTCCTACCCTACCTGACTGGGGAACGTACTCCCTACCCAGATCCTCTGGTGCGTGCCGCATGGGTTGGGCTGACAGTTCGCCATACCCGGGCGCACATGACGCGGGCAGTGTTAGAAGGCGTAGCTTTTGGAATAAAAGACAGCTTCAGGCTGATCTTACAGGCCGGGTTGGGATCGATAGAGCAGGTGCGCATATCGGGCGGTGGTGCAAAGAGCGTTCTGTGGCGGCAGATCATGGCGGATGTGCTTGGTGTCGAGCTAGTGACGGTCAATACCACTGAGGGTGCGGCCTTCGGCGCGGCACTTTTAGCCGGGGTTGGCGCAGGTGTCTACGAGAATGTGCCGGCTGCATGTGAAGCCACAATCCAAATCACCGGTCACACTTTTCCCACGCAGAACACCCGCACCTATCAGGATTATTATCCCCATTACCGCGCCTTGTATCCTGCCCTGGCACCAGAATATAAAGCAATGTCCGATTTGAGCCGGTAGTTTATAGGATATGATTTCTGTAAGCTTCAGATCTGCGACCAAATGACTAAAAATAAGCCTATCATTTGTCTTGGCATCCTGGTAGCCGATATTGTCGGGCGGCCTCTACGAGCTGTTCCGGATCTGGGCAGACTGGTCCTGGTGGACGAAATGAGCTTGCATACCGGTGGTTGTGCCATCAATACCGCCACGGCCTTAGCGCGGCTCGATCTGCCAGTGGAAGTGATTGGTAAGGTCGGTTTAGACTCCTTCGGTGACTTCGTGCTCAATGCCCTGGCGGAGCGCAGTATTGGGACCAGGGGCATCACGCGTGACAAGGAAGTGGGCACATCAGCCACGATGGTAATGGTTGCACCAAATGGTGAACGACGCTTTGTGCACTATATTGGGGCCAATGCCCGCCTGACATTGGAAGACATTGACCTCGCGATGGTGAAGGCAGGATCTATTCTCCACGTTGGCGGATCGTTGGTTTTGCCCGGCATTGATGGCCAACCGACGGCTGAATTGCTGCGCCATGCCCGCGCCGCGGGTGTAACCACCTTCCTGGACACTGTCTGGGATGACACTGGGGGCTGGATGGAAATTCTGGCGCCCTGTCTGCCTCATGTTGATTACTTTGTTCCCAGTTTGTCCGAAGGACAAGCCCTGACTGGCTTGGATGCCCCCATAGAGATTGCACGCGCTTTGCTGGAGAGTGGCGTAAGGACCGTAGGTCTCAAAATGGGCGAGGATGGCTGCCTGGTGATGTCTGGCGATGGTCAGGCGATTCGCCTCCCGGCCTTCCAGGTTGATGTGGTGGATGCTACTGGCGCAGGGGATGCCTTCGCCGCTGGTTTCATCGCCGGGGTATGGCACGGTTGGCCGATGGAGCAAACCGCGCGCTTTGCAAACGCGGTAGGTGCCCTGTGCGTGACCGGCCTCGGCGCTTCAGGTGGTGTACGCTCGCTTTCTGAAACGTTATTGTTCATGGAGAATGCACCGCTGAGGGCATAAGTATCCTTTGCGGTGTCTTTCCTGACCGATTGAGTTCATCATTCATTTCCGGCATGTCCGGATTAGGAGCTAACATGGAAAAATTTGGATATCGCTTCTCGTTTGGGCCATGGAACATCCATGAGGGCATCGACCCCTTTGGGCCGGCTGTGCGGTCTGCTGTTCCTTTTGAAAAAAAGGTGGAGATCCTCAAAGGATTGGGCTACGACGCCATGCAATTTCATGACGACGATGTCGTGCCCGACCTTGATAAATTATCCCCGACGGAGATCAGTAAGCAGGCCCAGGCAATACGCGCCAAACTTACGCAACATGGGCTGGTCGCAGAGTTTGTCGCTCCCCGCTTGTGGGAATCCCCAATGACAGTGGACGGTGCTTACACAGCCAACGATCCCAAGATGCGGAAGTATGCCATTGATCGTTCCAAAAAGGCCGCGGATATCGCGCGCGAGGTGGGCTGCAATCTAATGGTGCTCTGGCTGGCACGTGAGGGCACCTACATGCGCGAAGCAAAAGACGCCTCGCAGGCTGCACACCACTTGCTGGAAGCTGTCAACACCCTGTTGGATTACGATAAGGAGTTACGCATTGCCATTGAAACCAAACCGAATGAGCCCATGGATATGGCCTATCTTCCCACCATTGGGCACGCCCTGGCCCTCGGCTCCCAATCGGATCACCCGGAGCGCGTCGGTTGCCTCGTTGAATCGGCCCATGCAATCCTAGCCGGGTTGGATCCATCTGACGAGATGGCTTTTGGTCTGGCATTTGATAAGTTGTGGAGTGTCCACCTGAATGATCAAAACGGCTTGAAATACGACCAGGATCGTTCCTTTGGTTCGGTGGACTTGCGGCGGGCATTCAACGAAGTACGTGTTCTGGATGGCAACCGGTTCTACGAAAAAGGCATGGTCGGCATGGATGTGAAGGCCATCCGCACGCAGCCGGCCGAAGTTGCCACCAAGCACCTGCGTAATAGCCTGCAAATCTTCCTGCGCCTGGTTGAAATTGTGCGCTCCATGGATCAGGCGAAGTACAAAGAATTGATTTCCGCCCGCGATTACGAAGAACTTGACTGGTTCATCCTAAACAACCTGATGGGTACCCGTTGATCATGGAAAATAACCTGTTCCTTACAGAAATGATCCTTAGTGAACTGAGCGAAATCGTCGGGCCGGACTTTGTATCGGTTAAAGAAAGCGACAAGTTTATTTACTCCACCGACTGGGCCTGGATGCCTCAGATGTGGCTTGATCGAGGCATGCAGCTCAGACCGCCGGATTACATTGTCCATCCGGGTTCGGCCGAAGAGATCTCCGAGATCTTGGAGATCGCCAACAAGTATCGCATCCCCGTCGTACCCTGGGGGGGCGGATCAGGCACGCAAGGAGCCGCGCTGCCCATTTTCGGCGGGATCCTGATTGATACAAAACGGATGGACAAGATCATTGCCATTGATGAGAAATCACTCACAGTGACAGCCCAGGCAGGCATCATTATTGCCCAGCTTGAATGGGCATTAAACGAAAAGGGCTTCATGCTGCCGCACTATGCTGCTTCCAGCAACTGTGCCACCCTGGGCGGGGCGCTCGCGCCGCGCGGCACCGGCACCATGAGCACGAAGTACGGGAAGGCTGAAGATATGGTGCTCAGTATGCAGATCGTGCTACCGACCGGCGAGATCATCTGCACGCCGCCGGTCCCGAAACATGCCGCAGGCCCGGATTGGTTTCGGCTCTTTCTGGGTGCGGAAGGTAATTTCGGCATCATCACCGAAGCCACCATGCAGCTCGACTACTTGCCGGAAGCGCGCCTGATGCGGGCGGTCTTGTTTGATGACCTTAATAAGGCATTGGAAGTCGGGCGTCTTATCATGACCCACCGCCTTAACCCGTTTGTCATTCGCCTGTATGACCGCGAATCAACCAGTTCGCACGTCAAGAAGGTGCTGGGTTACGACTATGACGGGGCCTATATGGTGATGGGCTTCGATGGTGACCCGGAAATTGCCGCCTTGCAAGAAAAGAAGGCAATGGTGTATTGCCAACAAATGGGTGGGCGCGACCTGGGCCGTGATCCGGGTGATGCCTGGTGGGATCACCGCTATGATTTCTATTATCCGCCCAAGAGCCTCAAGCTGCCCTGGATGTACGGTACGACCGAAACGGTAACTACATATGACAAGATTGCGAATCTTTACTGGGCTGAAAAGAAAGCGGTCGAGGAAGGCTTCGCCGATTGGAATGTGAAATTCATTGCCCACTTTTCGCACTGGTTCCACTGGGGCGTTATGGTCTACTCACGCTTCATCATCGAAGAACCACCGCAGGATGCCCAGGAAGCTCTCCGTCTGCACAACCGGGTCTGGAATGCGGCCATGCAGGCAGTGATGGCCAATGGCGGTATGATCAATGAACATCATGGTGTGGGGCTCAAGCTTTCCCGGTACATGCGCAAACAATATGGAGAAGCCTGGCCTCTATTGTTGAAAATCAAGAAAACGATTGATCCTAACGGTATCATGAACCCGGGGAAAACCGGTTTTGGCTTCTAGGAAAAATAAAAATATATCATGCAACTACAAACTGCAACTGCTACCATAGAAAATTGTCGCTACTGCCTGATGTGCCGCCATGTTTGCCCGGTCGGACACATCACCCGCAGGGAAACGCTGACGCCTCATGGCTGGGGGTTGACCATCGCCTCCGTCCAACGCGGTTTGTTGACCTGGAACCTGGATACAGTGGATGTGCTCTATTCCTGTGCTGATTGCGGTACCTGCCGCGCCCACTGCGTCACCGATCAAGCACTGCCGGATGCAATTGCGACCACCCGTGCCGAAGTCGCCGCTCAAAACCTGGCCCCAGCTGCTGCCTATAAAGTTCACAGGGCACTTCAGGAATGGAGCAATCCATACGAAAAGCAAGTGCCGGAAACAGTTAATGGGCAGGCAGAAATTGCATTGTTTGTCGGCGATGATGCCAAATATCTCAGGCCTACCGCGCTGGAAAGTGCTCTCAAGTTGCTTGAGGCTGCCGGCGTAAAGCCGGTACTGATTGGTATAGGACGCAGCAGTGGTTACCTGGCCTCATCGCTTGGCTTCCCTGAGACAGCCAAAATGCTGGTTCAAAACACCCTCGATGAATTGAAGGCCAGCGGCGCCCGGCGCATGTTGGTGCTCACACCTGGCGACTATTATGCTTTTGACCGTTTGCTGACCAACCGGTTGGAGGTCGAATGGCCTCAGGGCGTCGAACTCCAGGAAGTCATATCATTGCTGGATGAAAAATTCACAGCCGGCATGCTCAAGTTCAAATCTTCTGACGATAAGAGACCTTACGCGTACATTGATCCAACCCATTCGTTGCGCCTTCCTGCGCGCTATGAAACTCCGCGCCATTTACTGGCAGGTGTCATGCCCACTGCCGGTCGCGAACTGTTCTGGCGGAAGGAACGCATGCATCCGTGTGGGAATGGCGCTCTGCAGTTCATAACCCCGCACATTTCCGATCACCTGACCTATGCGCGCTTGGCTGACACGCAAAAGGCTGGTGCCCAGATAGCCATCACCGAAGACCCAGGCTGCTTGAGTCACCTAAGCCGCCACGCGGATCGCTTTGGACTGTACATCCAGGGCTTTTATGAGTTGTTGGCTGATCACCTGGTTTAGAATGTAGACGAGGCATCTTTGAATTATGGAAGCCGCATATTCATCACGTTTGTGGAGTATTTTATTCCATCCAATCCATCCCCATTTTTTTAAAGGAGGTACGAAATGCATCTTTCTATGCACAACTGGATGAGGGCTGAATCGCCCGAGGTCACCATTCGCAGGCTAAAGAAATACGGTTTCGAGAGTATCGAAATCAGCGGCGAACCAGAGATCTATAACGCCAAAGAGCTGCGGAAGACTCTCAAAGACAATGGCATTCGCTGCTGGGGTGCCGTCACGTTAATGCTCAAAGACCGCAACCTGCTTGCCAAGAATGAAGCCCAGCGGGCAAGCTCGGTGAAATACACCAAGGACTGCGTGACCCTGGTAAAGGAGATGGACGGGTATGAACTGACCATCGTCCCAGGCACAGTCGGCAAGATCAATCCTGAAGCCACGCCCGAAGAAGAATGGAAGTGGGCCGTGGATAGCCTTAAGGAAGTACAGGTTTTTGCTTTGACGGCGGGTATCAAGCTCGCGGTAGAACCAATCAACCGCTTCGAGACATACTTCTGCTCACGTGCCGCCCAGGCGATCGCCCTGGCGAAAGCAGTCGGACCGGAGTGCGGC
>Ga0315277_10013263_pt1 | contig 10272 bp, 6 predicted proteins | sample YL17G05_15_MG_FD_203695 | JGI IMG/M metagenome (GOLD analysis project Ga0315277, IMG submission 203695) | Sediment microbial communities from Yellowstone Lake, YNP, Wyoming, USA - YL17G05_15 | ecosystem: Environmental > Aquatic > Freshwater > Lake > Sediment | place: USA: Wyoming | collected...
GATATCGTCCACTGCAACGACTGGCAGACCGGATTGATTCCGTTCTTCCTGAAATCCGTTTATCAGAACAATCCGTTTTTCGCGCAAACCCATTCGGTTTTTACGGTTCACAATTTCGCATTTCAAGGCAATTTCGACCCGAAATGCCTGTCGTGGATGGGATTGGACAACGGTTTCGTCTTCCAGGGAAGCGGTCTGGAACTGCACAACCGGTGCAGTTTTCTCAAGGCCGGTGTGATGTATTCGGATATTGTGACCACGGTTAGTGAAAAATACGCCCATCAGGTTCAGAATTCGGGCGGATTCGGATTCGGGATGGAAAAATGGTTGAAAACCAGGCGAAACCATTTTTTCGGTATCGTCAACGGCGTCGACCACACCGTCTGGAATCCGGAAAACGACACATTCATTCCCCAACCGTTCGGCGTCAACACCCTGGAGAGGAAAGCCGTCAACCGTCAGGCGCTTTTGGACCGTTTCGGGCTCGTCAACGATAAAAACGTGCCGGTGGTGGTCATGGTCGGCCGGTTGACCGACCAAAAGGGGCTGGATATCGTCCGGGCGGCACTCGACCGGATGCTGGCTTTGAATCTGAACTTTCTGGTGTTGGGTACCGGGGAGGAGTCGTACCAGCAGGTGTTAAAAAAGGCGCAGAAAAAATATCCCAAAAGGGTCGGAGTCAGTTTCGCCTTCGATGAAGCACTTGCCCATCTGATGATTGCCGGGGGGGACATGCTGCTGATGCCGTCCAAATACGAACCCTGCGGACTGACGCAACAATACGCTTTGAAATACGGCACGGTCCCTGTCGTGTCAGCCATCGGCGGACTGGTCGATACCGTGCAGCCCTTCAAACCCAGGACCCAAAAGGGAACGGGTTTCGTCTTTGCCAATCCGGATGTTCCATCCATGCTGGCGGTTTTAAAACAGGCGGTTCGGTGTTTCCAGGATCCGAAGCAATGGGTCAAGATTCAAAGGAACGGAATGAAAAAAGACCTGTCGTGGCAAGCGTCGGCCAAACGGTATGTCCAATTGTACAACAAATGCCTGATGAAAAAAGCATAGGAAAACTGCGCCATGCAGGGGATTTCCCTATCCGTCTATTACGTCGGGGCAAAATCCGATATTCCGCTGATGATGGTGGCCGGGTATGTGGACACCACCACATGCCAGGAGCTGGCGAAAGAGATACAGAATCTGATCCAGCAGAAGAAAGTCCAGATCATCGTGGACCTCAGCAAGGTGACCTATATCAGCAGCGCGGGATGGGGAGTGTTTGTCGGTGTCATCAAAACCGTGCGCGAAAAAGGTGGTGACATCAAGATCGTTCAAATGTCCTCGGAAGTGTTCGAAGTGTTTGAAATGCTTGAGTTCAACCGGATTCTCAATTATTACGAAACCGTCGAGGAAGCAATCGATGAATTCGATATCATCCGGGGAATCGACATCACGAGATCCAGCGAGGAATCCAAACAACTCAGCCTGTCACCCGGCAACGAAGCCCATTACATCAAACCGCCGGTTCCGATCTCCTTTAAGCATGCCAAGTCGAGAAATTCGCTCGCAGAGGATGAGCTGATCCTGAAGGATTACCCACTGGTTGAAAAAATAAAACGGGCTGTACTCGAAGTTCCCATATCGGGGATTCGTGAAATCCAGAAGAAACTGAACACGGACAAATTTGGCCGCACTCGGATCGGTTGGTTTCGTTTGAGATCCCTATTGAAGACCTTGAATTTGGAGACGAAAGAAAAACGATATCGATACTACCGTTCAAGATAAAAAATCCATTCCATTCTGAATACCGCTTTTTTGCATCACCTCGGGTTTCCTCCTGCGGCCTGAACTCCTTGAAGCAGGTCGGGTGCGCCGTTTCGCTTCCAAAAAGGATCTGTCGCGAGGTGAGTGAACTGTGGTCATGGCCCACTGGCTGATTCCCCTCGTCTTTTTGCCCTTCGAACGCATTAGACGGACATGCTCCAGGTGTCATTTTCATGAACGGATTATGGTATGGTCTTTGCGGAATTTTTGATGATTTATTCATTCATCGAACCATCACGAAAGGATTAAACTGTGAAGCGTTTCAACCGACTTCAAATTTTTCAATATGTTATGCTTTTTTTGTTCTTGTGCAATCTTATGCTTTACCGTGAGGGAAATGGCCAGGCGAACATGCAATTTCGAAGCAAATCCGCCAAGTCGTTGACCATTTTTCAACCAGGCGATGCCGTGCGCATTCAGATCTGGGAACTCTACGAGGAGGCAAGAAGCAATTTCAACTTGAGTGGGGATTATCCCATTGATCCTGAAGGGTTTATCATTATGCCCCTCCTTGGGGAAATCAAAGTCCGCGGATTGACGGTCTATGAACTGGCGCAAACGCTTCAGGAAAAGCTGAAAGCATATCTCAGGAATCCCTATGTTTTGGTCCGACCCCTGATCCGGTTGACCATGCAGGGTTCCTTCAACCGTCCCGGATCCTATCTGGTGGATCCGGCAAGCTCGCTTTGGGCGCTTGTCGCTCAGGCCGGAGGTCCTTCCTCCAATTGCGATCTGCACGGCATGACGGTGGAACGAGGCGGGCAGGTGGTGCTCCGAAAGCTCCTGCAAGGTTTCGAGAAGGGCATCTCCCTTGAGGAGGTTGGAATTGAATCGGGAGATCAAATCATCGCGCCCGCCCGAAGCGTATTTGATCTGAGCTTGATGATCGGACTCATCAACCTGCTGGCTTCGGTGATTCTGCTGTACCTGCGCCTGCGAACGGGATCCTGGTGAGGCGGGTCGTATCGATTCGCATTGAATCGAACCGGTAAATGTCGTATATTCCATCCCGGGGGATCGTGATTGTCTAGGAGAATCAATGGAAGATTTTTTTGAAGAGCAATCGCGTCAAACCGAAAGCGTGGATTTGATGCGATATGTTCGGGGAATCGTCAAACGGTGGTGGCTGGTCCTGATCCTGTCGGTGATGATCACCATCCCATGGATTCTGTATCTGAAAAAGCAACCGCCCACCTACAATGCAGAGGCGTGGCTCAGTTTTGAAAATGCCGGCGGTGGAATGCCGCAAAGCCTCATCGAGAGCCGGATCACCCGGTTGAGAAGCCGAACGTTTGCAGAGGATGTGACTGCGGCACTCGGACTGACACTTTCGCTGACCAAGGAGAATAAGAATCCGACCGACCGGCAAACCGTTTTCAAGACATTCTACACGACGAAAAATCCCGTTTCGGGCAAGTACGTGCTGCGTTTCTATCCCAACGGAAAAGGATCGGTGTACTTTGAGAAACGCCTGCTGGACAGTTTGAACACCGAGCAATTCGTCAACGACACGCTTTCCATGAACGGCATCTTTTTCTCACTCCAGCCGGAAGCCGTGCGTCAATATCCGGAAATCAAATTCGACGTCATTTGGTTCATGAGCATGGTCGAGTCCGTGCTCGGACGGCTTCGGATTATTCCGAATGCCAGCGGAACACTGATGCGGATCATCCTGAGCGATACCAATCCGGTGCTGGCGGCCCAGACCATCAACATGCTTACCGACAAATTCATCCAGAAAAGCCTCGACATCCGGAACAAAATGAACCGGTTTCAGCGAAGGTACATCGAAGAACAACTCCGCATGGTGCAGGAGGAGCTCAACCGGACCGATAATCAGCTGAAATCGTTCCGCGATACCCACAAAATGGAATTGGGCGAGGAAACGCAGCAGACCGTGAACCGTTTGGGTATAATCGACAACGACATCAACCAGCTCACGCTGCAACGCAAAACATTGAACGATCTGATTTCGAAGGTGGATCCGCAATCCCCCGACTTCGAAATCGAGGCCGGCATTTCGATCCGATATATTTTTCAACAGATCGTCGAACAGCCTGTCTTTGCAGGTGATGCCACCATGGCGATCGTCCGGCAGGAATTGGTGGATCGGAACGAGTCTCTGAACCGGCTGCTGGGTTCGGGTTTGCCAACCCAGAATCCGACGGTTCGTGAAGTCAGCGAAAAAGTCCAGTTGCTTCAGGACAAAATTCTTACACAGGCCAGGGAAAACAGCAAGATCCTGGACAACCTGATCGTCGAACGCCAGAAACAATCCGAAGATCTCCAGAAAAAACTGGCCAACCTTCCGGATGAGGAATTGCGCCTTATCAAACTCAACCGCCAGCGAAAAGCCAACGAAAGTCTGAACGAACTGCTTTTGAACCAGTACAAGCAGGCACAGATCACGGAATCGGTGGCTTCCGAGAACATTTCCATCATCGATCCGGCCCTGCCTCCCCAGTATCCCGTCACCGGCAGCCGCAGAAAGAAAGCGGTCATGGGCGCGTTTTTCGGATTGTTCTTCGGGTTGGGAGCAGCGGTGCTGTGGGAGGTGATGGACAAAAGCATCCGGACCCGTGAAGACATCAAACGGTTTTTGGATCTTCCGATTCTTGGGGTCATCCCCAAAGTCAAATTCAACGGTTACGAACTTCAAGATTCCGAAAAAGCCAAAAGCATCAGCTCGCAGATCGTGACGCACGATTATTCGCCCACGCCCGTGGGAGAAGCCTACCGGTCCCTCCGGACCAGCTTGTTGTTCTCCAAATCCATCGGACCCATCCGTTCCCTGGTCATCGGCAGCGTGGCGCCGGGTGAAGGCAAATCGTTCACTTCGGCCAATTTGGCCATTACCATGGCACAGCAAAAAACCAAAACCCTGCTGATCGACGCCGATCTGCGCCGCGGCGTTTTGCACAACAGTTTCAACTGCGCCAAAAAACCCGGGCTGACGAATTACCTGACCGGCGTGGTGCCGCTGGACAGCATCCTGAATGAGACCTACATTCCCAACCTGACGCTGATCACGTGCGGTTCGATGATCCCCAATCCTTCCGAGCTTCTCGGATCGGAGCGGATGCAGAAATTCATCGAGGGGATCACCCAGCGGTACTCCGTTGTCATCTTCGACACGCCGCCGCTGCTGGCGGCTTCGGATGCGGTGGTTCTGGGAACCTTGGTGGACGGAATCTGCATGATCGTCCTTGCCGGAAAAACCAAACGGAACGAGATCATGCGGAAGATGGAACTGTTTCAGCATGTTCAGGCCAAGGTGCACGGCATTGTTTTGAACGGCGCCGGCGTGGAGGTGGCGCACGACGGTTACAGTTATTATGCGTATTGAATCGGAATCAAATCCGTGCGTTTGATGGTCACGGGAGGGGCCGGTTTTATCGGATCCCATCTTTGCGAGCGGATGGCCGGAAAAGAATGGGAAGTCGTGGCCGTCGATAATTTTAACGATTATTACGATCCGAGGATGAAGCATCGGAACGTGGAAGGGTTGGGCGGGAATCCCCGTTTCCTCCTGATCGAAGGCGACATCCTGGACCGTACCCTGATGGAGGACGTGTTCAGACGTTACGCATTCGATGCGGTGGTGCATCTGGCCGCGCGGGCCGGTGTCCGACCGTCCATCCTGGATCCCCTGCTGTATCAGAGGGTCAACGTGGAGGGGACCCTCCAGTTGCTCGAGTGCAGCATCCGGTACGGGATGCCGAAATTCATCCTGGCTTCGTCTTCCTCCGTCTACGGAAGCAACAATCCGGTTCCGTTCCGCGAAGACGCCGATGTGGATTTCCCCGTGTCCCCTTATGCGGCCACCAAACGGGCGAGCGAAATTCTGGCCTACACCTACCACGCGCTTCACGGCATTCCGGTCACGTGCCTGAGGTTTTTCACCGTCTACGGCCCAAGGCAGAGGCCGGACATGGCGATACACAAGTTCACGCGGTGTGTCGCCGAAGGGAAGCCGATCCCGATGTTCGGGGACGGAACGAGCCGGCGGGACTACACCTACATCGACGACATTCTGGACGGAATCGAAAAATCCGTGGAACGCGCGGAAGGCTACCGCATTTACAATCTCGGCGAATCCCGGACCGTTGAATTGGGTTTCTTAATCCGGTTGATCGAGAATGCCCTGAACCGGAAGGCCGTGATCCAGCGTCTGGGCGAACAACCCGGGGACGTTCCGGTCACCCATGCGAATATCGAAAAGGCCAGGCGGGAATTGGATTACCGGCCGCACGTTTCCATCGAGGAGGGCATTCCGCGGTTTGTCGATTGGTTCATGGCTTTCCTGAATGAAGAACACCGTTCCCGCCGGGCGGAATCGATCACCGGAGGCAAAGCGAATCCGGTGCAATGACCGTGCGGACCGTTTTGTAATGCGCAGATCCTTTCCAGCGGGAAAACGTCGATCCTGAGGCGCAGCCTACCACCGTCAACCAGGACAATGCAATGCTTCGAGAGAAAGAAGTCTTCCTCATACGTTTGATGAAAATGTCCGACGCTCTCGTCGTCTCGGTCGCATTCGTGCTATCCTATTTTATCACCCTTGGGCTGAAGCAATCCCTGGATCTCGGACCCCTTGCCTTTGCACCGTCCGTGTCGTTTTCCGGCATGGTCTTTTTTCTGCGAAACCACATCGCCCTCGTGCTCATCACGATTCCCACCTGGATCAGCCTCATGTCGATGGACGGCGTTTACTCCAATTTCCGCACCAAATTGTTCATTGAAATCCTGTGGCGCGTCACCCGTACCGGTGTCGCATCCCTGTTTGTCTTGGGCAGCGGAGTTTTCCTTTTTAAAATGATCCTGACCAGCCGTTTGTACGTCGCTGTTTTCGCGGTCACGGCATTGTTCAGCCTCTTTGTGGAAAAGGCGATCTGGAGGTGGTTCCTGGATTATATTTTCCGCCAAGGGTACAATCTGGTCAACCTGCTCATTGTCGGGACGGGCAAACGTGCACAGGAATTTATCCAGCGGGTGCACGCGCATTCGAACTGGGGGTTGAAGATCATCGGGCTGATCGATGATGATCCAAAGCTGCTCGGTAAAAAGGTGCTGGATTACGATGTGATCGGCAGAATCCGGGATATTCCCCGAATCCTGCGCACCTTTGTGGTGGACCGCGTGATTTTTGTGGTTCCACGGATGTGGCTGAGCCGTATCGAGGACACCATCCACCACTGCGAGCGGGAGGGGGTCAGCACGGCCGTGTGCGTGGATCTGTACAAACCCAAATTGGCAACTTTTTACATGTCCAATTTTGCCGGCATGCCGCTTCTCAATTACCAGACCTACGTGGCGACGGAGTGGCAACTGTTCATCAAACGGTTGCTCGATGCGGCTGTCTCGTTGATTTTGCTGGCGCTGCTGTCGCCGTTGCTGCTGTTCGTGGCCATCGGGATCAAACTCAATTCCAAGGGGCCGGTCTTTTTCAAACAATTGCGCTGCGGCCTGAACGGCAGAAAATTCATGCTCATCAAATTCCGCTCCATGTACCTCGGAGCCGAAATGCAAAAGAAGGAACTGAAACGGCTGAACGAAATGTCCGGTCCGGTTTTTAAAATGCACCGGGATCCGCGCGTGACACCCTTCGGCCGGTTTTTGAGAAAGTTCAGCATCGACGAATTTCCCCAATTCATCAACGTGCTGAAAGGCGACATGAGCCTGGTCGGACCTCGTCCCCCGCTTCCCGAAGAAGTCGACATGTACGAGACCTGGCAGCGGCGCAGGCTGAGCATGAAACCCGGAATCACGTGCATCTGGCAGGTCAGTGGAAGAAACAAGGTCGATTTTGAACGCTGGATGGAAATGGATCTCCAGTACATCGACAATTTTTCGCTCTGGCTGGACATGAAGCTGCTGGCGAGAACGTTTTTCGTGGTGGTGACGGGTTACGGAGCGGCATGAACCGCCCCGGACGCGTTGTGTGTGTTGGAACAACTCCCTCCTTTTTCCTTTCCCTGAACGAGGGGAGGAAATATAAAAAACCAGTTCGCAGCATCCATCCGAACCCTGGCGGTCTCGCCGCCTGTTCACGGTTTTTCATCAACAAGCGGTCTCGATTGAATGCTTCTGCACACGGGACGGGATTCCGGTTGTCAAAAAATAAGGTTGGTAGCGGCATGCGCATTCTCATGGTGGCGCCGGAGCCGATTTTTGAGCCCCGAGGAACGCCTCTCAGCGTCGTCGGTCGGTTGAAAGCCCTCTCGGATCTGGGGCACTCCGTGGATCTGTTGACCTATTCCATCGGCAGCGAAGTGGCCTTTCCGAATCTCCGCATCCTGCGCATTCCGAAAGTCCCCGGAATCCGAAAAATCAAGATAGGGCCTTCGTTCCGGAAAATCCCCCTGGATTTGCTTCTCCTGGTGAAGACCCTGGTCCGGCTGGTCGGGAACCGGTACGATGTCCTCCACACGCACGAAGAAGCCGGATTCTGGGGTGCGCTCCTGTCCAACTGTTTCGGTGTACCCCATTTGTACGACATGCATTCGAGCCTTCCACAGCAACTGGAAAACTTCCGGTTTTCCAGGTCCAAATTGCTGATCGGATGGTTCCGATTTCTGGAAAAGCTTGTGCTTCGGTCCGCCCAGGGGGTCATCGCCATCTGCCCCGAGCTGAAAGACCATGTCAAAACCGTTCTTTCCCATCCCAATTTAAAACTGATCGAGAACGTCGTGGATTATTCCATGGTGTTCGGTGAGACGGATGCCTCCGTCCGCCTGAGGAAACGGTACGGATTGGACGGCAAGAAGGTCGTCTTGTACACCGGGACGTTCGAGCCCTACCAGGGATTGGAGTTGCTCATCGAAAGCGCAGGGAAAATCCTCCAAACGTTTCGCAACGCCTTTTTCATGCTGGTCGGGGGGCATCCGGGCCAGGTCGAATTCTATCGCCGTCGGGTTGCCGAACGTGGTCTCGAAAAAGCGTTTGTCTTCACGGGACAGGTGCAACCCCAGGACGTGAACAGCTACCTGCGTTGCGCCGATGTGCTCGTGTCGCCCAGGATCGCAGGGAACAACACCCCGTTGAAAATCTATGCATACCTAAGATCGGGTGTGCCCATCGTGGCTACGCGGCTGATCACCCATACCCAGGTTTTGGACGACCGGGTTTCCATGCTGACCGATGCCGATCCGGAGTCGTTTGCCCGGGGCGTCGCTTCCGTTTTGTCCGACAGGCGTCTTTCCGAGACCTTGGGCCGGAACGCCGTCAAGATGGCGGAAACGGTGTACGGCTATCCCGTTTATTTGCAGAAACTGTCCGACGTGCTCGAGAAGACGGCGAAGCGGAGGCGTACCTGACATGTGCGGAATTTGCGGCGTGGTGTTTGCCGATCCGGAACGGAAGCCGGATGGCTCGGTCCTGAAGGCAATGTGCGATACCCTCGTGCACCGTGGACCAGACGATGAGGGGCAGGTCGTGTTGAACCAGGCAGGCCTGGCCATGCGCCGGCTCTCGATCATTGATTTGAACACCGGCCACCAGCCCCTTTCCAATGAGGACGGGACCGTCTGGATCGTGTTCAATGGTGAAATCTACAATTTCAAGGAGCTGAGAAGCGAGCTGCTTTCGAAGGGACATCGATTTAAAACCGAGAGCGACACGGAAGTCATCGTGCACGGATACGAAACCTGGGGTGCGGACGTTTGCCAAAAACTCAACGGCATTTTCGGATTCGCAATCTGGGACGACCGCCGCAAGACGCTTTTTCTCGGGCGCGATCACCTCGGCGTCAAACCCCTGTACTATTACCGGGATGCGGACAAACTGGTCTTCGGTTCGGAGATCAAGGCGATTCTGACCTGCCCGGAGGTGCATGCGTCGATGGATTTTCGTGCGCTCGACCATTACCTGACCTTCGAATACATTCCGGCACCGGAATCCATTTTTACGGAAATCCGCAAGCTCAAACCCGGGCACGTTCTTCAATGGCGGAACGGCAGCCACCGGATCGATGCGTACTGGAAACTGACACCGCGGGAACAGGAATGGAACGAAGGGGATGCGGCGCAACATCTGTTTGAATTGTTGCGCGATGCCGTCCGAAGGCAGCTGATTTCGGACGTGCCGCTGGGTGCCTTCCTTTCGGGGGGCATGGATTCTTCGGTCCTCGTTTCGCTCATGGCGGGATTGATGGACAGGCCCGTCAAGACCTTTTCCATCGGTTTCAAGGAATCGTCCTACAACGAACTCCGGTATGCCCGGGCGGTCGCCAAAAAATACAACACCGAGCACCACGAATTTACAATCGAGGCCAATGCCCTGGAATTGACTGAAACGCTGGTCCGAATCCTGGACGAGCCGCTCGGTGATTTTTCCATTTTCCCGACCTACCTGGTTTCCAAAATGGCCAGAGGTTTCGTCACCGTGGCCCTGTCCGGGGATGGAGGGGACGAACTGTTCGCCGGGTACGACACCTATCTGGCGCACCGGTTC
>Ga0315277_10013264_pt1 | contig 10272 bp, 7 predicted proteins | sample YL17G05_15_MG_FD_203695 | JGI IMG/M metagenome (GOLD analysis project Ga0315277, IMG submission 203695) | Sediment microbial communities from Yellowstone Lake, YNP, Wyoming, USA - YL17G05_15 | ecosystem: Environmental > Aquatic > Freshwater > Lake > Sediment | place: USA: Wyoming | collected...
GGAGAAGTTCCCGCAGGTGGTCGAGTTCATGGCGCGCGAGCTCGCCGCGGGCCGCCAGGCCTTCGTGGTGGTGCCGCTGATCGAGGAGGCGGGCCGTGCCGAGGTGCGGGCCGCCGAGGCCGAGCACGAGCGCCTCGCTGGCCACCCGCAGCTCAAGCCCTGGAAGATCGGGCTCCTGCACGGCCGGCTCAAGGCCGAAGTCAAGCAGCAGGTGATGGAGGCCTTCGCCCGCGGCGAGCTGCAGGCGCTGGTCACCACGACCGTGGTCGAGGTGGGCGTGGACGTGCCCAACGCCACGCTCATGGTGGTCGAGAACGCCGAGCGCTTCGGCCTCACCCAGCTCCACCAGCTCCGCGGGCGCGTGGGGCGCGGCGCGCACCGTTCGGTCTGCGTGCTGATCGCGGGACCCGCAGCCACGGGCACCGCGCGTGAGCGCCTCGCGGTCATGGCGACCACCACGGATGGCTTCAAGCTCGCGGAGGCCGACCTCAAGCTGCGCGGCCCTGGCGAGCTGTGGGGCACGCGGCAGAGCGGGCTGCCGCGCTTCAAGCTCGTGGACCTTGCCCGGGACGAGGCGCTGCTCGAGGAGACCCGCGCCGCGGCGCGGGCGTTGGTGACGGCCGATCCGCTGCTCATGCAGCCCGGCCACGGTGTCCTCCGCGAGACGCTGCTCGCGCAGTACAAGGAGCCGCTCGAGGTGGCGCTGACGGGGTGAGCGCTCGCTCGGGCTCGGTGCAGCTTCGCAGGCCGGGGGCGGCCAGGGGGGCGGCGGCTTCCGGTGCTTCGCGGGGCCAGATGTGACCGGAGGCCGGCGTACCGGCGCGCTCCGTGGGGTCCGTGGCATTGAAGATCCCGGTTTGCCTACGGAGCGATTTCGGGCAGAATGACGCCCCTGGAGTCCTGGCCATGATCATCGCCTGCCCGCATTGCTCGACCGGCTACCTGCTCCCCGAGAACCTCATGGGTCCGGGAGGGGCACGCGTGCGCTGCCCGCGCTGCCAGCGGGTCTTTGCGGTGGGGTCTGACGGCGGAGCCCGGCCCGCTGCTTCATCTGCTCCTGCGGCTCCTGTGGCTCCCGAGCCTGCGCTCGAGGTGAAGGAAGAGCTGCCGGCGCCGCCACAGACCGCGCCAGCGGCCCCGGTTGTCGCGCCCGCCGCCGTCGAGCCGCTCGCGGTCGCCCGCACTGTGCTCACCGAGCTTGCCGCACGTGAGGGCGAAGCGCTGGAGCAGGCGCTCGCCGAGGGCCGGCTCTTCGCCGTATTCGGCCCCGCGTTGATGGAGGCCTACGAGGCCTACCGCCGCGGCGTTGGTCGGGACGTAGACCCGTCGGGGTTCCGCGAGGCCCTGCGCGAGCGCTGGGGCGTGGAGCTGCTGCCGCTCGCGAAGCGGGGGGGCTGAGGCTGGAGAGGGTCTGCGACGCAAGGATCTGCGGGGCACGATCGGGGGCGTCGAGTCGGAAGGACTCCAAAGTCCCTAAACCTCCATCCCCGCCACGGCCGGGAAGACGTTGAACCGAAAGGGCCCTCGTCGGAGAGACCGGCAGGGTCTATTGCTTGGAGAGACCACGAGAGGACGAAGAGCGCGGGGGCAGACGCTGACGTGTCACCCAATCGTCACCCAGCCTTGCAGGGTGGAGCAGCGTGGGGCCTGCTTCTCGCAGACCCCGAACTTGGCGGCGTCGGCAGCTGAGCTGCGGATCGACGATCCCCTTGGGCGGCTTGCGGGACCCATGCTACAACGCGGCTGCGGGCTGGCGCGACATGAAGGTCGGCAGCGCGTGTGGAAGTCTCCGATCCCCGAGGTGAGCAGGCTCCGTGTCCCTTCCTCATGCTAGGCACACTGTGGACGAGGGACGCGAGGGACGACCACTTCGCACCGCCACTACCGCGAGCCTGTGGCTCCTACAGAGTTCCCGCACAGTCGGCGGCCTCGGGAGGTCTCATGGGAGCCGCTTCTGCACGTTGCTTCGCCACTGGCAGACGCTGTCCCAGAGGGGCAGATTGAGGTCCCATGCGAACCGTCGCAGCCGACGGCGAACCGCAGGGGGCTGACGCAGCCACTATCCGCTCAGACGCGCGAGGCGAGGCCCAAGTAGCTCCAGGCCTCGCCTCCTGTGCTGTACCCCCTGGTGTTACGGCAGCAACACCATCTTCTTCTGGTCGCGGAACGAGCCGGCCACGATCCGGTAGAGGTACACGCCCGGCCGCACAAAGTTGCCGCCCTCATCTCGCTCGTTCCACTCCACCGCGTGACACCCGGCCAAGTACAAGCCCCTGGCCAGGGTGCGGACCTTACGACCCTGGGCGTCGTAGACCTCGAGCGCCACGGAGGAAGCGATGGGTAGGTCGAACCGGATCGTGGCCGAGGTCTTGAAGGGGTTGGGCTGGTTCTGGCGGAGGGCAAAGGCCGTGGGCCATGCGTCCTCCTTGGGTGCGCGCCGCGCCGTGGCGTGCGGGGCACCGTCGGCTGAACGCTCGCCACGCAGGAGCAGGATCAGATCGCGCTCCATGTCCTTGGCCAGTGCCGGGAGGAGGTACTCAAGCACCACCGCCTCCCCGTTTCTGACCTCGGTACTCGTTCCTCCCGAGGCCGCCACAGCATCGGTCACTATCCCGAGGCGCGAGTGGACGGCAGTGTCGGGCTCTACTGGAGACAAGATCACGACTTGCCGAGGCTCCACCCGCGCCAGGCGCCGGTCCAAGTACTCCTGCTGGAACAGGAGCCGCACCTGGTTCGCCTCCAGCGAGTCCACGACGAATGTGTCGAAGCCCCGCCGCGGATGGAGCCGGCTCACCGTCACCCATGCGCCTCCTGATGCTGGTATCTGCACCTCGACTCCGCTCTCCTCCCCGCTGTCGGCGGTACGGCAGCCCGCGATCTCCACCAACAGGGCCTGTCGGCCTCTACTCTTCTCTGCGAGAGTCACCCCCCAGGCATCTCCTGCCGTGCCCACCCGGGCGTACTCGCTGGCATCGAGCACCGGCGAGGTGTCCGCCCCTGTTGCATCCGCCACCGCGAACACGGCGGAGGCTGTACCGAGAAGCACCTGCCCATCGCTCACGAACACCTCTGCGTCGGCAGTGTGATCGACCACTGCCAGCCGGGTCTCATCCAGGGTCATTACACCTGGACCCTTCTGAGACAGTCGCATGGCAGCGCGGTCAGCTCCGCGGTCGATGGGCGTCTTGAGCAAGTAAACGTCCGTCGCCGGTCTCCCTACTCCAGCCAGGTTCAGCACCGAGTTCTCGAGGGTCCAGCCCTCAGGCCCTTGGCCCTGCGCCATGAAGCCCTCGTCGCAGGTCACTTCTATTGAACCGCTGCACCTCGTCTTGCCGCTGATCACGGTGCTCAAGGCCGACCAGTTCAGAGCGTCGTCCCGGGTCTTGAGCGCGAAGTAGTACCAGGTGCAGGGGGAGAGCCTGCCGTACGGGGTCGCTGCACATTCAACGGCGCCGGCCGTGTCGGGCGGGGCGGTCGGCAGCGTGTCACAATCAAAGAAGTTGCTCTCTGTAATCGTTCCGGTCGAATACGCCACCCTCGAGCGGCACGCTGTCCCCGACAGGCTGTCGTCTCCCGGGGCCGTCCAGGTGATTGCTGCTGTCGTCTTCCCCATCTCGGCTGTGAGATCTGATACCGCCGCCGGCCGAATGAAATCGAACGAGAACCGCTCTCCTGGTCCCCAGTGAATTCTTCGAATGTCAATGCTGTTGCCTGTACAGTTGCAGAAGTACTCCTGAACGGCCACTGCAGTGTCAGCATGATACTCAGATGCGTACATCGCTTCTGAATTGAAGCAGTCGAGGTTTGCAAGCCGGCCCCAGTTCCCCCAGAATGTGCCTGTGTCCGCCGGGCAGCTACTTGTCACATACTCAAGAGGCTGGCCGGCATCTGTTGTGAAGAAGAGATACCAGGTACTGTTATGTTGAAACAGATGCGGCGACTCGAGTATTCTCTGGTGTGTCCACCACCGTGAGTCCTTCGTCCAGAGCCGGCAAGAGTCCCTCCAGCATGTGAAATCACCAGTCGAGTATGCCAATCCGGGCACCATCGTCGTGTCCCGTGCCGTTGCGGTGTAGTACATGAGCCAGTGCTGCGGCTCATTGGGATCCGGCATGACGAATGGATCTCGGAAATCCTGGCCATGCTGGGCGTCCAAGGAATCACACCAGGCCCAGGGCACTTGAGAGCAGCCGAGCACTGCAGCATCAAACCGCTGCCAGTCCGTCAGGTTGGTCGACCACGCGAGGCCGATGCGCTGTCGTGTCCAGTGGCGTCCTCCGTCCACGGTCCCGGTGTCCACGCCTGTGTAGAACATATAGAACGTGTCGCTGCGCGCGACTATGCAGGGTGCCCAGATGTGGAAGTTATCCCAATTGTCGGGCCGAATCGGAAGAACTGATGGGAGCGTGCTCCACGTACTATCGAGCCGTGTAGTCCAAGCATGGCCGAGGCGGTTCTCGCTAGTATCTGAGTGTTCACCAACTGGACGAGCGATGATATAGAAAAGATGGTACGAACGATGGCCGGAGCTATCGCGCTGGATGAACGCGAAGTCCTTGGGGCGGACGGGGTACTGGGGAGTGTGTGCGCTGGTGGGAGTGGGGGGATACGGTCGTTGAGCGTAAGGGCAGGAGGCGGATGAGCAAGAGCCAAGGGTGCAGGGAGGAGCACAGGTGGCGATTGCTCGTACTGTGGAGATCACTATGAACAGGAGCGTCACGATGGCGGGCGCCGGGAGGGAGCGGCGCAGGGGCTGCATATGGCGTGTAGGCGGTTGCAGTTGGGCCGCGGGTGATATCAGTGTGTGCATGGGCTCCTCCGCGAGGCTATAGGCGCATGGTCCGGGGTTGCCATCAGCCGGTCGAGAGGTGATCAGCTTGAGTGGATGGCAACCGTACGCGAGGGTGGGAAGCTAGCAGGAAGATGCATGTGGATCACTCTTGTGTTGGGATGGGGTGCAGCCAACACGGCGGGGCCCCCTTTCGGGCATCAAAGGCTGTCCGAGAAGCTCGGAGCCTGTTAACGACTTTGAGACACTTACTTCGTGAGTCTGCTGAGCAACGGCCATGCACAGGTCCTCGGGCATGAGATTGGGGCTCTGGGGGTAATCGGCGGCGGGAACGGCTGCGCAGGATGCCCCAGGATCGACGAGCGCGACCGGCCTTGACTCCTGGGTGAGGGTGTTTTCAGACGGCGAGGCATTGGCGAGCTTCGCCGGCGGCTTGATCCACACGGCGGTCGGTGCCGCCTGCGGCTGCGGCGGTCCGTTCGGGAAGCGCTCGGGATGACACGCGAAGGCATCGGCGAGCACGAGCGCGCGCTGTTCGCGCTTCTCCGCGGCGGGCCCGTAGTGCACGTCGTGCGGCGTGAATAGCCCGAGGCCGACGTGATGATGCTCGGTGTTGTACCAGGGGAAGAAGTCGCCGCAGAAGCTGCGCCCGTGTTCGACCGAGCCAAAGCGGTCCGGGCACTCGGGCCGGTATTTCAGGGTCTTGAACTGCGACTCGGAGTACGGGTTGTCGTTCGAGACGTGCGGCCGCGAGTGGCACCTGGTGACGCCGAGGTCGGCAAGCAGCAGCGCGACGGGCTTCGAGGTCATCGCCGCCCCCGGTCGGCGTGTACGGTGAGCTGGCCGGGCGCAATGCCATGCCGCTCGCAGCTCTCGGTGAGCCGTGCGAGTTCGCGATGCGCCAGCATCCAGCCCACCACGTAGCGGTTGAACACGTCGAGCAGCACGTAGTAGTAGGTCCACTTGGTCGGCCCCAGCAGCTTGGTGTAGGGGTTGGGCCGAAGCGCCCTGCCCAGCTTCCGCCGGGTGGGTTTCTCCAGCCCGCCCTCTGAACCCGGACGTGCAGGTTTCCCTGCAACCGGCACTCCACGCGCTCATGCCACTGATGCGACGGCCAGGATCAGCCGTCGCCCACTGGTGCAGCTTCGTCTGCATCGCGAGTACCTGGGACTCGGCCTCATCGAGGTCGGGCCACGGAGCGCCGGTATTCACCAGCGATCTCCTCCCTCAGCACTGACGCTGCGAACACGCTGGCCCCTTCGCCATGTGGCCAGCTTTCCCGACCTCCGATTACTACGGGTCCTCTGCCCCACCCCGACAGTATCAGCCGCCGACGAACCTTTCCTCCGGCCCGCTGACAGCGCAACCGGTAGGAGACCGCCAGGGTGGTTCCCACGTTCATTCTCGAACCGTTCGACGGGGTCGGCGCCCAGCTATGCCCCTGCAGCTTCGCCACGGCTACGCCGCAGACTTCACCGTGGCCTCTCGGCTGGCGACATTAACCAGCCTCGGAGTTCTCCCCGTCGCTTGCAGCGGCGACGAGGATGCGCGCTGCGGCCCAGCCCATGTCCGCCAGGTTTGAGCTGGTGGGTCTCTTGAGGGGCGTTCAGTCGCTGGTTCCTCACGTACGCCTTTCCGTCTCGCTTGCCGGGCCCGGTCCATCTGGCGGTCCTGGCTCGTCCCGTCGTTGTCGGGGCTGCTGTCCACCCTCCCCCTCGTCCCAGGGATCAGGCTGCCCTCAGCTTCGGCCGGCTCGCTGCGACGAGCCGACGGCGGTGTCCCTTCATCACCGCACGGTTCGGGAGCGCCTTGTGGCGCTCGATGTCCCAGCTCCACAGCTCATTCGGCCGCGTGGCGAGCAGCTGCGGCGCGGCATACGGCGGATGCAGGAGTTGATCGCGGCGCTCCCGCAGCTCCTGCGCCTCGGCCAGCACGCGGTACAGCGTGCGCTCCGAGCACAGGTAGCGGCCCTCGTCGAGCAGCGTGGCGTAGACCTCGGTCGGCGAGAGATCCACGAAGCGCGGCTCGTGCAGGACGTCGAGCACCGCCTGGCGCTCTGCGGGAGGGAGCGCCCGCGGTAGAACGTGTCCCGGGCGACGCCGAGCGCCGCGCAGGTCGGCGCGACTCCCAGCCGGGGCCCGAGGTCGACAACTGTCTGCATCAGGCCTTCTCGTCGCTCGCGAGCGGGATGCCCAGCAGCTGCGAGACTCTTTCTTGGACCTCGATCAGCCCCTCGGCGCGCTCGAGGCGTGCCTGGAGCCGCTGCTTGTCGCGTTCGAGCTCGGCGATCCGCCGGTCCCGTGGGTCCGCCGGCTTCGCCTTCGGACCCCGCGTCCGCAGGGTGAGCCCGGCCAGCTCACCCCGCTGCCGTGCCGCACGCCACGCCGAGAGGTGGGAGGTGTACAGCCCCTCCGCGCCGCAGCAGCGCGCCCAGCTCGCCTGGCTTCGTGCAGCGGTCGGCCTCCCGCAAGACCCGTAGCTTCTCCGCGGCCGTGAATCGCCGCCGCCGCGCCTTCGCCACCACCTCGGTCTCCACCGTCATCCCTGATGCCTCCAGGCTCGTGGACATCCTCGTTTCCCGTCTCGCCCTCTACACTAAACTCCCAGGGGGTCGGTGTCTCATCCATGTTGGCAGAGAGGGCCCGCGAGAACGGCCCCGAATGCACAGGAGCGCAGGTTGCCGAGGAATCGGCCTCGGGAAGGGGTTCGCTCTGTGCCGCATCGTACGCCCAGGTTTGTGGGCGGTCGAGTGAATAGTGCAACGTTTTCACGTTCGGTGGACGACCGGCCAGACTGGCGACAGCGTCCCTTGTGGACGCCTGAAACGGCGCAACCGGCCAGCGTCGCAAGGGTTGCGGATGCACCACCGACAAGGTCAATTGGCCACGTGGCAGTCGGGGGCGCTGCCCGCTGTTCCGTGAGCCGCGCCAAGTCTGGCAGCGGCACCGCGGGGAACGGGCAGCTGTAGGATGTTCCGTTGATTCCGCGGCTAATCTGCTTCACCGCAGGTGGATAGCCGCTGGGGGGTGCCGATCGCACAGGGTGCCGTAGGCGAGTGACGCCGATACACTCTCTCTGTCGACAGGCTCCAGCCGCGCGCACGAACTGTGATGTCACGCGGTCGGCAAGGCCTGTGTGGTGCCGAAAGAGCCGACCGAGCCCGGGCCGTTCGATCGTCCGGTGTATGAGGAATCGGATCAGCGATGTAGAATGGGGCTTGTTGAGGGCGCCATGCTCATGGGTAGGACGGGGAGGCTGCCATGATGAGGTTCTTCGTTGCTGTCTGCATACTTGCGTTTGCTGCCCCGGCGGCCCATGCGGGCGGGTTTAACTTGACCTGGGGCACTGGGTGCTGGCGGGACAACCCCGCCACGCTGCACAGCTTCGTCTGCGACTCGAACGACGGCAGCGCGAGCTTCACGGTTTCTTTCGCCCCCGACCGCAACCTGGACAATTTCAATTCATTCTACGCGGTTCTCAATCTGCAGAGCGACTCGCCCAACATGCCCGACTGGTGGCAGCTCACCGATCTGGGCGGATGCCGGGAGGGCGCGCTCTCGACGTCAGCGGAGTTTGCCGCTGTTCCTGGCGGTTGCGCAGATCCCTGGCAGGGTCAGATCCCGAGTTACAGCATTACGTGGAGGACCGCTTTGTTCCCCGGAGTTGGGTATGGTGACATCCCGGCACCCAACCGGGCGCAGTTCAGGGTCTCATACGGGACAGCCCCGCCGCTCCCACTTGTGATTGGCCCGGAGTACTACGGCTTCAGGGCCACCATCAACTACCAGAAGACGGTGGGCGCGGACGCTTGCGGGGGGTGTAGCACACCCGTCATCCTCGTGTTGAATGAAGTCACTCTGGTGGCGCGAGTGCCCAATGTTCTCACCGGCCCACTCGACAACATGTGTTTGCACTGGCAGGCGGCGGGAGCCACACCCTGTAGCGCTACGCCCGTCCGCAACCGCACCTGGGGCCAGCTGAAGAGCCTGTACCGGTGATATGCACTGACCGGCTGTCAAGAGCGACCGCCCTCATGGCTCGGTGTGCTCGTCTTGCCTGATGTTCGAAGCAAAGGACGGCGGGCGCGGCAGTTCGCTTCGACGACGAGTCACGCTGATACACTCGGGTTGCGCGGGCGAGTCCGTGCCGAGCCGCAGGGCCCTGTTTCGTCGGGAGGCTCCGCAGTCCAGGCGTTTCCTCCTCTTGAGCCGGAGGAACGACGCCGAGTAGCCGCGAGGGGAGTTCCAAGGCGGCGATCACGCAGCCCGCCCGCGTCGTCAGCTCCCCTGCCCCACTGAGCCCTCCGAACTCCGCTGCCCCATCACGAATGCGAGCACGCCCACGAGCACCATCATACCGGCGGCGATCATCAGCGTGGCGCCGGTGCCGACGAGTGGCACGGCGATGCCCGCGACCGTCTGACCGCCGAGCAACATGAGGCGCATGAGGAAATCCCGCGCGCTGAACACGCGCCCGCGCTGCCGTAGCTCGGTGTTCTCTTGCAGCATGGTCTCCGGCAGCACGAAGGCCGGCGCGGCCCCGATGCCGACGAGGAAGCCGGCCGCGGCGAACACGGCGAAGCGCGTCGAGACCGCGAAGGCCACAAGCCCCGCGGCCACCAGCATCAGCCCCGCCGCCAGGATCACGTGGCGCGGGTAGAGCCGCCCGCTCCGGTTCACCCACCAGGTGCCCAGGGCGCTGCCCAGCGCGAGGATGGCCATGAGCCCGCCCACGCGCTCCATGCCCGCGAGCTTGCCGGCCGCGCGCTGGATGTGCTGGTTGCCCGCGATGTGGAGGAACCCGCCGCCCACCCAGACCGCGGCCAGCCCGGTGAGCGCCAGCACCAGCCGCGGATCCTGGCGCACCATCCGCCAGCCCTCCGTCACTTCGTGCACGTAGGTCCGCACCGAGATGGCCACGCGCGGGGCGTAATGCGCCGCCGGGCGGTAGGCGATGATGACCAGCGCCACCACGGACACGATGTAGGTGACGCCGTTGATGTAGAGCGCCGGGGCCCAGCCGAGGTGATCCACGAGCCAGCTTCCGATCCAGCCGGCGCTGGTGCCGGCCACGCCGGCGCCGGCGAGCAGCGCGTTCGCGAGCAGGAGCTGCGAGGGCGGGACGATCTCGGGGGTGATGGCGCTCTTCGCGGGGAGGAAGAAGACGTTGCAGGTGAAGAGCGCGAAGATGAGCAGGTAGACGTAGCCGATCTGGTGCGTGGCCAGGTAGCTCAGCGGGATCAGGACGACGAGCACGGCGCGCAGCGAGTCGGAGACGATCATCACGCGCTTCAGGTTCATCCGGTCCACCCACGCGCCCGTGAAGGGCGCGAAGAGGAGCACCGGGAGAAGCATGGCCAGGCCCAGCAGCCAGAGCAGGAACGAGGAGCGGGCGGCCCCCTGGAAGTGAGCGGTGTACTCGGCGAGCAGTCCGACGAGGGCGATATAGGTGAGGCGCTCCCCCGAAATCGAGATGAGCTGGCC
>Ga0315277_10013265_pt1 | contig 10271 bp, 6 predicted proteins | sample YL17G05_15_MG_FD_203695 | JGI IMG/M metagenome (GOLD analysis project Ga0315277, IMG submission 203695) | Sediment microbial communities from Yellowstone Lake, YNP, Wyoming, USA - YL17G05_15 | ecosystem: Environmental > Aquatic > Freshwater > Lake > Sediment | place: USA: Wyoming | collected...
AACGGCCGTCGCGCGTCCTGAAAGGTCATGTAATCCAGATACTGTTCCCGCAGAATCTCCATGCCGTCACTCTGCCTCCGTCTCGGGTATACGTGAGGGTATCCTGCCGCCGACTGCACCGGCAACATTGTTCTTGTGAGAACATGGGACCTTGGGCGTGCGGCTCAGGGGTCGCATTTGCCGGAGGGGTGACACCCTTGATACGATAGAGGCGTTTCTTCTGAGTCACATTCTGTGCCACGTTGGAGGAAAAGAAATGAAACACGTCAAGACCATTTCGCGGGGGCAACCGGCGGTGGCTCAGTTGGAGCCGCTGTTGCAGTTGGTGGGCTTGCTGAGCTCCGTCCTTGCCCTCATCCAGCAGTATGGCGACCTCAAGCAGGGGAAAGCCGGCTGACGGCCAGCAATTCCTCGCTCAGAAGTAGATTACCGTTGAGAGCAGGAACCGGTGTTGGACCATGTCCTCGCGGAAATCGGTTATGCCGCGAATGAAATCCCGGTTGGCTTGGGGGCCGTATCGCAGTTGGTACGCGGCATCGATGTTGACGCGGTGATACGCAAGGAAACCGCAGCCCAGCGCGAACCCATAGAACGGCTCCGGTTCACCTGAGCCGCGGTCGGCAAGCAGTCGGAATTTGGACGGACTCCCTTTGCCGGTGGCGGGTTCCTCGTCGTAGAACAGGCCGCCCCGCAACGTCCACAGGTGCTTGAGTTCTTCGTCCGGCTGTTTCGGCACGAAAACGTATTCCGCGCCAAAACGAACCGTATGCGTGGGATCGAAGTGGGGGCGATTGATAGGGTCTTCTAGGTTGCTGAAATCGACCAGCGAATGCCGGATACCGTTCGAGTCTTTCACCCAGAAGTCGTTCCAGTCTGTCCGCGTGACGTCGAGCGAGAGGGTGAGGCGGTCGTTGGCGCGATAGGCCGCGCCCAAGGCAATCGTGGCCGGGAAGCGCACGTGCCGCGTCTCCTTGCTCACCCCGCCCGTTGCCGAGAAGGACCCGCGGGGAAGGAGAGGTGACGGCAGCACATTGGTCAGTTGCGCCGTCGTCAGTCTGTAGTCCGCATCTCCTGTGAAGGCGCTGTCATACCGCGCGGCGAGGTTCAACTTCTGCGTAGCGTTCCACAACACGCCTATGGTCACGTTCTCGCCGGTGAAATCGAGGTACTCCTCCCTCGACGGGGTGGACGTCACATAGACGGTGGGGCCGAAGAGGGTGAAGCTCTCTGTTCGGATATTCTGCTCCCAACTGTTGTCTGAGAGCAGATTGCTGCGCCAGAGGTTCAGCGCCGCGCCGAGGGAGAGTCGGTGTGTGACTTCGAATGCGAGCGCCGGCGTAAGCGTGCTCAGGCCGCCTTCCTGTTCAAAGTCCATCCTCAACAGGTTGTTGATGGGAGTGCCTTGCCGGGTCGCCGCAGCCGTGTTGTACTGTAACCGGAATCGCCGTGTGAAATCGTACTTCCGCTGGTAGTTGAGCGCGACGGTCACGTTGCGTCCGAGGACCAGGAAGGGCAGCGGGCACGCGGCACTGAGGTAGTTCAGATCGACGTTGTGGGCGTTGTGTTCCGAGTCGACCTCGTCATGATATCGGGCGAAGAATTTCTCGTAGACGCCGTTGTAGGACCCGACGACCGATATTTCGGGCCGCTCGAGCTGGACCAGCCCTGCGGGATTCCAAGAGGCCGCCGTCGCGTCGTCGGCTATGGCCACAAAGGCGTCTGCCATCCCGGCCGCCCGCGCCCCGGACCCAACCGGGCTGGGCGAGACGGAAATCTCCAATTCCTGGGCGAAGGCGGCCACACTCAGCCAGAACGCGAGTACACCCACAAGGATTGGCTTTCGTCCTTGTGTCGAACTCGGGGAAATCCTCGACATGTGTACCTTTCACCCGCTTCCGGGCACAAACTGACAGAGCGCTGGCAAAGCCCTCACGTGGTCATGCTGAGTGGAGCGAAGCATCTCAAGTTCTTGGAGCGCAATGACGTAGCCAAATTCTTCGCTTCGCTCAGAATGACGCACTCGTTTCGGCTTTCGCGCGAATCCACCACCGCCTACGATTTTCTCACGACCTCTCAGACTTGCCGAAAGGGCCGCTGCGTAAGTTACTTGGTGACAACTTGATCTCCTGTGCGGATTTCTTTCGCTGTTTCCTCTTCTGCGCGCAGAACTTCTGCGGTGCTCTTCTGCGCATCCACCGACCGCACAATGGCCTCGCTGACTATTTCCGGGACCCGTCCGAGGCTGGCGTTTGTCACGGGGTCTTTGATCTCTTCGCCATAGCGGAATACCACGTACTTCATGGACTCGCGAATCAGGTGCGCCCGGCTCAGGTTCGTTATGAACGTGTTCGCGTCCTTGACGAGCGCCACCTGCCCCTGGGCCAAGGGGAACTCTTGGACCGTGCGCAACGCTAGGTCCCTCACCAATCGTTCCAGCGCGTCAAGCGTGTCCGCGGGACCCGTCACCTCGGCCCGCGCCACGTACATGGACGTCTCTGTGCTGACGGCTTCCAGGACGATCTCCAGCGTGTTGTCCAGGTCCTGGCGCACACGCCCGACGAACATCATCTCAGCCGGCACGGCCTTGCCGAGGGCCAGGCGCGCGTCCTTCGACGCGAGCGCGGCGCTCAGTTCCTGTTCTGTGAGGGCTTCGGGCAGCAGACCTCGGTTAACCATATTGAACCGCTCAGAATGGGCTAGTTCTCGTTCCAGCGCATTCAGGATCACGTCGGTTGCCTGTTCCAGAGTCGGGCTGTTGCCCTTCCAGATATTGCCAAGAATGGCCGCGCTTAAGTGCCGGTCCGGCCTCTCGACCTCGGTCAGTTGCCGCTCTATCGACACGTTGGCTTCACCAAGTTGCCCGACAACGTCCCTGGCTGACGCGGCCACGTCATTCCGTCCCGGCGCCAGGCTGATGCGCCGGCTGAGATGTTGCACGTTTCTGCCGGGGATGGTGTCAACCGGCATCCCGTTGAGCTGTACCTCGGCGAGCCCGGACGGCGCGTCCACATCCAACGCGACGATGATCTCATTCATCAGATACTTCTGTCCCTCGGCCAGATTGCCGAAGCGCACCTGTGGGCCGCTCGCAGCGCCACCCGCATCCGCCGCCGCGAAGGCAACGACCTGCCCATTCAGTATGAGCGCATTAACGTTCGTCCCAACGGGAACGACGGCCCCACTGTCGCTGGCAAATACAACTTCCGGAGGAACGTGCGAAACAAGCAACATGTCAATAGGCAACTCGCCCCCGGTGGTGTTGCCAAGACGGTCTTTGCCCTCGTAACGCAAGGGCGGGGTCAGGTCATCCCGGACAAGCTCCACGGAAAACGCAACGCCGCCGCCTTCTCCGGGAGACAACACGGCGGGTTTTCCCGCAACCAGCACCGAATCGACGCCGCTCGCGTCAAACGCAACGCCCCGGACGATGCCGGGAACGACCAGAGGGGAGTCGAAACTCACAGCAGGCCCGTCAAGGTCCGCGCGGACGGTTACCACAGTCGCCGTCTGCTTGCCGGTCAGGTCCTCGGTGGTCACTTCGACCCGATTCTCGCCGGCCAAGAGGGGCACCGCCTGCTTGAAAGGAATCTCGGGGGCGGAACTGGCAACCATGTACGGTTGACCATTGATTGTGATCTTCGCAACAAACGTGTCGTCTCGCGCCACACCGGTCAGTTCCGCCGTCATCTGCCCGAGCGGCGCCGCGGGCGCAACGACTTCAATGCTGGGCGGGGCCGTATCCGCCTGTCTGCTCTCGACCCATGTCTTTCTGGCTTGGTCCAGGAAATACCCGGCACGCGCGGAATACTTCTGTTCCAGGCTGTTCTCGATCTCGGAGATGGCTTCGGGCGTCCGGTCTTGGTGATACAGAGCTATGCCCAATTCCCGGTGGGGAAAGTACTCCGGGATAAAATGCAGACCGTACGTGCGGGGCCAGAGCTGGTCATTTGCGCGGCCTGCGAGCGCAGTGCGGAAATCCCGTTCCGCCTCGGTCCAGTACCCCCCATCCGAAAAGGAGCGGCCCCGTTCGTAATAGTTCCACCACCGGCCCCGGAACCGTCCTTCCGTGACCCCGTATCGGACCCCGTTCCGAACGTATTTGGACGGGTCTTCGCGAAACGTGACACACCCGCTGAGCGCTAAGATACAGAGCAGTATCTCTGCACCGTTCCGCCACACATGCCTTCCCCCGAGTTTCACTTTTTCCTATTGCGCTCCCGTTCTTTCAGCAAACACATACCACCCGCCAGGGGGCACATCCTTTGCCTCGAACCCTTCGACCTGCACCAGCACATCCGTCTCGCCCGCGGGTTGCCCGATGACAACCCATTTGTCGGGCAACGCCGTCCCTTCATCTGGTTCCACCGCCACCCGGAAACGCATCCCCTCACGCACACCGACGGCCCGGCCGATGTTGAGTTGAGGTCCGCTCTCGCCCGCTGTCAGACGTCCGCGAACGGGATACGCCCGGGCGACAGCCTGCGCAATCGTTTCGCCGAGCCTTTTAACCCAGGTTTCCGGGTCGAAATTGTGCGGCAGATCAATGCGGTTCACCGGGATGACGGATGTCGTCTCCGTGTCCATTGCCGCGACCATCGCGTAGTCCTTTTGCATCAGGGAGTCGAACCGGCATTCCACAAGGACCCGCGCACCCAACACCCGGCCCAGCCGCAGACGGTCAGTCCCGGAACTCAACTCGGCGGAGAGTTCCTGTTCCGCGAGCATTTCGGGGAGCAGTTCGCGGTTTACCACTTCGAGCGGGGTGGCGCTATTCTGCTTCAAGTCGTTCGCCAACATCCAGGGAAGCACGTCGACCAGACCCGATTCGAGCGCGAGACGGCTCTTGCCGGGAAGGGCGCGATACACCCAGACCCGAATCGGCCGGCTGGTCCACGAGTCCTCGTTGGAAGGTTCCTGGTACTGCTGTTTGAGTTCCTTCAGCCGCGCAATCTGCTCCCGCGTCTGCTGCCGCCGCGCCTCATCAAGCTGTTGTTGAGCGAGTCCAACATAGGCGCTGGCCATGGCAGCCGTGGCGGGCGATTCCGACGCGGCCAGGACGTCAAAGACCCGTTTGGCGTTGGCGTAGTCGCCCAAACGGAAGTATGCCTGGCCCAACGTCTGCCGCCCCTGAACGCGCTGCCAATCAAAATGAAACGGCCGGCCCTCAATCGTTGCAAGACGCTTCACGGCCTCCTGGTATTTCTCCGCGCCAACGTCCAACGACGCCACGAGCACGTCCGGGTAGGCCGTATCCACGACCTTCGATGCGGAATCCACCACGGACCTGGCGGCTTCCCCGTCTCTCTCGAACGCCACCGCAGCGTGTCCTTCTGTTTTCCGGGAATTGTCGGTGACCTGAGTGAACTCCGTCTGAGCTTCCTGGATACTGCCTTGCCGAAGGAGCGCGTAGCCGAGACCGTAGCGCGCTTCGTCTTCATTCGGGTGCTCGGCGAGATACTGCTTATAGCTGGAGGCGGCGGCAGTCAAGTCCCCCTGCTCGAGCTTCTCCTTGGCTTCCGCCAGAGCGGGAATACCCGTCTGGGAAACCCTGCCGGATTGGGAGGCCCAATACCGCGCAAGCAACTGCCCCGCAATACCCGCGGCCACTACCGCCAAGAGGGCGATGCCGGCGACGGCGATGCGTCTTGACGAACCGCGCCGGGGCGCGGGCGCCGCAGCCACCGTGGCGCTTCCGCTCCGTTCCAGTGCGTCTACGGTCTTCCGGAGTCGAACGGCAAATTCCTTCGCCGTTTGATAACGGTCCTCCGGCTTGAAGGCCATCGCCTTCTCGACGATCTCGAGGACGGCTCGGGGCAGGTCGGGACGGTGCTGCTGAAGCGGCACGCGCTGGTACTGTCGAACGCGTTCGAGCACTTCATCCGTGCTGGTTCCTTCAAACGGCCTTTTGCCGCTCAACAGTTCGTACAGGGTCGCGCTTAACGAGAAGATGTCGGACCGCTCATCTACGTGCTCTCCCGAAGCTTGTTCCGGCGACATGTACGGCGGCGAGCCGCTGATCTCCCCCGACGTGGACGCCCCTACCGAGGGACGGAACCGGGCCAAGCCAAAGTCCGCAATCTTGGCTTGGCCGTATGCTGGCTCAATGAGGATGTTCGCCGGTTTGATATCGCGGTGCAGAAAACCTTGCTGGTGGGCGAAGCCTAGCGCCTCCGCGCACTCTGCCGTGATCCGGAGGGCCGGGATCAACGGCAGCCCTTCGGGCGATTCCTGCAGCGTTTTCTCCGCATTGTTTTCGACGAACTCCAACACGAAGTAGCAGAGCCCCTGGTGACTGCCCCACGCGTGGATTTGCACGATGCCCGGGTGTTTGCTCAGGGCCGCAATGGCCTTCGCTTCCCGCTCGAACAGCTCCATGTGCCTCGGCTCGAGGGGGTACCGGAGGAATTTCAGAGCAACCAGACGGTCCAACTTGGAGTCGCGCGCCTTGTAGACTGCCCCAAATCCTCCCCGCCCCAGCAAAGACAGCACATGATAGTGGCCGATCCGGCTCCCAACGAGCGAATCGGGCGTAGTCCTCCCCCCCGTAGTTGTTTCCGTGGTGGGATCGGGTTTTGTCTCGTTTTCATCAGACATGCCAATGAGGCTCCCCTATGTTCTCCCTTCGGAGACGGCCAATAGGCCCTTCACACCTTGTACACATCTTCTTGCGACGGAACGTCAGTGCGAGCCGATGAACACCCTGTCGCCGGACGACTCTGAATGCCCCGATTTACTGCTCCTCTATAGTCTAACAGGAAACGTCGTTTCTGTCCACTACCCGCCCTGGCAAACCACACCCGCCGTTGGCCACCGTCAACAGAACCTCTCTTATCTTATCAATCCTGTCACAGTTCGGTCGTAAGCTCGATACAATACGGTTTGAAGGGTTTTTCGGAACGCGGAGAAATGTGCTCGTCCAGGAACCGGCCTCCGCATTTCAGGATGACTCTCTCCGAGGCGGCGTTTGAGTCTGCACCGATTCCTATGACTACGTGTTGCCGTTCCACCTCCCTTCGGGCGAGAATGGGGGCGTTGATTCCACAGGACCTAACATGTTCAACATGGAGGAACCGTTTCCGTGTTCTCAATCCTCGGCAGTATCGTCATTCCAATTTGCATCGGCGTGGCCATAGCCTGGGTGATTCTCTTGCAGGCGAGAGCCCGACGCAAACCCGTCTATGTAAAGCGCAAGACCCTGTTCACAAAAGCGGAACGCATGTTCTTGAGCGTACTTGACGAGGCTGTGGGCGGCGAGTTGCGCGCATTCGGAAAAGTCCGTATCGCGGATTTGGTTTGCCCCCGGGCCGGTTTGGCGGAGAAAGGGCGGAAGAAGGCCCTGTACCGCGTCAGTTCCAAACACGTCGATTTCGTTCTTTGTGGCAAGCACGGCCTGGAGCCGGTCTGCGTGGTGGAACTGGACGATGCGTCTCACCGCGCGCCTTCAAGGCGGGAGCGCGATCTGTTTGTTGATAATGTTCTCCAATCCGCAGGGTTACCGGTGGTGCGGTTCCCCGTCAGAACGACCTATGCCGTCGACGAGATCCATTCCACGATACGCCGCACCATTGAACAGGCTAACACCGACGTCCCAAGCGTTGACGCTGCGGAAGCGTAGCGACGCGGCGGTAGCTTGCTGCTATGATTGACGGCTCAAATGGTGGGCGGGGGCCAGCCCTGGAAGGCATCGGATTCGCAGGGACCCAGCTCCCGCGCAAGGGTGGCCGCAGCATGGGCGACACCGTCACACCAGCCCGCTACGGTTTCCACATCCGGCGAGCCGGACTCCCAGGCTTCCCACGCGCTGAACAACCGCTCGAAGGGTTCGACATCGACCCAATGGCCGCAAGTTCGTTTGAAATCGGTGAGGCACTGCGTCCGGTGGTTAGCATAGAGCCCCTGCGCCTCGATGGCGGACCGCAGGGCCGTCCATGCCACGGTGAAGGATACGTAGAGGAACATGTCCGCTTCCTCTTCACGCGTGACGGGAAGGGGACGGCCTCGGAAATGGGACAGAAACGGCTCGCGTTCCGGCGCTACGTGCTCAATCTCGCGCGAGACCAGTTCCGTCCACGCCCCTTCCGCCAGCAACCGCCGCCGCTCCTCGGGTTGCGCGTGACCCGCACGCGCAAGTTCCGCCGCAACGCGCTCGCAAAGGGGTAGGCGGTGCCGGCCAGGCGCCTTCAGCCAAGTTTCGGCGAGGGCATCCGTCTTTTCGTACAGGGGCTCTTTGACGAGGCCGCGTGTCATGGCATCCTGGAGCGTCATGAAAAATGCGTCCATGCTCAGGATGCGGATCGCGGGATGCTCGGCGAACCGCGCCATTTCGGAATTTAACTGTTCCCAGATGCCTTCGCTGATCTGGGCGAAAAGGAACAAGAACGCGGGACGCGTAGGACACTCGTTCATGAAACGCACGACGTCGCCGACGTTGTCCTGCCCGACGTTGGCGATATGGACGGAATGAAGCTTCGGAATGGCGCCCGCAAGATAACTCCTGGCATACGGCGAGCCGCCGAGACCACAGACAAGCCCCGGGCCAGACTGGAGGGCTTCCTGTTCTCGTCGGACGGCCCGCTCGTCTTCGACCTCGCGCCACCAGTCGCGCAAGAACCAGTTTACCATGTTACAGCCGTGCTGGCCCGTCTGATCCAACAGCCTGCGCGTCTCGCTGAGATACAGGCTCACAAGGCCTTCGGGCCACAAGTGCGTGTAAGTGTAGCCCGCGCCGGACGAAGGTCCCCAGAAGCAATCCTTGGCCGTCCGCGTCTCATGGTAGTACCGCACTATGCCCGGCATCAGCTTGACCATGAACGGCAGGATGCCCCAGCCTATCTCAAACCGGCCCCGTTGCGGCGCGAACCAGTTGCCGGAATGGAGGTTGTTCATGGCCCACGTCGCGTCGCCGTCGCTGACGTAGAAGCACACGTGGACCTTGTCCGGCTCGGCGCGGCACGTTTCCGGGTCCGGCAGCGGCTGGGTATACGCGGCTTCCGGGTCGCCAACGCCGCCGTGGATGGTGAGGTTGGGCGTGGCCACGCTGCACAGCGTGAAGAAGCCCCGTTCGGCGGCCTCGGCCACGTACTCTTTCTCCTGGTCGCAGATACAGTGCCAGTTCAATTGCACGCCGGGGGCCTCGGCAGAGTCGAGCATGCGGCGGTACAGGCGCATCGTCCTGCGCCATTGGCGGCTTAACGGCAAGTCCAGCGCGAGGCCTTGATGGTATACGACAAAATCCTCCAACGTATGGTTCATGGCATACCAAAACGGGCGATGGATACAGAAGTTGGCGTACAGCCTCTTGCAGCAATGGGGCCATAGATGGTCGATGGCCCATTCCGCCGCGTCCGCATCTGACGCGAACCGCCCGCGCAGGTCGTCTCGTTTCGGTATCCCGTGGCGGGTCATCCACGCTTCCTGGTCCGGCGCAATGGGGAGCAGGCCCTCCAATCCCGCCCGGGTGACGGCCAGGTTTTGGGTCTGGATGACGTGCGCGTTGTCGTACACCACGTACCCGGAAACGAGATGCTTGTACCGCTCGAGGACTTGATCTATATCGTCCAACTGCTCCACGGGAAGTCCGAACGTCCGCACATAGTACTCGAGCCAGTGGTCCTCGTAGAGCCTGCGCGGTTTTCGCGGCCGCGCGGGGATACCCCGCTGAATGATGTACAGATGCGGCTCGTCGCGGTTGATCAGGCCCTGGAACGAGCGAAACCATACCCAGAAGTCCACGTCGTCGTGTCCCGGTTCCGGCTCGCACACGAGCAACCGTGTCACCTTCGGGATGTTCGGGAAGATATCCGTTATCCGCATGAGAACTCCTTTCATCCGATGCCGCTACGGACACAGCTTCGCACGCCGTCCCGGTCAAAGGCAAGACCAAAACTTTAGAGACACCAGGAGATACCAAAGGGGGATACCAGGATACCAGGGACGGGCACCAATTACCTTAAGGCTTGGGCATGGGGAGATGCGGGAAAAAACGAAACGTAGAGGGCCCTTTTGCATCGATTCCGAACTCTCTCTGCGCCTCGGCGTCTCTGCGTTCACCTCTTGCGAGTCCACCATATCTGGATGACGCTGTCCTTCATGCCCGCCAGAGCAACGGCGGAGGGCTCGTGCGGCGGGGAATTACCTCACAACTGGGCGCGGGAGACGAGCAAGGCCGACCGTTTAATTCATTCCCGGCTTTCCGCTACTATGGATACCTGTGGTTTCCTTATGCGTGAGGAGGTAAATTCCGTGCCCGCCGACTCGAGACCCGGTCCCGC
>Ga0315277_10013266_pt1 | contig 10271 bp, 5 predicted proteins | sample YL17G05_15_MG_FD_203695 | JGI IMG/M metagenome (GOLD analysis project Ga0315277, IMG submission 203695) | Sediment microbial communities from Yellowstone Lake, YNP, Wyoming, USA - YL17G05_15 | ecosystem: Environmental > Aquatic > Freshwater > Lake > Sediment | place: USA: Wyoming | collected...
ATGGTGGCGTGCATCCGGCATGCACTCGACCGGCTGTCGCGCGGCCAGGTACCCCCGCCGTTGCCGCAGCAGCAGATTCAGGAGATCGCGGCTGCGCCGCCCTCTTGCCTCGACTACTACCGGACGGCTTATCCGCGAGTGTACCGGGAGAGCCAGCAACTTCGGCAATCGCTGTTCGCTCCTTCCGGCGCTGCCGACGTCTAACGAGGCTTCGCCTCAGACCGACGAGGCATGTTGCAGCGCCGTCTTTACCGCAGAGGCGCAAAGGACCCAAAGGGGGCGCAGAGAAATCCTGAGAGGTTTTCTCCGCGTCGCCTCCGCGGCCTCTGCGTCTTTGCGGTGAGAAAAACTTGACTCATTTACGACAAGTCTGATGGGCACGTGCTTGAGCGGTACGTCCTCCTCGTGGTCGCGATGCGCCTCGAAGTGGCGGTTGATGGCCTGGAGATAGCCCGGAACGCGGCCCTGCGTGTACTCGTGGTTACCCGCCAGCCGGAACAAAATGCTTCAGTGTATCACTCATTCCTGGACCCGCCCAACGCGCTGACGGAGCGAGCGGCAGGCGCGGGCAGAGCGGCTGTGCCGGGGGAATTGACGACTGCTGTGTCGGGCGCCGCCGGACACTCGAATCGTCAATGAGCCAATTGTCAATTGGTCGGCCACACCGAAAGTGGCCCACGCCAGGAAGTGTTTGCCAATCATGCCGGCGCCCCGAAACCTCAGCGCCCCTCCCGGTGTCTAACTCCACAAGCGCCCGAGAGCGGAAACTTACCTCCCATTCGGCGCGAGGCCCCTATGTGCTTGCTTCCGTTCTGCTCCCTCTTCTTCGCCCTCTTCCAGTCCGCCGCCCAGCCGCCCGCTGCGCTGCACGCCACTGTGCGAAGCGATTTCCTCTACCTTGCCTCCACCCGGACCACGGCGGCCGAGTACTGGATCAGCGGTGACAAGCTCTACGAAAAGCGCGGCGAGCAGATCCGCATCGAGCGCCGCGACCTCGGCCTGACCTGGCTGATCGACCCGCAAAAGTCCAGCTACACGGAACGGAAAACACCGCCGGATAGCCCGGCCCCGCCCGCCGCCGCCCAGGAGGATGTCCACACCCTCGGCTTCGACTACCAGCCCGAGTTCGTCTGGGAGGTCAAAGACACGGCGGAAACCCAGGTCCTCCACGGCCGCACTTGCCGCCTGACCGTGGCGACCGGCATCGCGGAGTTTGCCGAGACTACGCTGCGGCTGTGGTTCTGCCCCGCCGCCCGGGAACACGAACGCAGGCTGAACGATGTGCTTGTGGGCTTTTCCGGCATTCGCTACCGCGGAATCGCCGGGTTTGTTGCTTCGCAGTTGAAGCAGCGGCCGGACACCGCGCTGCTGCTCATGGAAGAAACGACCGAGCCGCCCATCGCTCCGCTCATGAAACGCAAGGTGCAGGTCGGCACGCTCGAGATCACGGCGCCGCCGCCCGGCATCTTCGATGTCCCGCCGGGCTACCAGAAGGCGCCCGCGCGCCCCTAGAAGGGAAACGCCCATGCGCACTGCTCTCATCTCCCTGCCGCTCCTGCTGGTTGCCGCAGCGGCCGGCCAGCCTGCGCCGCGCCTGCCGCAGCCCGTCGTCACCGAGCTCAAACGCCTCGAAGAAACCTATCGCGTGCTGGACTTCGTCGCCCAGAAGGTCTGGCCCGGGTGGAACACCTACCGGAAAACGCCCTTCCTGTTGGATTACGAGAACGGCCTCCGCGTTCTCATCGGCCATCCCAACCCGCCGCCGCAGTTCCAGGCTGTGCCGGACTTCAAGGTCGAGGATAAGGCCGTGTTCGCGGACTGGACCGCGGTCACGCCCAAGCCGCTGTTGGCCCCGCTGCGCGCCGACGGCGGCCCCATCCCCTTCGGAGCTGGTCCGGACGGACACCCGCTGGAGGTCGTGCACATGTCGTTCCGTTCAGTCCCTTCCAAACCATCCGAATCGGCGGAGTCTGAAAGCCCCGAGGCGCTCGCCGAGGACCAGATGCTGGTCTACATCCACGAGCTGTTCCACTGCTTCCAGCGGGAGCTGCCGGCGCGCCGGATGTACGGCAACCTGCAATACAACCCCGACGTGACCTACGCGGTGTACTCGGAACTGGAGGGCCTGGCGCTCGAGCGGGCCTACCTCGAGACCGACGCCGCGAAAGGCAAGCAGTTCCTGGCGGACTTCCTCGCCGCGCGCAGGCGCAAGCGCGCCTCCAGCATGAACACCTTCGAGCAGAATCAGGAGTCCTTCGACGAGTTCAACGAGGGGACCGCGGTTTACTCCGAGTTCCGCACGCTGGAAATTCTCAAGGCCGGCGGTTTCGCGCCTAAGCTCACCGCCACTCAGGATTCCGACTACCACGGCTTCAGCGACCCGGATCGGTTCCTGCGGCGATATCCCGACCGGCTCAAGCGGACCGCAGCGCGAACCGAGGACCCGCGCTCGAAGAGCTACGAATACGGCTGCTTCCAGGCCATCCTGTGCGATCGGTGGTTCCCTGGATGGCAGAGCTCCGTCGCCGGGGCGACCGAGTTCATCGACCGCGAGCTCGGGCGGCGCCTCGCAGTGCCCGAAGACGAGTGGCCGCGTATCGAGCAGCGCCTCCAGCAAACCTACCCGTTTGCCGAAATCCAGAAGCGGCACACAACCGCAATCGAAGCGCGCGACAACGCCTACCGCGCCTTGAAGGCCCGCGCCGGCCGCGTCTACGTGATCGATTTCAAGAAGACCGGGCAGTATGTGCCGGGCGCGATCGCCGGCGCTCCCAAGGTCTACCGCCTCGGGCTGATCAACATGTACCCGGAGGGCGTCGGCGCGGTGAAGTTCGATGAGGTCGAGGTCACGGGACTGACCGCACCCGCCGAAGCCAACCAGCTCTACTACCTGCGCCTCATCGATACCGACTGGCGCCAGCGGGAGAAACCCTATACGCTCGACGGCACGCCGCAGCCCGATGGCACGTTCAAGAACGCCGTCCTCCGGACTCCACTGTTCACGCTCAAGGCGCCGCGCGTCCGCATCCTCCAGGCCGGCGACCTGGTCAAAATCCAGGTACTCGCCCGGGTGAAGGAGTGAAGACCGGCAGGGGTTGAGCCCACACGAGTGTGGGCTCGGCAGCCTGAGAGGCTGCGCCACTTCGTGTCCCGGCGGTAAGGGCATCGCCCATCGACTCAACGCACGAAAAGGACGTAAAAAGGACCCCGGCGTAACAAACCGGTAACATATACGCGGTAAAGTCGAAGCTGGAAGGAAGTTCACCGATGAAACGTATTGCGAAGTTCCTATTGCCCGTGTGTGTTCTCGCCGCCTCTGTCTTGGCTCAACCGCCGCTCATTGATCGCGAACTGTTCTTCGGCGATCCCGAAATCGTCGGCGCGCAACTCTCGCCCGACGGCAAGTACATCGCGTTCCTGAAGCCTTGGAACAAGACGCGCAACATCTGGGTGAAGCGCACCGATGAACCATTCAGCGCGGCCAAGCTCATCACCAGCGACACGAAGCGCCCCATCTCCGGCTACTTCTGGAGCCGCGACGCCAAATACGTCCTGTTCGTTCAGGACCAGGCTGGCGACGAGAACTACAACGTGTACGCTGTAGATCCGGCCGGCCGGCCGGCGCCGGGCTCGGAAGCGCCAGCGGCACGGAACCTGACGGAGGCCAAAGGCGTGCGTGCGGTCATCTATGCCGTGCCGAAGAGCGAACCAGATTTGATCTGGGTGGGGCTAAACGACCGCGACAAGGCCTGGCATGACCTCTACAAGGTCAGGATCTCGACGGGCGAGCGCACTCTCATTCGCAAGAACACGGACCGCGTCACGCGCTGGATCTTCGACCTCAAAGACCAGCTCCGGCTGGCCAGCCGCTCTGCGGAGAACGGCGACACCGAGATCCTGCGCGTGGATGCTGGCGGCTTTACCAAGATCTACTCCTGCGACGTGTTCGAAACCTGCGCCCCGCTGCGCTTCCACAAGGACAGCAAGCGCTTCTACTTGATGACCAACAAGGGAGCCAATCTGAACTTGACCCGGCTGAACTTGTTTGACCAGGAGACCGGCAAGACGGAGCTGGTCGAATCCGATCCCCTCAAGCGCGTGGACTTCGCAGGGGCGCAGTTTTCCGAGGTCACCGACGAACTTATCGTGACCTACTACATGGACGAACGGCTGCGGCTTTACTTCAAGGACAAGACTTTTGCGGCCGACTACAAGTGGCTGAAGAGCAAACTGCCGGGTAAGGAGGTGCGCTTCGGATCGCACACCAATGACGAACGGCTGTGGCTCATTCCCGCAAACAGTGACCGGGAGCCAGGCGAAAATTACCTGTTCGACCGCAAGACTCGCAAGCTGGTGCAGCAATACAAGATTCACGAGAAACTGCCGCGGGAGTACTTGGCCCCCATGCAAGCGATCCGTTACAAGTCTTCGGACGGGCTGGAGATCCCCGCGTACCTCACGCTGCCCAAGGGCGTGCCGGCGAAGAATCTGCCGCTGATCATGGTGCCGCACGGTGGCCCCTGGGCGCGCGATCTGTGGGGTTACGATCCTTTCGCTCAATTCCTGGCCAACCGCGGCTACGCGGTACTCCAGCCGAACTTCCGCGGCTCGACCGGATACGGCAAGAAGTTCCTGAACGCCGGCAACAAGGAGTGGGGCCAGAAAATGCAGGACGACATTACCTGGGGCGTGAAGCACCTGGTAGCGCAGGGCATTGCGGACCCCAAGCGGGTGGGGATCATGGGCGGCTCCTATGGCGGGTACGCCACGCTGGCTGGGGTGGCGTTCACGCCGGACGTCTATGCAGCCGCGGTCTCGATCGTAGGGCCGTCGAACCTGATCACGCTCATGGAATCGATTCCGCCGTACTGGGAGTCGATCCGCAAGATGTTTTACGAGCGGATGGGAGACCCGCGGACTCCGGAGGGCAAGGCGCAACTGGAGCGGCAGTCGCCTCTCAACTCGGCGGGCAAGATCAAGACGCCCCTGCTGGTGGCGCAAGGCGCCAACGACCCGCGTGTGAACAAAGCGGAATCAGACCAGATTGTCATCGCCCTGCGCGACCGGGGCTTCCCCGTGGAATACCTGGTGGCCCCGGACGAGGGGCACGGCTTCGCGCGTCCCGTGAACAACATGGCTATGTTCGCGGCGGCGGAAAAGTTCCTCACCAAACATCTCGGCGGGCGCTACCAGGAGGGCGCGACGCCGGAAGTGGCCCAGCGGCTGAAGGAGATCACCGTCAATCCGAAGACGGTAGTGCTGGCAAAGAAGATCGAAGCCGCCGCGGTTGGCGTCCCGAAGCCAGCCACCGACTTGCGGCCCGGGACGTTCAAGTACCAGGTCAAGATCGAGATGGGCGCAAGCTCAATGAACCTGGGCCTGTCCACCACCATCAAGGAGCAAGGCGGCGCCTGGACGGTGACCGACACCATGCAAACGCCCATGGGCGAGGCCACTGACACGACAGTCCTCGAGAAGGGAAGCCTGATCCTGCGCCAGCGTTCCGTCAAGCAGGGCCCGGCCGCGGTTAACCTGGAGTTCAAAGACAACAAGGCCACCGGTTCGATGAACATCGGCGGCCAGGATCGCCCCGTCTCCGTCGATCTGGGCGGGTCGCTCTTCGCCGACTCCGCCGGAGCGCCGCAAGCCATCGCCTGTTTGCCCCTGGCGGAGGGCTATTCCGCCACCTACCGGAACTTCGATGTGCAGAAGCAGAAGGTCAAGCTGATGCAATTGAAGGTGACGGGCACCGAGAGTGTGACGGTTCCGGCCGGGACGTTCAGCGCGTTCAAAGTGGAGATCTCCTCGGCCGAAGGCGGGCCGGACAAGGCCACCATGTGGGTCGCCAGAGACTCCCGGAAGCCCGTGAAGCTCTCCGCCGTCATGGCACAGATGGGCGGAGCCACGCTGACGGCGGAGTTGACCGAGTAGAGAAGTCTGCCGAACACTGTGCTGGAAGGAGGTTCATCGAATGGTGATGCGCATGACTTTGTTCGCGGTGGTGCTGCTGGCGGCCGGCTCTCCTGCCCCGGCGCAGTCGGCATCCGAACTGCTGCAAAAGGGCATCTACACGCAGGAGACCCTGGGAGACCTGGACGGGGCCATCAAGATCTACAAGCAGGTTCTGGCTCAGGCCAAGGGCGCCCGGATCTATGCGGCCCAGGCGCAATACCGCCTGGCGCGGTGCTACCTGGCCAAGGGGCAGAGCGCTGAGGCCGTGGAAGCATTCAAGGAACTGATCCGGGATTATCCCGAGCAGAAGGAACTCCTGGCCAAGGCCCGGGAACACCTTCCAGGCGAATTCAAGCTGCTGGCGGAGCCTTGGCTTAACGGAGAGACGCTTCAGTTCACGGCTAAACTTCCGGCCGGCATGAAGATCGGCACCGTCATCTGGTCCGCCGACCTGGTCCAACTCCAGGGCCGGGAGGCGTGGCGTCTGCAATCCCGCCACTATGGCATGGGCAGCAACGCCCTCCTGCGAGCATTCGCTGACCGGGACGCCTTCCGCCCAAGTAGCAGCATCATCAAGCACTCGCAGTTGGGCGACATCCAGGTCGATTATGAGCCCGGCCAGGTGAAGATCAAGAGTATGGGGAAGGACTCTGTCCGAAAGGTTGAATTGGAGGGCGTGGTCTACGACAACGAACAGGCAATGTACCTCATCAGGCGCCTGCCGCTGTCGGTGGGATACAAATCTTCGTTCCAGGTCTTTTCCCCCTTGGGCAGCGGAACCACCAAGGTTGCCCTCGAAGTCACGGGTAAGGAGATGGTCCAGGTTCCCGCCGGCAGGTTCGAGTGCTTCAAGACGGAATTTGCGCTGCCCGTAGGCAAGACACTTCAGACTTTTTGGTATTCCACCGACCCCCGCCGCTACCTGGTCAAGTTCGAGGCCGGAGAGGCGATTGCGGAACTGGTTGCCATCCGGCAAAGCAGCCCGCATACCTCCATGAACTACCGCGACGACAAGTTCGGTTTCTCGCTGTCCGTGCCGGGCGGCTGGTTCTTCGATGAGGACGAGGCCGATGACAAGCCCCGTGTCGCGGTGCACTTGCTTGACCCGGAAGCGGCTGCGGTCAACGTTTTCTGGATCGACAAAATCGGGGACGGGCAGGTCCCACCGGAAAGCGAGGTCCGTGCGGCCTGTGAAAAGAAAGTGACGGAACGCCTCAAGGAACTCGGGGGCTACCGACCGCGCCCGGAAAGCTGGACGTCGCGGAGTCTCGGCGGGGCTCCGGCCGTGGGCTACGTCGCCGATTACGCCGAGGGCAAACGGCCGATGGTCGAGTATTTGACGATGGTCCAGAGTGGTTCCCTCCGGGCAACTCTCATCATGCGAGCTCCGCGCGAGCAGTTCGACGGTTTTCGCGAAACGTTCGAGAGGATCATCGAAAGCCTGCGGTTAAAGTAGCCATGCGCTGGCGGCGTCACAGGGCCGGGAGCGGCGCGAGCCACGACAAGGGGTTGTGGCTGGTGCTGCTTTTGTTGCTCGTCGTGATCCTGGTGCCCACGGCGGGCCTGCTGTGGTTCATGAACAAGGCGGTCGAGAACGAGCGCTTGGCCGTTCGCCAGAAGCTCGCGGCAGCCTATCGAGGCCATCTCTTCATCGTGCAGGAGCGGCTGGCGGATTACTGGAAGGAGAAGGCGGCGGCCCTGGAGAAGATCGCAGGCGAGACTCCCGCATCGGCCGCATTTGCGCACGCCGTCAGGGCCGGACTGGCAGACAGCGTGATTTGCATCGACGCTCGCGGGCAGCTCCTCTACCCCGGCCTTCCGGAGGTTCCCAAGAGCTATCCGGGTGGCCAGGCAGCCGCCTGGCAGGAGGCCGGCCGTCTGGAGTACGGCCAGCGGGACCTCGTCGCCGCGGCCAATGCATACGGGGCTATTGCGAGATCAGCAGCAGACCGGGAGGTCGCTGCGCGCGCTTTGCAGGCTCAGGCCCGGTGTCTCGTCCGGGCAGAGCAGACCGGCGCGGCAGTCAAGCTGGTGAGCGAAACACTCGGCCAGGCCAGATACCGGCAAGTCGCCGATTTGCAGGGCCGGCTTATTGTCGCCGACGCCGAACTGATGGCCTTGCAGCTCATCGGCTCCTCCGGCCACCCAAGCCATCTTGCGGTTGCTGAAAGATTGAAGCAGCGCCTCGAAGATTACAGCAATCCCGTGCTGCCCTCGGCCCAGCGCCGGTTCATCATGAAAGAGATGCGCTCACTTCCGCTGCCCCCTGGGCAGAAGGAGTTCCCCACGCTGGAAGCCGAAGAACTTGCTGCGCGTTACCTTGAATCGCCTTCGCAGCTTTCCAGGGAACCGGTCCTGCGCCGCAGTCTCTTGCCCGGGGTCTGGCAACTCGCATCACCCAGCGGCCGGATGCTCGCCCTTTTCAAGGAGCAGAACCTGATCTTGGGCATGCGCAGCGTGATGGGCGCTTTGGGTGCGCCTTCCGAGGTGACGGTTGATCTCACCACGCCGGCCGAGGAGCCCGTGGGCGAGAAGACGTTCCGTTCAGTCTCGGCAGGCCCTCATCTGCCGGGGTGGCACCTGGCGCTTTCTGTGAACGATGAGCAAGCCCTCCCGGCCACCGCGCACAAACAGATTGCAGCGCACCTCTGGATCGGAACTCTGGTCATCGCCGCGATGTCCATGGTGGCCCTGCTGATCGCCGGGATGATACGCCGGCAAATGCGGTTGACCAGGCTGCGAAACGATCTCGTGGCAACCGTTACCCACGAGTTGAAGACTCCGCTTTCCTCGATGCGCCTGCTGGTGGATACGCTGTTGGACGACGCGCAACCTGACCGCCAGAAAGTGCGGGAATACCTCGAGCTCATCGCCAAGGAGAATACGCGGCTCAGCCGCCTGATCGACAACTTCCTGGCGTTCTCCCGCATGGAACGGAACAAGCACGCTTTTGAGTTCCGCCGGATCGAGGCCTCCGAAGTGGTCGGTGCCGCCGTGGAGGCTGTCCGTGAACGTTTCAGCGTTCAGGGATGCCGCTTTGATGTGGACCTGGCGCCGGACCTGCCCCATCTTGTGGCCGACCCGGACGCCCTGGTGACAGTGGTCCTCAACCTGCTCGACAACGCCTACAAGTACGCCGGAGCGGACAAGCACATCGTTCTCCGTGCCTATGCCGAACAGGGTAACGTGTGTTTCCAGGTCGAAGACAACGGCGTCGGACTGTCGCCGCGGGATGCCAAGAAGGTGTTCAAGCGGTTCTACCAGGTGGATCAGAGCCTGTCGCGAACCAGCGGCGGAGTGGGCCTCGGGCTGAGCATCGTGGAGTTTATTGTGGCGGCGCACGGAGGGAGGGTTCGAGTAACCAGCAGGCTCGGGCACGGCAGCAAGTTTACGGTCTCCATTCCCTGCGTGCCGGCCAGATCACCCGCGCAAGAGGAGGCGCTGGCTTGAATGGCAGGCGAGGCGATTCTGATCATTGAAGATGACTCCACGCTGTTGCGCGGGCTCAAGGATAATTTCCAGTCCAGAGGGTACCGGGTTCGCACGGCCGCGGACGGCGAAGCCGGTCTGGACGCGGCGCTCGCCAACCCCCCGGATCTGATCCTGCTCGACATCATGTTGCCGAAGATCAACGGCTATGAGATCTGCCGCACCATCCGCGAGCGCGAATTGGAAATGCCCATCATCATGCTGACGGCGAAAGGACAGGAAGAGGATATCATTCTTGGCCTGAATCTAGGCGCGGATGACTACGTCACCAAGCCCTTCCGCATTCGCGAGCTTCTGGCCCGGGTCAGTGCCTTTCTGCGCCGGAGGCAAACCAAAGACTCGGAGGTGTACTGGTTCGGCGACTGCCAGCTCGACCTGGCTGCACACAAGCTGTTCCGCAGAGGCGCGGAAGTCGCGCTGACGGCCAAAGAGTTCCGCATGCTGGAGTACTTCGTCAAACGGCGCGGTCGCGCCCTGGCGCGCAACGACATCATGAGTTCCGTCTGGGGCAGCTCCGTGATGGTCACTTCCCGCAGCGTGGACCGTTGTGTGACCACTCTCCGCAGCAAGATCGAGCCGGACCCTCGCAATCCGACCTACATTCAGACCATCCGGGACATCGGCTACCGTTTCGAGGTTCCGGAGGACCAAGCGGCAACCGACCCCAAAGCCGAGATCGAGACCGCTCAGCAGGTTCAGCGCAGGCTGCTGCCACAGAGACGGCCGCCCCTGGAAACGCTGGACTACGCCGGCCATTGCATCCCCGCTCTGGTGATTGGCGGAGATTATTACGATTATCTTGACCTGGGGGATGGCCGAGATAATCGTAA
>Ga0315277_10013267_pt1 | contig 10270 bp, 7 predicted proteins | sample YL17G05_15_MG_FD_203695 | JGI IMG/M metagenome (GOLD analysis project Ga0315277, IMG submission 203695) | Sediment microbial communities from Yellowstone Lake, YNP, Wyoming, USA - YL17G05_15 | ecosystem: Environmental > Aquatic > Freshwater > Lake > Sediment | place: USA: Wyoming | collected...
GAATCCTTAAGTGGAGTGGTTATACACCAATTAGCGAAAGCCGGAGCTCCCATTGTTTGGGGAGGTTCACCAGCAATATTCGACATGCGGGAAGGATCTACACCCATGGGAGCAGTCGAAACCTGGATGATCAGTTCTGCCTATGTACAAATCGGTAAAGCTTTGGGACTGCCTACACATGCATATATGGGTATGAGTGATGCAAAAATTATCGATGCACAATGCGGGCTTGAGTCAATGGGAAGTAATTTTGTCGCAGCTCTTTCTGGGGCAAATATCATCTCTGGCTGTGGGATGATGGACCTTGAATCATGTTTAAGCTATGAAAAACTAGTCATCGATGCTGAAATGATTGGCATGGTCAAACGCTTTGTGAAAGGGATCATCGTGCGTGACGATCCGATTGCACTCAATTTAATGCAGAAGAGCGGGCATAAAGGAGATTTCTTGACCTTAGCTCATACTCGTAAATGGTTCCGAGAAGAACAGTATCTGCCCTCTGAAGTAATAGATCGAGCGTCCTTTGAAGGTTGGAAAAGCCGTGGAGAGAAATCGACTTTCGAGAGAGCTCGAGATCGTGTAGAAAAACTAATACCCACATACCAACCGAATAATCTAACCGATGAACAACGCAGGGAACTCCGTGAAGTTACTTTACATGCAGCCAATAAATTTGGTATGGACTCCCTTCCAACGTTACCACAAGGAGAGTGACAATCCTACAACTGGTGAACAAGAATGACTGGAACCTTGATCAATGTTGTCGCCATTATTGTTGGTGGCATGCTTGGTATTTTCTTTGGGAAGCGTCTATCAGATAATATTAAGAATACCGTGGTCGCGGGCATGGGCTTATTCACAACGGCCATAGGTTTCCAGATGTTCTTAAAAACCGAAAATCCCCTCGTTGTGTTGTGCGCTATAATTTTTGGCGCGTTGTTGGGAGAGTGGTGGAAAATAGAAGAGAGAATGCAATCCCTGGGGATCTGGCTGGAAGAACGAGTCAAGGGAAGTTCTGAGGGAAAATCAAGCCGTTTTGTTCGTGGCTTTCTCAGTGCATCCATGCTTTTTTGCACTGGACCTATGGCGGTTCTTGGATCCATTAGTGACGGGCTGCGCGGAGACTTTCTAACACTTTCAATTAAATCGGTCCTTGATGGCATTATTTCTATAGCCTTTGCTTCGACACTGGGAATGGGGGTCGCATTTTCGGCTCTGCCAGTACTAGCCTATCAGGGAAGTATAAGCCTGCTGGCTGCTAAGCTAGATGCCATCATCAGCGTGACGATGATGAGTGAGCTGACAGCTACAGGTGGAATACTTCTGATGGGTGTCGGCATCAGCAGCATATTAGAAATTAAGAAATTTTCGGTGGGGAACTTTCTCCCGGCTTTAGCGATAGCACCGTTAATCGTTTACATCCTGAGTTTGGTTATCAGGTAACTTTAAATAATAAAGTCAAGTCGATTATCGCGGTATCTGCCGGTCGGTTTTTTGACCAGCAGGTTATTTCTATAACCTCAGTCAGCTAACTTCATCGCTAATTCAACAGCTTCTGGTGCATTTGGGGCATAACCATCTGCGCCGATCTGTTTAGCATAGTCCGCCGTCACAGGTGCGCCACCAACCATGATCTTAACCGTCTCTCTCAGGTTTGCATCTTTCAAAGCGGTGATTGTTTGCCCCATCGAGACCATTGTGGTTGTCAATAAGGCAGACATAGCTACCAGATCTGGCTTCTCTTTCCTCACTGCGTCTACGAATTTATCCATGGGTACATCCTTGCCAAGATCAATAACTTCGAAACCCGCTCCTTCGAGCATCATACCGACTAGCTTTTTGCCGATATCGTGCACATCGCCTTTAACAGTACCGAGGATGACTTTTCCTGCCATCTTCTCTCCTGCCTGAACAAGAAGTGGCTTAAGGATATCTAGCGCGATCTGCATTGTGGTTGCTGCAATCAATACTTCAGGTATAAATCTGTCCCCCCGCTTAAACCCGACACCGATAATGTCCATTCCAGGCATTAAGCCTTTATCCAAGACATCCTTTGCCGTCAGACCAGAAGCTAACGCAGTATTCGTCAAGGAGGTAATGTCATTTAACTGTCCTTCTACCACTGCATTTGAGATCTGTACAAGTATATTGCTCATAATCCACTCCTTGTTATTTTGATAAGGCATTCGCCTGGTTTGTAAACCGGGCGGAATCAATCATTGCGCCTATTCTAGGATAAATTTGCCGTGTGTTGCTTGACCTTCTCTGGAAAATGGCAAGCTACCCAATGAGCACCTTCATCGTTGAGCTCGAGAAACGGGGTTACCCGCGAACACTTTTCTTCAGCATACCGACAGCGAGGGTGGAAATGACAACCGGATGGAGGGTTTTTGGGACTCGGAATCTCCCCCTTAAGGATGATGCGTTTATTCTGAAACTCGCGTAGTCTGGGATCAGGCACAGAAATAGCTGAAATTAAAGCCTCAGTATAAGGATGCTTTGGATGATCAAAGATTTCGTTTGTAGCTCCAAGTTCAACTAATCGACCTAAATACATGACCCCAACCCGATCAGCAATGAAGCTGATAACATTCAAATTGTGAGTGATGATCAAATAAGTCAGGTTGAGTTGCTCGCGTAAATCCCTTAACAAGTTAAGGATACTCGCTGCTACCGAAACATCCAAGCCTGCAGTCGGTTCATCTGCCACCAGGAATTCTGGATTCAGAGCGAGGGCACGCGCTATTCCCACGCGACGAGCCTGCCCACCCGATAATTCATGAGGGTATTTATCAGCCTGCTCGGGGGAAAGCCCCACCATATTCAAGAGTTCCTTCACTTTTTCTCTGGGATCATATGGGATTTTGTGGATGCGAAAAGGTTCTGAGAGAATCGCGGAAACTTTCAATCGCGGACTAAGGCTGCTGCACGGGTCTTGAAAGATCATCTGCATTCGCGCCCGCAGAGGGCGCACTTTGGCCTCAGACAGGTGGCTGATATCTTCATCTAGTAAAATCGTCTGCCCAGAAGTTGGGTCCTCCAAACGCAGGATGGTTCGACCCAGGGTTGTCTTACCTGATCCCGATTCACCGACCAGCCCCAACGTCTCGCCTCGCCGGATTTCAAGGTCAACGCCGTCGACAGCACGCACGACGCCTCGTTTCTGGCCTAGGAGTTGAGCCACTATTCCTATCCGATCCTTGAAATGCACCTGTAACCCCCGGATTGTCAATGTGAATCGCTTTTCGTCAAGTTGAGTTACCTGATGCTCAATACCGTTCGCTTTCTGCAAGTCATTCTTGAGATCTATACCATTATATGGTTTGTTGATTGGTAATTCACTCCAGTATTGTGAGTATGTGGGATCGTAGATGTGGCAAAGAACTTTACTCGCCCCGGCTTCCACGAAAAGAGGGTCTGTAGTAAAGCAGGCCGATTCAGCCATCTGGCAACGTGGTGCGAATTTGCAGCCCTGAGGTAGCTCTCTCAAACTGGGTACTTGTCCAGGAATGGTTGTTAGGTGTGTGCGATTTAATTTGCGTGAGGGATGTGAATTCAAGAGAGCTTGTGTATAAGGGTGTTTCGGGTTGTCGAAAATCTCATATACATCACCGCTTTCCACAATGTTTCCCGCGTACATGATAAGGATCCGATCACACAATTGAGCCATGATCCCCAGATCATGTGAGATATAAAGAATCCCAGTACCAAATTCCTCCCGTAAACCGCGGATCAGATCCAAGATTTGCGCCTCCAGGGTGACATCCAAAGCTGAAGTCGGTTCGTCGGCTATTAGGAATGATGGATTGGCAAGCAGCGCGATGGCGATCATGACACGCTGACGCATGCCTCCGGAATATTCATGCGGATAACATTTAATACGCTCTGCAGCATCAGGGATCCCGACTCGTTCCAGCATGTGTATCGTTCGTTGGCGAATTTCATTCCGACCCAATTGCTTGTTGTGAGCCTCCAGAGCATCTACCATTTGGGACTCGATTGAAAAGACTGGATTCAAGCTGGTCATCGGGTCTTGGAAAATCATCGAGCTCTCCAATCCACGAAATTCACGCATTTGACCTTCAGTAGCGCTGGACAGGTCTTTTCCTTTGAACCAGATATGACCACCAGTGATTCGGCCGTTGGGTGGCAACAAACGCAGAACCGATGCCGCAACGGTGCTCTTTCCGCAGCCTGATTCTCCAACAATCCCAACTATCTCCCTTTGCTTTACCTCAAAGCTCACATTTCGAATTGCTGGAAGTGTCCCATAACGAGTTCGATAACTGATCTGAAGGTTTTCGACGCGGAGAATGGTTTCCATCATGCTCTCCATAATCCCGAGAACCGGGGATCCAGTACGTCTCGCAAGGTCTCCCCAAAAAGCGTAAAGCCTAAAGTCGTTAGCATCAACGTCAAACCCGCCCAGGTGATTGGCCAGGGGGAGTTACGGATAAAACGAAAACCTTCGGAAAGGATGGCGCCCCAGGATGGCGTGGGTGGGGGTACACCCAATCCCAGGAACGATAACCCGGCTTCAAAAGTGATAACAACCGGCATATCCATTGCCAACAAGATTACTAACGGCGCCAAAATGTTGGGTAGGATGTGAATAAGGATGACACGTTTTCGACTGGCACCCAAGGAACGCTCTGCTTCGATATACATGTTCTCTTTGATCGACAATACCTGCGCTCGGATGACCCGTGCGTACCCAGGTGTCCAAGTCAAGCCGATGACTAGAATTACATTGAGTAAAGACGGTCCAAGCAAAGCTAGCACCGCTAGTGCCAGGATGACTGCAGGAAAAGCTTGGATCGAATCTAGGATGACAAGGATAATGTTATCGATGTAACCACCCAGATAGCCGGAAATCAAGCCCAAGAATAACCCCAGGCTGAGAGCAATCCCCACTGCGGAAATCGCTGTACCCAGGGCAATCCGCGAGCCATAGATCAACCGCGATAAAATATCTCGTCCCAGGTGATCGGTACCCAATAAGTAGGTGGACGATGGCCCTTCCAACTTGTGAGGAATATCCAACGCATCGCTGCTATGGGGTGCGATGACCGGGGCAAAGATCACCACCAGGGCAAAACCCAAAACAATCGTAAAACCAAGCGCTCCCAAGGGACGTTTCAACACATCTCCAAGAACCGGGATACGGTTTAGGAAGTTGTCGATGCGACTGTTTCGAGTGAGATTGGATTCCATACCTATAGTAATCTTATTTCCTTTCCATCTGGATACGTGGATCGAGGTAGGTATAGACGATATCGGTCAACAAGTTGGCCAATATAAAAAGAAGGGCCACGATGAGCACACCGGCGCGGACCAGAGGATAGTTACGCATTTGAATCGCATTGAATATAAGAGTGCCCATGCCCGGTCGGTTAAAAATGACTTCTACAAATACAGCCCCTCCCATGAGGTTGCCGATACCGATTCCGAGCACGGCCATAGTAGGAATCAAGGCATTCTTGAGTGCGTACTTGTATAAAATCAGGTGCTCCTTAAGCCCTGCGGCTCGAGCCGATCGAATGTAGTCAGCGTTAAACACTTCAAGCAAGCTTGTTCGTACCAGTCGAGCTAGGTAACCCACCCAAGGGATCGCCAGAGCAACGGAAGGCATTACCAGGTGGCGGACGTAATCGATGGGATTTCCTGTCTCGCCCACGCCCATGGCGGGCAACACTTTGAGTTGCACTGCAAAGACGAGCAACATGATCAAACCACCGACATAGTTTGGGATGGTTATGAATGAAATTGAAAGGATCGCAGTTGCACGATCAGCCCACGAATCAGGGTGGCTTGCCGAGAAGACACCCAATGGGATTCCAACGACTACTGCCAACAAGAGACTGGTCCAGGCAAGGATTATTGTGTGTGGAAGCACGTCTCCGATTGTGGCCGTTAGGGAGCGCCCGGTCCATAAATCTACGCCCAGGTCGCCATGCAAGGTTCTCCACAAGAAGCGTGCGATCTGGATATAAGCAGGTTGATCGAGATCCATGGAGCTTCGAAATCTGGCTATCAGGTCCGGCGTAGCTCGTTGGCCAAGAAAGACCCTTGCTGGGTCACCGGGTACAATGTGCACCAAGAGTGCCAGTATGATGATAACCACCATCAGTACCACAATGGTCATGAAAAAGTGTTTTAGTAAATAAACGCGCATTGAAAGTGGATAGGATTATCGCCTTTCTAGATTCAATTGCTGTTTAATTACGTAGTATACCATCTGGGGCTCAGAGATACTCCTGAGCCCCAGGGGACGCTGCTTACAGTAAAGAGTGTGATTAAGGAGTTCCAGAGAAGGAATAAGGCTGGATAACTCCATTTGGCGTCATGGCTACATTGACACTCGGCTTGTATACAAAGACCAAATTTCCATGGGTGATCCAGATGGTATGGGCAGCTTCATCGAAAAGTTGCTGCATTCTTATGTAAATCTTATCCCGTTCTGCATTATCAAGCGTGGTCAAGCCTTTTTGGTGTAAATCATCGTACTCAGCATTTGACCAGCGCATCCAGTTCCAGATACCGATTTGCGGGGTAGTGAACCACACTGTCGCCCAGGAGGGATCCGGCTCCATCGAGTAGTTGATCCCAAACATCTCGGCATCCTTACCTTTTTCACCATCGCCGAGTGACCAGAAGCTGGCAGAGTCCATTGGGTTAATGGTTACATTGATCCCAACTTCCTTCAGATTCTGTTGAGCGATTTGAGCCCAGGTTTGATATTCGGTCGTGTTCAAAATATCGAATCTGATATCCAGGGATGTGAGGCCAGCCTTCGCCAGATAATCTTTCGCCTTTGTCACATCGCGTTCATAGCGTGGAGCATCTTTCCAATACCCAACCAGGCCGGGTGCAATCAAACCTAATTCACGATCTACTAATCCAAAGTAAGTGGCTTCGATGATGCTATCCACATCAATACCGTAACGGATTGCCAGCCGGACGTTGATATCCGCTAATTTGGGATTTTCCACGTTCAAGCCAATCCAGCTGAAACGGATGTTCGGCACTTTAACCGTAGTGAAATCGGTATTGCTGGCGAATCTGTCGAATGAGTCGATGCTAATCTGAGAAAAATCCAGTTCACCGGCCTCCATGGCGATCTCCGCGGCTTTGTCGTCCTCAATGGGGATGAAGTGGATTTCATCATAGTATGGCTGGGTTCCAAAATAATCAGGGTTGCGCTTCAGGGTAACTTGTTGTTTGGGCTGCCACTCAGCCAAGATGTACGGTCCACTACCCAGGGGTTGGGTTGCAAGAGTTTCAAGACCAACTTCCTCTACATACTTCTTGCACAACACCCACCCGGCGGTGACTGGTAGAGTAGAATGCCATATCGGCGCGAAGGGGCCTTTTAAGACGATTACACCGTTATACTTGTCGACAATCTCCACATGGTCTAGTTGAGCCCAGTCGTCAGCATACGCGGCTTTAAGCTCCGGGTCGATGAACCGCTCGTACGAGAACTTAACGTCCTCTGTAGTCAGCTCGCCGTAACCGTTCTGCCACTGAACACCTTCCTTTAGCTTGAAAGAGATTCGTGTCCCGTCGTCAGAAGTTTCAATACTTTCAGCCAGATCGTTCTTGATATCATAAGAGTTTGGCGCGTAGGTCACCAGACCGCTATACACATTTGTGCCCACTACTTTATCGTTAGCTGACTTATAGAAAGCGGGGTCCAGGTTCTGAATGTCACCATATAACCGTATTTTGATGATCTTAGGCTCAGCGGGGACATCAGTTGCAGGGACTGCCGTAGGAGGGACTGACGTCGGAGGAACTGACGTCGGAGGGACTGACGTAGGAGGAACCGAGGTCACTGGTGCAGTTTCAGGCGTGTTGGTTGCAGCAGGAGTGCAACTGGTTAATAATGTCGCTAAAACCACCACCAATCCAATCACAAGTCTAAAAAATTCTGTGTGGGTAAATCTTTTCTTCATTGCGTATCTCCTTTATCTCTGGTTGGTTTTTCTGTACCGATTTTAGTGTTCGTGTTATTCCTTATTCGAATATGGCTACAGTCTTAGACTCCTTTCCCGGGTTTAGTGCATTCGAGATTTTCGGTTGAATTCGAATTATCGCATTTTGCTTAATAATTCCCTGATCTAATGCTACTTTTCTCTTGATACAGCAATTTAGACCCGCTTTCATTGGTTTATGATGTGACTAATTCGCGCCGTGCCTGCTCCATAATTACTGCGAGATTACGGCTTACTGATTCAGAGAGAATCTCCTTCTCGGGTGTTATAAGAATTTCGTGAACCTGGTTACTTGCAAAATTAACTAAGCCGACCCTTGTGTCGTGGCCAGTTTCCATTGCCCGTTCATTTATTTCAGGAAACCATATGGTACCGTCTCTCAGGTGCTTTACAGTGTGCAGTTGGCCTAGAAAAATGTCATCGGTCAAGATCACTTTCTTCATCACCTCGAACGCCAGGGTTTCCTCATTTACTGCATATCCACGCTGAATGTGATGGATAAGACTGATCATTTCATTGTCAAGCACTGCCCCAGTTAAGGTTGCTGTCATACCGCTATCCATGGTGCCTGCTCCTGAAAGGATATCAGCACCTGCTAAGGCTGGTGTCAGGGCATTTGCTAACTTCTCATAAGCAAACCTTGGATCCAGCTTAGCCGCACTGGTACATAGGCCATAGACATCAGACTTTAACCCACTTCGGTGTGCCAGCTGGGTTGCACATGCACCTGCCATGCCCATATCTGGTCCACCCCACCAGGATACTCCTGTCCGCATATCGATCGGATTAATGCGGGAACAATAAACCACGGACGCCCCAGGGCGGGCAGCTGCTGTAATGACGATACTGGCTAAAACTTCAGCATGTTGCTGTGCAAGTACCCCAGCCATGGTAATAGGGCCGCTCGCTCCCATTGTCGGAGCAGGCAAGGGAAAAAATGTGGCTCCTGCATCAATAATTGCTAGGATGGCGCTTGTCACTTTTTCGGTAAAAGTAAGCGGGCTGATTGGTGAGGCCAGGATTGGGATGGTAGGACGTGCGCGAAAAGCTTCTTTCCCCCCGCAGCAAGCGCAAGCCAATTCGATCATGTAACGAACATCCGTTGAGTTCTCGACCGCTGCTCCCCCGATTGGTTTACGCGTGTGGTGCAGCATGGCTTCGAATGATGCAATGGTCATCAGCTCTTCCGGTACATTTTGTGGCCCAACCAGGGGAATGATTACATCGATATTGGGCAGTGCATCGAGAACGCGGGTACCATCGATCAGGTCTTGTAGTTTCGCCGGCCGACGCTTACCAGTCCCCAGGTCTTCGAAGTTCGGAACGCTTCCTCCATTGTGGGTGAGAAAACGGCCCTGCCCTAAGATCGCTTCATTTGAGCCATCCGCACTACGAAAGACCGCATTTCGATCGACATTAGCCAGACCCCATGCTGCGACCTCCCGCGGGATTAGTACACGATCACCCTGGATGCTGCAGCCCTGGCCTTGAAGCATTTCCGTTGCAAGCGGATGCTGCAATCGAATACCCACTTCCTCCAACAATCGGAATGTGGTTTCTTCAATTTGTTCACATTCAAGCTCGGTCAAAACCCGTATAGTCAGTTGATTTGGAGGCATGCTTGGGTCCCTTTCTTTGGGGGATTCTAATTGGTTCAGTCTGACGATTTGTAACAATCTGCTGTTTAGTCATTTACTATGATTACATAATATATTAGGTAAGCTTTCTGTCGATAAGAGAATTATTTATCCATTATAATAACTCGTGACCGCTTTCTCATTACAAGCGTATTCTTGTTCTTTATTTTCCATTCTTTTTATTTCAGCATACTCAATCAACAATGAAACAACTGCAAAAAGGCGCTTTTTGCACCAATGCAGGAAGGCATGATGACTAGTTGTAATAAAGCTTTGTGGGTTTGTGGTAAAACCATTTTCTAGTAAAGTTACCGTAACAACAATATCATAACCAAGAGAGGATCACAATGACCATAGATGTTGAAATCCACGAATTCCTTCTAAAACACCTGCAGGCAGTCCAGGATAACGATTTAGAAACATATCGAGCTACCTCGGCTGAAGATCTGGCTGTTTATGAATGGTGGCTAACACCGCATCGTATCGATGGATTACCCTTCCATGAGTTCATGATGACTGCAGATGCTTTGCGAAACGCACAGAAAAATGCGGAAAGCCAAGTGGATAAACATACAATCCGATCACGTTTTGATCTCGCTAACCTTCGCATCCAACGGTACGACAATTCTGCCATAG
>Ga0315277_10013268_pt1 | contig 10269 bp, 9 predicted proteins | sample YL17G05_15_MG_FD_203695 | JGI IMG/M metagenome (GOLD analysis project Ga0315277, IMG submission 203695) | Sediment microbial communities from Yellowstone Lake, YNP, Wyoming, USA - YL17G05_15 | ecosystem: Environmental > Aquatic > Freshwater > Lake > Sediment | place: USA: Wyoming | collected...
AGACGAAGGTATGGTTTTCTATGGCTATTACACCTTTGATTACAGCGTAGATGGCAAAGTTGCCGGAATGCTCAGCGTCAATGGTTACACTTCACAGGTTTGGCCGCACACCTGGCATGGTCAGTTCGTGGAGGAATTGGAACTCAAATAAACCAGACCTTGTAAGCCGATTTATACTAATAGAGGAGGATAAAAGCTCCTCTATTAGATATGAAAATCAGTCGGGTAAAAAACTATGGGAAAAGCGAAAATTCTGGTCGTTGATGATGAACCTGGCATCCTGAACGTCGTCACTGCTTACCTGCGTTCGGAAGGATACGATTACCGCACCGCCGGTGATGGAGCTGAGGGTTTGAAAACAATTCACGCGTACCAACCGGACTTGATCATTTTGGATGTGATGCTGCCGGGCATGGATGGTATTGAGGTACTTAGCCAGTTGCGGCGCGAATCCAACGCCTATGTAATCATGCTGACCGCCCGATCCGAAGAGACCGACAAGCTGGTTGGCCTGTCAGTCGGCGCGGACGATTATCTCACCAAACCCTTCAGCCCGCGGGAATTAATGGCGCGCGTCAAGGCAGCCCTGCGGCGCTTTCAAAAACCCGCTGCGGATTCAGACAGAAAAATCTATTCCTTTAATCAGGTGCGCATCGATTCCGGAAGCCAAAAAGCCTGGGTGGATGACAATGAGATCAATTTGACCTCACTGGAATTTGACCTGCTGGTGACGCTGGCGGAACATCACGGGTTGGTGCTATCCCGCCAGCAACTGCTTGAAAAGGTATGGGGGTATGACTATTTCGGAGATTTACGCGTGGTGGATGTCCACATCGGGCACCTGCGCCAAAAGGTTGGCGAAAAATTCATTGAAACTGTTCGCGGTGTGGGTTACCGCTTTGAAGATAAAGAGGGTAAAGGTGTTTAGGACCATTCGCAGCCGCTGGGCATTAAAAATACTTATTGCCTTTCTTTTAATTATTGTGCTAACCGGTGTCATTAATACCGCCGTTGTGAACCTCTCCATCCAGGCTGGCTTCGACCGACATCTTGGGAAAATGGGAGAGGGCATGCAAACCATGATGGGTAATATGCGCGGCCCAAATTTATTTGGCAGTTTTCGCGCAGCCGTTAATGAATCCCTTCTCATTTCATTCGCGGTAGCCTCTATCGTCGCTATCGCTGCCAGCCTGCTCATCAGCCGCCTGATCACCCGGCCGGTCAATACCTTGACCAACGCCAGCCAGAGCATCGCCAGGGGGGAATACTCTCATCGCATCCCTATAGAAGAAATCCCCGTGGATGAATTGGGGCAATTGGCATTGAGTTTTAACCAAATGGCAGAAAAGCTGGAGCAAACCGAAACCATGCGCCGCCAACTGATCGGGGATATCAGCCATGAACTTCGCACCCCTTTAACCGCAATCAAGGGATCAATGGAAGGCTTGATAGACGGTGTCCTCCCCATTAATGAAACCACATTTACCCAGATATACCACGAAGCAGACCGGCTGCAGCGATTGGTGGAAGACCTGCAGGAGTTGAGCCGTGTTGAAGCCGGACAGTTTGAGCTCAACAAAAAACCAATTGATATTGAAAGTATGGCTAAATCAGCAGTTGGTGCGTTGAAAAGCACTTTTGCCGCGAAAAATGTGAACCTTAACCTGCGTTCCGAAAAAAATCTGCCAAAAATTAATGCCGATCCCGATCGCATACAACAGATCCTTCATAACCTTTTGGGAAATGCCCTTCAATTCACACCTTCGGGCGGCAAAGTAATGCTGACTTTAACCAAATCCAAAAAAGGAGTGGAGATTTCGATCCAGGATAACGGGGCTGGGATTGAAGCAAGGCACCTTGACCATGTTTTTGAGCGGTTTTATCGAGCTGATCCTTCCCGCTCCAGGGTGAACGGCGGCGGGAGCGGCATTGGGTTGACCATTTCGAAAACCCTGGTTGAAGCGCACGGTGGAAAAATCCGGGCTGAAAGTCGCGGAAAAAATCAGGGCAGCAAATTCACATTTTCTCTACCGGAATGATATAATCTGTGTATAGATTTCGATCTAAATAGTTGGTCGCAAACCACCAGATCAGATGACTGGCGGTATTTTTTTTACAAAAGAAAAGGAAAAAATGGAAACAAAATTGTATGTCGGTAATCTGCCCTTCGATACGACCGAGGAAGAAATTCAAACTCTCTTCGCCCAGGCAGGGGAAGTCAAATCGGTTACGCTCATCAGCGACAAATTCTCTGGTCAGTCCAAGGGCTTTGGATTTGTTGAGATGGCAAATCAGGAAGGCATGCAAAATGCCTTGAAAATGTTCGAAACCTACTCCCTAAGGGACCGCCCGATCAAAGTAAATGTGGCGCGCCCGAAGGAAGACCATCGCCCACAATTCCGCGATAACCGCAACCGCAGAGACGGTGGTGGTGGCGGCGGTGGCGGTCATTCACGATACTAAAAAAAGATAATGCCCCGGGATGAAACCCGGGGTATTTTTTATATTATTGCCGCCAGCCGTTGAATGCCGGTTTGAATTTCCAGCGGCGTGAGAGCGCAGAAAGGCAACCGCAGAAATTTGTCTCCACCGTTGATATAGAATCCTTTGCTGTTACTCAGCGTGATTCCGCCAGTCTTACAGGTTTGCTCATCCGGTACGTGTTCGCTTTCCTTGAGGGTCAGCCCCACAAAAAAACCGCCCTGAGGTTCAAGCCATTCCCCTTTATCCCCAATATAAGTCGTCAGCGTTTCAAGCATTGTGTTCAACCGGAACCCATAAAGCGCCAGTAGAGATTTTATGTGGTTCTCCAGCCAGCCGTTGCGGATAAATTCGAAAATCATTGCCTGGTTAAGGTAGCTTGAATTAATTGAGGAATCTTCTGCATACTGCCTGATGCTTGAAGTAATCATTTCCGGTGCGGCAATATACCCTACACGCAATCCGGGGCTGATCATCTTGCTGAATGAAGACATGTGCATGACATGGTCCTGGTTTTGTTCAAAAAATGTAGGTTCAGGTGCACCTGAATAGCGTAAATGGCGGTAGGGACCATCCTCAATAACCAGGAAATCATATTGTCGTGCCAAATCAAGCAACCTTTGCCGCAATTTCAGGGGCATACACGCGCCGCTCGGGTTCTGGAAATCCGGAATGACATAGAAAGCCTTTGGCACCGCGCCCTCACGCAGGGAGTTCTCAACTTCATCCAAATCTATCTTGCCATGCTTAAGGTTGAATCCCTTTAATTGCATACCAGCCCGTTTAAAAAGGGTAAGTGTGCGGTCATAGGTTGGCTGCTCGATATAAATCAAGTCGCCGGGTTTCAGGCAGGAGTGAATAAAGAAATCCAAAAGCTGCAGCGACCCCTGCCCCAGGGTCACGCTGTCCATACCTACCTGATGCCTGTCAGCAATCCACTCCCTTAACGGGTCATATCCTGCCGCGCCGGCATACTGCAGGATCAAATCGCCGTGGTTCAGAATGGCGGTTCTGGCGCATTCAACCAGTTTTTCTTTTGGAAAACTTTCCACAGGCGGAATACCGCGAATAAAGGCGATTGGTTTTTCCATTAATTAATACTTAACCTTTCGGGGGAGATTTCAGGCCACTGCCTGTGAGCGCGACCACCACTTTTACGTCTGGTCCGACCGCTTTGAATACCTGCGGAAGCGCCGCAGCAGCCGTCGCGCTGGTGGGTTCCGCAAACAAGCCATTTAGCGCCAGTGCTTGCCAGGCTGTTTTTATTGCATCTTCCGTGACAGTAATAGCACCCCCGCCACTTTCGCGCAATGCCTGCAGAATGCGTTTGCCGCGCACCGGTTTGACAATAGCCAGGCCCTCCGCCATACTGATACCTTCGGGGGCAAGTTCTGGTATTTCTTTCAGACCTGCTGAGAAGGCGGCTTTGATGGGTGAAAGCAGTTCGGGCTGCACCGCAAAGAACCGCGGTAGTTGCCGGATCAATCCTGCCCGCATCAAGCGCCGGAATCCAAGCCAGGCGCCCAACAGCAGCCCGCCCTGGCCAACCGGAATAACAACAGCGTCCGGCGCTTCACCACCAAATTGTTCCCAGACTTCCCAGGCAAAGCTTTGCTGCCCGAGCAGGTAAACCGGGTTATAGGCATGTGAAGCATACACCGCCCCTTGGCCCACCGCCTGAAACGCGGCTTTGGTGGTCTCTGAACGCGGACCAGGGACCTTGTGCAGTTCCGCGCCAAAAAATCCTATTTGCGCCAATTTGGCAGGTGATGCATTTTTGGGTGCGTAAATGGAGGCTTTCATTCCGGCGCGCGCAGCATATGCTGCCATGGATGCACCGGCATTGCCGGATGAATCCTCAACAACTTCCCTGATACCAGCGGCGCGCAAATGGTTGATCTCGACTTCCGTGCCGCGATCCTTGAAAGACCCGGTGGGTGCCATGAATTCCAGTTTGAAAAAAGTTCGCCGGCCATTGAAATTCGTGTCCACCAGGGGTGTCCAGCCAGCCCCAAGCGTGAATGGCTCTTTGCCCTCATCCAATGCGAAAAAATCCCGATAGCGCCAAAGGCCGGGTTTGGAAGGATCTATTTTGGATTTATCAAATAAAGCGCTTTCCTCCGGTTCCCAGGCACCGCCGCATTCGCAGCGGAATTGGCGTGGGTTAAAGGTGGCGCATTCTCCGCATTCCTGGCAAATTACTCGCATTCAAGATCCTCCAAAATCGAGATAGGCATATTCTAATAAGAATCCCCCGAAGTGGGGGATCAATTTTTCATTTTGGGTTTTTCAGGTAGATTGCTCTATCACCTTTTCGAGCATGTCCATTGTAATTGACTGCGGGCGTTCAAGAGGTGAATAAAGCGCGCGCGCCCATACCAGATTGGCGGTCAGCCCCAGCACACGCCCCACACCAAACAACACGGTATAGAAATCATATTCCTTAATACCACAGCGATATTGCAGCGTGCCGGAAATGGCGTCAATATTCGGCCAGGGATTTTTGGCTTTGCCATGTTCTTTGAGCACTCGCGGAGCCACGTGATACACCAGATCCGCAAGCTGAAAAAGCTCATCATCCGCGAAATATTTTTTGCCAAATTCATACTGCAGCAAAAAACGCGGGTCAATGTTACGCAGAATAGGGTGACCATAACCGGGGATCAGTTTGCCACGCTTCAGCGTGTCCCAGATGTAGCCCTCCAGTTCCTCTTCGGTTGGGCATTTGCCAAACTTGTTTTGCACAGCCAGCAGCCACTCCAGGCAATCCTGGTTGGCGCGCCCGTGAAGTGGACCGGCCAGACCGTTAATGGCTGCGGAACAGGAAAAGAAAACATCGGAAAGCGCGGAATTCACCAACAGGCCCGAGTGCGCGCTGACATTCCCGACACCCTGGTCGGCATGGATGATAAAGAACAGGCGGCTGAGATTCTTGTATTGCTCATCCCGGTCTTTATCGATCATATAGGCGAAATTCGCGCTCCAGTCGTGCGACTGGCTGGGTGGTATCAGGGTACGGTTGTGGTATTTGATGTTGTAAATCGCCGCGGCAATGGCTGGCGCCTTGGCCGTCAGGCTGAGGCTGTCGGCCAGCATCGGGCGCCAGAATTTCTCTTTTTGCAGTCCATTCTTGTAATTCAGCGTGAACTCCGAGCGCGATTCCAGGGCAAGGATAGCCTGAGAAAACATGATCATGGGGTGGGTGTCTTTAGGCATGGCACGCAGCATATCCGCTACATGATAGGGCAGGTCGCAGCGGCGGCGCCATTCTTCTTCAATATCCAGGGCATCTTGGCGGGTGGGAATATCCCCAACCAGAAGCAGGTAATACAGTCCCCCGGCTAACGGGAAATCGCTGCCGTCCGCCTTGGGCAGAAGGTCAACGACATCCTTTATTTTGTACCCACGGTAATGAAGCCCTTCCTGCGGATCAACGAAAGAAACATCGCTGATCAGAATATCCATTCCGCGCAGGCCGTTAAAAATCTGGCTAATTTGGATATCTCCAACCTTTCGGTTCTTATGTTCCGCCGCCACCCGCTCAATGCGTGCCCTCGCGACTTCTATCTTTGGTTCCATTCTGTCATGCAGCCACATCGTTTTTTTTCCTTTCGAAGTGAGAGATTTTTGTAAATTAAGCCTGGAGCGGGTAATACCCCAGCTCCCGTGAAATTTCTTCTGCGGCCGGTTTTACCAGCGCGGAAATTTCATGTATTTTTTCTTCAGTGAAGCGCTGTGATGGACCCGAGATCGTCAGCGCGGCGGCTATACGTCCGAACTGATCAAATATGGGTGAGGCAACTCCTGAAGCTTCCAGAACCCATTCCCCTTTGCTCACCGCATACCCCTGCCTCCGGATTTTATGCAGGTTGGTTTTTAATTCATCCATATCAGTGATGGTGCGCCTTGTTATCGGCACCAGCTCAATACCAGACAGTATCTCATCCCTGCGGGCTTCAGGCAGGAAAGCGAGGAATACTTTGCCTGCCGAACCTGCGTAAAGCGGTATGCGCCGGCCGATACGCGCTACAATGCGTACTGTTTCAGGACTTTCCAGACGTTCTACGCATACCCGGTCGTTACCTTCCATAACATACAGGCTGATGGTTTCGCGCGTTTGGTCCTGCAGCCGCACCATCACCGGCAGCGCCAGGGTGCGTACATCTGATGTAACCGTATAAATTCCCGCCCAAGCCAGGACTTTTGACCCCATCATATAAGCCAGCGTTTCCAGGTCCTGGTTAAGAATGCCCAAACCCTTCATGGCTGACATTAACCGCCCGGTGGTACTTGAGGACAAATTAGCTTTGCGTGCAACCTCCCGCACACCCAAAACTGGCTCGTCCAGCGTAAAACAATCCAGGATAGTTACAGTTCGTTCTAATAATTGACTTCTATCTGCCATTGATTTTTACGTCCCATTATATGGGACAGCGTCCCATAAATAATGGTACAATTTTATCATATCGATTTATCCTGTCAAGCACTTCTTTGAGCTTGTCAAGAATGATTAGGGATTTAGAGTCTGATGTATATTATTGGCTTGATTTTCAAGAATCAGGATTGTTCAGATCGAGCTGTCTTTTCAAAGCACTCATCCAGAAGCATGTTTAAATCCTGGAGTGATCTAATCTCATCCTCCAAGACCTGATGGGCAGTACTCAGTAATATATCGGTTTTGCGGGTCATGATTTTTTCATTTCCTCTCTTTTTAAATAATCATATCAAATCATTTTTTGTAGAGATTTAAATAGCTTTCCTCCAGATATATTCAAAGCAAGAATTAATCTGAATAGTAATCTCAATGTTAGAATTGACCAGTTCATTTCTTTTCTTTCAGAGGTCAAATGAAAGCTAAACAGGTGTCACAAGTTACCATACCCTTTATATCCGGAGATGGCATCGGCCCCGAGATCATGAAAGCCGCCCAAAATGTTTTAGACCATGCTGTTCAGACTGCCTTCTGCGGCAGTAAAGAACTGAATTGGCTGGAAGTGCAGGCGGGGAAATCTGCTTTTAACGCAACCGGTGAATGGCTACCTGTTGAAACACTGGCTGCGCTTAGGAAACACCGGGTCAGCTTCAAAGGTCCGCTCACAACACCGGTCGGGGGTGGCATTCGTTCCCTTAATGTTTATCTGCGCCAGGAACTGGACCTGTATGTGTGTCTGCGCCATGCGCGTTGGTTTGAAGGGCTGCCTTCCCCCCACCGCAACCCTCAGGGGATTGATATCACCATCTTTCGTGAGAATACTGAAGATATTTATATCGGCATTGAATACCAGGCTGGCACGTCCGAACAGCGTCACTGGCTGGAAAGTTTCAGGCAAAGCCAGCCTGCTGACTACGCGAAGCTCCCCTATCCGGAAGAGTGCGGCATCGGTATCAAGCCGGTTTCAAAACCCGGCAGCCAGCGACTGGTCAAAGCAGCCCTTCAGTGGGCGTTGGACAACCACAAGCGGCGCCTGACCCTGGCACATAAAGGCAACATCATGAAGTTCACCGAGGGAGCCTTCCGCACCTGGGGATATGAGTTAGCCGAAAGTGAGTTCAAGGAAAAAATCTTTACACGGCCGCAGTTCCAGGTGATCGGAACATCCCGGGGACAGGGCGCAGCTGATGCGGCTAAACAGAAAGCTTTATCTGGAGGCAAATTGTGGTTAGATGATATTATCGCGGATGTGGTGTTTGAACAGCTCATCACCACCCCGCAACAGTTTGACGTTATTGCCACCACCAACCTTAATGGCGACTTCATCTCCGACGCAGCTGCCGCGCTGGTTGGCGGTGTAGGTATTTCGCCCGGAGCGAACATTAACTACGAGACTGGCACCGCAGTTTTTGAAGCCAATCACGGTTCCGCCGAGGAACTGGCCGGCAAAGGCATAGCCAACCCCGGTTCGCTCATCCTGTCCGGCGAAATGATGCTGCACTTCCTTGGCTGGCATGAAGCCGCGGACCTGGTCCGACGGGGGATCGCTGAGGCAATCCGCGCACGACAGGTCACTATTGACCTTGCCAGGCAAATCGAAGGCGCCCAGGCGTTGGGTACGGAAGAATTTGCTCAGGCAGTTATAAACTATATTTAGGTGATATTTGAAGAGGTCATGGTAAAACCGTTCGGAGATACTAAAGATACTTTTCAGTTAAATGGAAGAACGCATTCCTTTTTCAGCCTTCCCTGGCTGGTACAGGATTTGGGTGTTGACCTTTCACAACTGCCGTTTTCGCTGCGTATACTGCTGGAGGGCTGCCTTCGCCAGCAAAAAATAAGCGGTTTTTCTCCCGAGGCAGTGGACGCGCTGATTCACTGGAATCCCGATTCTTCCAGCGATCGACCGGCTGTGCCATTTATGCCCGCGCGCGTGCTGATGCAGGACTTCACCGGCTTGCCGGTGCTGAACGATCTCACCGCGCTTCGAGCTGCTTTGCAGCGGCAGGGTAAAGATCCCCTCGCTGTCAATCCCTCTATCCCGTGTGAACTGGTCATTGATCATTCGTTAACAGTGGAGGCTTACGGGTGCGCGGAAGCGCAGCGGTTGAATGAGGAGCATGAGTTTGACTTAAATCTTGAACGTTACGCTTTTCTCAAGTGGAGCCAAAACGCTTACAGAAACCTGCGTGTCCTCCCTCCCGGGCTGGGCATTTGCCATCAGGTCAATTTGGAATATCTCAGTCAGGTCGCTTTCATCAAAGAAGAAGGTGGGCAATCTGTCGTTTATCCAGATAGTGTTCTAGGCACCGATTCCCATACCACCATGGTCAACGGGTTAGGCGTGCTCGGATGGGGCGTTGGCGGCATTGAAGCGCTGGCTGCCATGCTCGGCTATCCAAGCGAGTTTTCCATCCCGGATGTGGTCGGCGTGGAATTGACCGGCTGCCTGCCCGAAGGTACTACTCCTACGGACCTGACTTTGACGTTAACCAGTCGCTTGAGGGCGCTGGGTGTGGTCAATAAATTCGTTGAGGTCTTTGGTCCAAGCTGCGCGTCGCTGCCCTTGGAAACGCGTGCCATGATCGCCAATATGTCCCCGGAATCAGGCGCCACCGTGACCTATTTTCCGGTGGACGGTCAAACCCTGGATTATCTGCGCCGAACCGGGCGTAGCGAGGATCAAATCAAACTGGTCGAGACATACTTCCGCGCTCAGGGACTTTTCCGGGAGGATGGTCATTCCCAACCCACTTATTCCCAAATATTAAAAATCAATCTAAATGAAATCCAACCGGTGATGGCCGGACCCAAACGTCCACAGGATATCTTCGCGCTTTCAGACACAAAATCAGCTTTCCGGAATGCATTGAACGCTACGAAGGGCATTTCCGGATATGGTTTGGACAGCGCAGAAATTAATAAAAAGGTCAGAGTCAATATCAAAGGTGAGGAGGTTGAGCTTTCGCATGGTACGGTCCTGATCGCTGCCATCACTTCCTGCACCAATACCTCTAACCCGAGTGTGCTGATCACTGCCGGATTGCTGGCACGCAATGCCGCTGTCAAAGGGTTGCATACCAAACCCTGGGTTAAAACCAGTTTTGCACCCGGTTCTCGCGCGGTGAAAACCTATCTCTCATCGGCGGGGTTGATGGAAGGGCTTGAAACGCTTGGTTTTCATATTGTGGGTTATGGCTGCACCACCTGTATCGGCAACTCCGGACCAATTGACCCGGCTATAAGCCGCGTAATCAGGGAAAATAGCCTGGTGGGGGCAGCTGTGCTTTCCGGCAACCGTAATTTTGAGGGGCGCATCCATCCCGATGTCCGCGCCAGTTTTTTGGCCGCCCCTC
>Ga0315277_10013269_pt1 | contig 10269 bp, 7 predicted proteins | sample YL17G05_15_MG_FD_203695 | JGI IMG/M metagenome (GOLD analysis project Ga0315277, IMG submission 203695) | Sediment microbial communities from Yellowstone Lake, YNP, Wyoming, USA - YL17G05_15 | ecosystem: Environmental > Aquatic > Freshwater > Lake > Sediment | place: USA: Wyoming | collected...
AAGAAGTGAAATTACTCTGGTTGCTAAAGAAGCAACTGATGCTTTTGCTTATCTGATCTATGGAAATGTCCGAACTTTCGTCCGAACCTAAGTAAATTAAGTCCTTATAACCAGATACTAAAGCTAAACACCAAATTCTTCCCCCAGTTCATCCATCCGCAAGCTGATCACCTGACTGGCTGAATCACGCCCCATCGTTACTCCATAGATGATACTCGCTGCTTGGACTGTATTTCTATTATGAGTAATCACAATAAATTGGGTTTTTTCACTCAGCTCAGTCAACAAATCCCGGAATCTGCCCACATTGGCTTCGTCCAACATAGCATCGACTTCATCCAGGATGCAAAAAGGTGTTGGTGAGACTCTCAATAATGCAAAGACCAGGGCAGCTGCAGTCAGGCTTCTCTCACCGCCAGATAATAGAGATAGTCCCTGCTCTCTTCTACCAGGTAACCTGGCTTCAATATCAATTCCAGTTTCATTCATATTTTCAGGGTCGGTTAAGGCTAAGCGAGCAGAACCCCCCCCGAACAGACGTGTAAATATCTGTTTAAACTCCTGGGCTACCGCATCGAATGTCCTCCGGAACTCCCTTTCCATCAATATATCCAGCTCAGTAATGACTTCTTTTATATCCCCTTCTGCCTTCAACAAGTCATCCACTTGTGTAGTAAGGAATTCGAAACGCTCTTTTACTTCCTGATATTCGTTTTGTGCTTCAGGGTTTATTGCACCCATCCTGCGAATAAGGGCTTTCTGTTGTCTGATAGTATCTTCAAGCTCTGGAGATAACACTTTTACCTTTGGTAGTTCCTCAACCATTCCATCCAAAGGAAGGGGTTTTGGTCCAGATATAGTATCTGTATAATCAAATGAGACCAGACCAAAGTCATCTTCAATATGACCACGCAATGTTTCGAATGATTCCTGGCGATGGGCTAGATTTATTTTTGCTTGTGTATATTGTTGTTCTGCAGCTCTCAATGCCTGCCGCGCTTCAGTATCAGTCGATAAGAGACCATTATGTTCCCTCTCTAATTCGCTTAATTGCTCTTCCAGTGGATTTGCTTTATTAGATAATAACTCGATCTTGCTGGCGATTTGCTTTTCTTCCTCTGACGACAAAACCATATTTTCATTGAGGTTTTTGATATCCAGCTCCAATTGCAATGAGCGATTAGTGAGGTCCTGAAGGTTATTTTCCAATTGCTGGCGCAGGTTGATTTTATCCTGTTGACGATTTCTTGCATCAAGCAGCGCCCGATCAATTACTGCAGTATTCGTGTTCCAATATGTATTTTGCGCCAGTAATTCATCCAAAGGTAAAGCATCTAACTCACTTGACTTACGATCCAATTCGGCTTGCAAATCTTGGGAGTCAGCCTGCACTTTCACCAACTCAGCCTTGAGATTTGTCTGCTCAATCATTTCATTGTCGATATCAGATTGATATCTGATCTTTTGATCTTGATGCCATTGAAGATTACGCTGGATCTTCTCTACTTGTAATTCAAGTTGGTTTAATTGATCGTTAACTGATTTTTCAAGATCTTGAGCTTTTCGATACTTTTCTTTAACTTCATTTTCCTCATGCTGTAACTCGTTTATCGTTAGTTCGATTGCTGAGTTTCTCTCCTCATATTCATTCGCCAATGAATTGGCTTGGTCTAGGTTGGATTTTGTTTCACGTTGTTGGCGAGGCCTGCCCAGTAATCCTTTTCTGGACGCCCCTCTTATTATGGGTCCGCTTGAAAGATACATCTCACCCTTTAATGTAACTACGCGTAAATTGGGCATCTTCTGCCAATCCCGTGATGAGATGATGCTGCGAGCCGTCTTACGATCTTTAACTAAAATCACTTGACCAAATAAAAGGTCTACCACCGGTTTTAATTGAGCATCAGCTTTAACCAAATTTGCCGCGATACCGAGGATATTACCAGGTTCAACCGGAGCTTTATCCAAATCCAAAGCTAAAGGTTTTATCGGAGAGATTGCATCCAGCGGAAAAAGGGAGCCCCTGATCGTCTCACTTTCAATAAGATCTAAAGCTTTATCCGTTTGAGTAATCGATTTTATAATAAGGGAATCGATATATTCACCTAAAATCGCTGCGACTGCAGACTCATATTCTTCAGGCACAATAAGGCTATTCCCTAAAGAACCAATTGCTCCATCCAAGCGCTTATCTTTCACGGCTTGAAGGAGGATGCGCGCACCTTCCTCATAACCTGTAAGATTTCTCTCAGCATCTTCTAAGACGTTGATCTCTGCTTGAACCTGAGCAATCAAGGTCTTTTGTGCTGATAATTTTTCATTCAACTCCCTACGTTCTACCTCAAGATTGGCTAGTTTTCCTTGCACTTTAACCAACTCATTGTTGATTGTTTGAGTGTTCTTAACTTTTTCTTCTTTAGAAAGCTTAACAGAATCATGTCTCTTTTGTGAGGAGGATAATTCATCCTGTGAAGATAGAATATCCTTTTCAAAATTCTGAAGTGCTGCCTTTAAACGATTGGTGTGGATTTCCTTCTCTGCTTGACGTGCCTGTAGCTGCGTTGATCGTGCTTTTAAGCCAACGATCTCGCCTTGAAGAGACTGAATCTGTTCTTCGATGACCGCTCTATCATTTTGCCTGGTATTTAACGCTTCTGCCGATTCAGTTGCAGATTGGCGCGCTTCTATTAACTCCAACTCTAATTGCTCTAACTCCTGATGCGATATTTCCAATTGGTCATTTTGTATTCCAGCTTCCTCACCCAACCTGATTCTCTCGTTTGAAAGCTGATCCAATTGCTGAATCAATAACCTTGATCGTTCATTATTTACTGCTTGTTCCCGACTTAATGTCTCGCGTTTTTGGTGTAATGAGGTTAATTCATTATGGCAATTACTTAGTTTTTCTCTTACCTCGTTGATCTGTGAGCGATAGGTGCTTAGTTTTTGATCCAGATGAAGCTGGTTTGACTGTACTTTTGATAACACCTCTTCGTTTTGTTTGGCAGTAATTTGAGCTGTTACCAATTCCGATTGTGCCAAATGCCAATGGTAACCATACCACTCGCGCAGCACAACCTTTAAATCCGCTTTCATTTGATCATATTCCTGAGCTCGTTTTGCTTGGCGTTCGAGGCTGCGCAAACGAGGTTGAAGCTCAGCTAATATATCCTGAACTCTTTCCATATTTCGACGGGTCGTCTCAAGTCGCTTAAGTGCCTCTTCCCTCCTGGCACGGTGTAATCCAATTCCAGCAGCTTCTTCAAATAGCCGCCGTCGATCTTCTGCTTTCAATGCCAGAGCCGCATCAACAAGTCCCTGACCAATGATAGTATATGTTCTTTCTGCCAGACCAGACTTGGCCAATACCTCTGACACATCCTTTAAACGAACCCGTTGACCATTGAGTAAATACTCGTTATCCCCATCCCGATAAGCTCTTCGGGTGATTCCAACCTCGATAAAATCGATCGGTAACCAACCATCAGTATTGTCAAATACGACGGTCGCAGACGCCATACCTGCTCTTGGTCGATTCTCTGAACCCGAAAAGATCATATCCTCAGTGCGCTTCGCCCTTAGTAAACCAAATGACTGCTCACCTAAGACCCATCTGAGCGCGTCTGCGATATTGGATTTTCCAGATCCATTCGGTCCTACTATCGCGGTAATTCCATCCGAAAATACAAATTCGTTCCTTGATGCAAATGTCTTATATCCGTGTAACTCAAATGATTTTAATCTGGTTGGCATGACTTATCTCAATCCCAGTTTTTCGAGAGCGGTTTTCGCTGCAATTTTAGCAGCAGATTGTTTGCTATGACCTCTACCTTCACCATATACAATCCCATCGATCAAAACTTCAACATCGAAGTATTTATCGTGATCTGGACCACTATCTCCAATCGTTTGATAGACAGGTGTCCCGTATCCTTTTGATTGGGACCATTCCTGTAATATGCTCTTTGGGTGATGCTCTATCTGGTTCGCCATTATTTTTTTTACGGTTATTTCAAGGATTGGGTCCATGAATTTCCACACCTGAGAAATGTCCCTGTCCAAATAAATAGCCCCAATTAGAGCCTCAAAAGTAGAGCCTAATAGCGCCAATCGATCACGGCCTCCATTTTCAGCCTCTCCATGGCCTAAACGCATGGCAGCCCCAAGATTTAATTCACCTGCAAATTGCGCTAGTTGTTCATTACCGACCAAAGCAGCCCTTAGCCTTGTCAGCTGCCCTTCAGCCATCTCAGGGAAGCGGTGATATAACCAGGCACCAACCATAAAGTCTAGAACTGCATCACCAAGAAATTCAAGACGCTCATTATCCTCGACGGCATCTTTGTGCTCATTGAAATACGACCGATGCGTAAGGGCACGTGCTAATAAGCCAATATTATTAAATGGTAAGCCAGTTCGTTTAGAAAAATCTGTTGGGGATTCCTCTGGTTGGCTGTTCCCTGGGAAAATATCCATTTCTCATCTCCAATGAACTCAGGGAACGTCAAACACCCTGCTTTGGCCGGGTATCTGGCGGTCCATTAGTTCCAATTTATGCATTGTCTATTTGATAACCCGACTATTATAAGCGAAAACCAACCTTAATATTTTCTTTGTCAGATCTATAAAACTTTCACCATTGGTTTTTTCAATCATTCTTGACCCCCCAAGTCATCGAGTGACGATAATGGATGAGGCAAAATTGATGGGCTCATTCTCCCCTATGTGGGAAATACTCACCCTCAACCCATTCCTCTCCATCCTTGCTCACTTCTTTTTTCCAAATCGGAACGATCTCTTTTAGCCGATCAATCCCATATCGTGCTGCCTCAAATATCCCTGAATCGCGATGGGATGACGAACAAGCAACAGCTACAGAGACCATCCCAGGCATAAGCATGCCTATTCGCTGCACCAACGCAATTCCCTCGATATCCTTCCATCGGGATCGAATTTCCTCGCAGATTTGGCGCAATTTTAATTCAGCCATGCCACGGTAAGCTTCGTATTCAAGTTGTTCAGTTTGATGGGGTACTCCTCGGCTCGTCACTCCCCGAACCGTTCCAGAGAAAATACAGACTGCTCCAGTCGTTGGTAATGTTACCTCTTTCACAATCTCATTGATATCTATTTCATGGTCTACAATCGCGATGATAGTGGGAGTTTTCTCCTGTCTAATCGCCCCTCCGCTTACAGGCGGGAATATGGCAATCTCAGCCTCATTTGGGACAGCATCCTCGTCGAAGCCAAATTCATGGTTCAATGCCACAATAATTGTATCCATGCTTGGCGCAAGAGCAGGAAATTTCTCTAATACAATATTCTTAATATCTGAAATGAGTGAACCCTGTCGAAATTCTATCGTTGTTTCATGTACTCCAGTTTTTTCCCGCAAGGTGGCGAAAAATAAGACCCTGGCATGGTCACTCATTAATCACATCTCCACTCTGACCGCCTGTCTTTCTCACCAGGCGTATATTTTGAATCCGCATGGTTTTTTCGACAGCTTTTGCCATATCGTAAACAGTCAATCCTGCCACAGTAACAGCTGTTAAGGCTTCCATTTCGACACCGGTTTTGGCGATTGTTTTTACATATGAGATGATTTGCACACCTGGTAAATCTATATCTAGTGTCAAATCTACCTTAATATCCAATAATGGCAACGGATGGCACATTGGGATCAGGTCTGATGTGCGTTTGGCTGCCATGATACCCGCAATTTGAGCGACGGCGAGTACATCACCCTTTTTGATCATGCCTGCGCGGATCAATTCCAGGGTTCGAGCTTTCATGACCACTTCACCCTGTGCAATCGCCACCCGTTCCGTATCTGTTTTATTACTGACATCAACCATCCTGGCACGACCCGATTCATCCAGATGCGATAATTTTTCTGTCATAGGCATATGCTCTCATCCGTTCATCATTTTAGATAAGGAATTTTCATAAGGTGGATAAGCTACACCTCTATCGGTGATAATTGCAGTGATATACTTTGCCGGGGTAACATCAAAAGCTGGGTTCGCAACCTGTACGCTATCCGGGGTGATCTGTGTATCGCCAATGTGGGTGATCTCATTCTCAGATCGTTCTTCAATCGAGATATCATCACCACTACTAATCGACAGATCAATGGTGGTTATCGGGCCGACGGAATAAAATGGTATCCCATGAGCTGAAGCTGCCAATGCTAGATTATATGTGCCAATCTTATTGGCAACATCCCCATTCGATGCAATCCGGTCACATCCAACCAGACAGGCATCAATCTTGGTCTTCCTCATAAAATATCCAGACGCTCCATCTACGATAACCGTATGGGGAATTCCCAATTGCTTTAATTCCCATGAAGTTAATCGGGCACCTTGCAAGCGTGGACGGGTTTCGTCTACATAAACATGGATATTTTTTCCACTTTCATGTGCAACCCGGATCACACCCAAAGCGGTCCCGATACCAACCGTCGCCAATGCCCCGGTATTACAATGGTGAATGAGGTCGGCTTTATCCGGGATGAATTGTTGCCCATTTTCGGCTATCCTCAGATTCATCTGGATATCCTCTTCAGCAATTTTCAAGGCTTCTGAAATAACCATTTGCTTGAGTTGATCAAGGTTCATCTCGTCTGCCCGGTCGATTATATATTTAATTCGTTGGATGACCCCAAACAAATTGACCGCGGTCGGACGCGATCTTTTAAGCTCGTCTGCAGCAACGTTAAGCTCGCTTATTAGCTCGTTAGTTTGGGAAGCTATACTATGATAGGCAACCAATCCTAGTCCGAACCCTGCAGCTGCACCAATTGCAGGTGCGCCCCGTATGATCATCTCACGAATCGCAAAAGCTACTTCGCTACACAGAATAAAATCAAGATACACCACTTTATAAGGTAACAATCGCTGGTCCAACATTCTGACCACGCCATCAACCCAGCGAATTGAATAATAATCACTCATCCAGTCCTCCATTACTATACGATAGGCAATTATAAACCCCGATTACCCACATGTTATAATAACCGACCGATGAATAATATCCTATCCAAGTGGAAGGCAGGGCTTGCTCGCACCAGTAAGGCAACTTTCGGTCAGTTCGCTACACTATTTGGGGCGACCGAAATTACAGACGATACCTGGGAAAAGCTGGAAGCACTGCTCATTCATGCCGATGTCGGTGTTGAAACTACGATAAATATCCTGGATAAATTGGAAGACCGAGTTGAACGTGAAGGTATCATTAAGGAAAGTGATTTGAATGTAATCTTAGGTGAGGAGTTACGCTCACATCTCGATACGCCCCCTGGGATCCAATTTTCTGAAAAACCTGCAATAATCTTAATTGTTGGGGTAAATGGCTCTGGAAAAACGACCACCATAGCCAAATTAGGTAAAAGATTTTCAAGTCAGGGCAAGCAAGTAATTCTTGGTGCGGCAGATACCTTTCGCGCTGCAGGTGTAGATCAGCTGGAGATATGGGCAGATCGGATTGAATTGCCAATTATCAGTGGTCAGCTTGGCGGTGATGCGGGTGCAGTCGCCTTTGATACAGTTCAAGCAGCGATTGCTCGCAAATCGGATATCGCCATTATTGACACTGCTGGTCGCCTGCATACCCGTTACAATTTAATGGAAGAGCTTAAAAAGGTGTATCGGGTTGTAGGTAAGGCGCTTCCTGGGGCGCCACACGCAGTCTGGCTGGTCATGGATGCGACTACAGGTCAAAATGCATTACAACAAGCCCGAGCGTTTAAAGAGGCGGTTAACATCACTGGTGTAATCCTGGCAAAATTGGATTCTTCCGCTCGTGGTGGTATGGCTTTAGCCATCCAAAAGGAATTGAGTCTACCGATCCTGTTTGCTGGATTAGGGGAACAACCAGATGATTTACAGCCTTTTGATGCAGACCTGTTCATTAGTGGGTTAATCCAGGAATAATCTAAAATTGATGGGGAGCAAGATCGAATGCAAGATTTAATAGAAAAACTAAATTCTGTCCAATCAAGAATCCAAAGCTTACTGGTGCGTCTTTGACGTACCAACCAAAGAAATAGAATTATTAAAACTCCAAACGCAATCTGAACAAAATGACTTTTGGCAGGAAACTGAAGCAGCCCAAAGGGTGATGAAAAGGATTGCCTCTTTAAGGGAAGTCGTCGATGATTGGAACAAGCTATCACAACGGGTCGGTTATTTGCTTGAGCTAGCACAATTAGGTGACCAATCTCTGCGGTCTGAGATTACCACTGATTTAAACGATCTTGAAACAGACCTAATACGCCGGGAATTTGATGTGTTATTGTCAGGTAAATATGACCGGAATAATGCCCTCCTCGCAATCCACTCAGGTGCTGGTGGAGTCGATGCACAAGATTGGACTGAGATGCTTGAAAGAATGTATCTGCGTTGGGCAGAGAATCGGGGTTTTAAAAGCGAAATCCTCGATCTAAGCGAAGGTGAAGAAGCTGGGATAAAAAGTGTGACAATTGCCGTTGAGGGAGAGTATGCTTATGGGTATTTAAGACCTGAAAAAGGCGTACATCGTTTAGTCAGGCTTTCTCCTTATGATGCAGCACACCGCCGGCATACTTCCTTTGCTTTGGTGGAAGTGCTTCCTGAGGTTGCGGATGATTCAGATATTGAGATAAATCCTGACGACCTGCGAATTGATGTATACCGTTCTTCAGGTGCCGGGGGGCAAAATGTTCAAAAAAACGCCACTGCTGTACGTATCACTCATCTTCTCACAGGTATTGTTGTGACCTGTCAGAATGAACGATCCCAAACTCAAAACCGTGAAAATGCTCTACGCGTTTTACGCTCGCGATTGGTGGAAATAAAAGAGGAAGAGCATGTGGCAACATTGGCTGAGCTGCGTGGTGAGTATACGAAAGCAGAATGGGGCAGTCAAATTCGTTCTTATGTCCTTCATCCATACCAAATGGTTAAGGACCATAGGACGGATTATGAAGTCGGAAATGCGCAGGGAGTGTTAAATGGTGATCTAGATGGGTTTATCGAAGCGTATCTGCGCTCGAATTTAATCAATGGCAATAAATAATCCATTCGTGCCTTCAAGTACTCATCGACCATCTAGAAATTACTCCCAAGTTCAGTATTTTGTATTACTAATCCTACTGCTTTTTCTTATGATGGGCTTATCGGGGTGTGTAACCCTTGCTGATCCTGAAGCCTCGCAGGAATATACTTCCGATACGGTAGGGGTGCTTGATCCCGAGACTGACCTTGGGCAAAGTTTTGTTTCACGGCGCCCTGATTTGAATGGCATCACGATTTGGATTACGACTTCCTCAGTGCAAACCAACGAATCGCCTACCAGCATTTCAAATAACATAAATGTTAAGCTTTATCTGAATCCTGAAGAATCATCTCCCGTTTTTGCCACAACCATTATTGCCCCAGCTTCAGGCGATAACATACCGCTCACCATTAGCATACCAGACCAGAAGTTCCCTGGTGGACAAAACTATTACTTACGCCTAACGAAAGATGTGGGCTCCATCCGGATCAATGGTCGGAATGAAGATGCGTATCCACTCGGACAAGCTTATATTAATAATCAGGCTGCCAGCGCTGATATTGCATTTAGGTTAAGTTACGACTACGGTTTTTTAGCTCTGGTACAGGATATCAAACAATCCACTGGATATCTCCGGATTATTGCCCCCTTATTGGTTGTTCTATGGTTGCCCGGTAGGCTATTACTGGACTTGTCTGGATTCCGTCCACGTTTTGATTTTGGCGAGCAAACCGCGATCTCCACTGGACTCAGCCTGGCAATAATCCCTGTAATCATGCTATGGACAACCATATTGAAGATTAAATGGACCAGTCGGGGTGTCTTTTTTACAGCTGGCTTACTGATCGCTATTTTTATTGCTCGGTTGGCCTATCTCGGAATTACTTCTCATAACAACCATCGTAAGCTTGGTAGCAGCCAATCTCGAGGTCAACCTATCCCACCTGCCAATATATTCAAATTCTTTACCAACAAATCATTCGTTCTTATCTTGATCTTTCTGGTCACCCTTGCTGTGCGCTTGATTATGGTTCGTGACTTGGCCACCCCTGCCTGGGTCGATTCTGTCCACCATGCACTGATCACCCGATTAATAATAAATAATGGCTCCTATCCCGCTACCTATATGCCTTTTTGGGATATAAACCCAACAGATTATCACCCGGGATTCCATAGTATCGCTGCAGCCTTCACGTGGCTGAGCAATTTAGATCTTGCCCAATCCTTGCT
>Ga0315277_10013272_pt1 | contig 10268 bp, 5 predicted proteins | sample YL17G05_15_MG_FD_203695 | JGI IMG/M metagenome (GOLD analysis project Ga0315277, IMG submission 203695) | Sediment microbial communities from Yellowstone Lake, YNP, Wyoming, USA - YL17G05_15 | ecosystem: Environmental > Aquatic > Freshwater > Lake > Sediment | place: USA: Wyoming | collected...
ACAAAAGAATGGTACACCTTCGCTACAAATCAAAAACCAACTTTCGGATCACCAACCCCAGCCAACAGCTCGATTAATATCCCTCTAAATCTTACCTGGAACATCCCAATCAATGATCTAGATGGTGATGAGTTTTCGTGGACTATCCAGTGTTCGAACGGACAAACTGCCAGTGGTGCATATGAAATAAATGGAATAAAATCACTCACACTTACTGGACTCACATATTCAACAACCTACACGATTTTGGTCAATGCAACAGATCCTACCGGTAGCGGTCTGCATTCAAGAAAATGGTACACATTCACTACAAATCAACAACCAATATTCGGATCACCAATCCCATCCAACGGCTCAACCAATACCCCTCTAAGTCTTAACTGGAACATCCCAATCAATGATCCTGATAAAGATGCATTCTCTTGGACCATTCAATGTAGTAACGGACAATTCAATAGTGGAACTAATGACATCAATGGAACGAAATCACTAAATATCTCGGGACTAACTAATTCAAAACCTTATAAGATTTGGGTCAATGCAAGTGATCCTACCGGCAGCAATCTGACAACAAGAAAATGGTACACATTCACTACAAAAAGTTCAGGTGGCGGAGGTGGTAATGAACCACCAGTACAACCAGAAAATAAAAAACCAATCGCGAATACATCCGCTGGTGAACCTTACCAAGGTTATATCAACTCAGTAATAACTTTTGATGGTTCCAGAAGCACTGATCCAGATGGAACTATCACGAAGTGGTTCTGGGTTTTCGGTGATAATACCTCTGGAAGCGGAAAGATAATTAGTCATACCTTTTCAAAAGCAGGAACCTATACGGTCACCCTCACTGTTACAGATAATGATAATGCAACAAATACTGACACGACAACCTGTATGATATCGGAAATAAACAACCGATCTCCGATAAACCCAATCGTCACCGGAACGAAAAACGGTCCGAAGAATACCATCTACACCTATACGGCAGTATCATCGGATCCGGATAACGATAGGATCCAATACACGTTTGATTGGGGAGATCCACTATCACTTTCTCAATCAAGTGGATTCTTGCCAAGCGGGATAAGTTTTACCGCGAATCATAGCTGGTCATCGGCAGGACGGTACGATGTCACAGTCACGGTCACTGATAATCAGACAGAGTCGTCATCAACAATAACTGTCTACATTGATGCGGTTCTAACAGGTGATATGGGATATCTTATCGACAATAACGGTGACGGGATATACGACACGTTCTACTCCGATGTATCAAAACGAATAACAGTAGTTCAGAAAGAGGATGCTAATTATAATATTGATAGTGACGGAAATGGTGAGTGGGACTATACCTTTGATGCTACTCATAGACTTATTCCTTACCAGGAATCAAATACACCAGGTTTTGAAATAATACTCGTGGTATGTGCAATCACAGTTATTCTTCTTTGGAGGCGAAAAAGGAACAATTGTGATTAGCTTGTTCATATTAAAATAATCAACTAAACTTTTGATTTTATGGAATATCTGCACGTAGTTGTCTATCGATTATTATAGTCCTGATCCTCGGATGGAGCCTGGTTACATCTAGTAAGCAGGCAAATTAGAAAGAAAAAAAGAATCAGAAGAACGCTATCGTATCTTTTCTAATAATTCAGACAATATTTTGTATTCTTTTTTTGGTTAAATGTTTTTTTTTAGATTCGATGCGTTGCTAATTTATTTTTTTACGTTTATTTCCTTCGTCTTCTAATCAGAAAACCAAGAAGGAGTAGGAGCAGAACTGCGACAACTAGTCCAACAAGGAGCATTGTATAGCTTGGACTGAGTCCTTCGGGATAGTCTCGGAATGTTTTGGAGGCAGGATTGTATTGTTGATCATATTCTCCGTCACCATTTGTATCAAGAAGATAGACACCGGTCTGTTGTCGCTGTGCTTTTTCTTGATTTTGGGTTTGATTGCTGTAAAACGCATCATAGTACATACTTCCATCAGTATTGATCAGGTATCCGAGGTTTCCAACGTGTTCGACATCAATTGCTACCATGAGTTTTGTGACATTGGAGGTGGCATCAAATTCGTCTTGTGCAGAGACTTGTATGGTGTAAAAACCCCAGGTAGTCCATCGATGTGATCGTTGGATATTTTGTCCGCTGGTGTAGAGATAGGTGGTGTCTTGTGTTCCATCGCCCCATGTAATCTTATAGAGCACGGCATCGTTATCGGGATCAGTGGTCATGATAGTAAATGGATAGTTGATGTCCTGATGGTATTCCTCAGAAGATCCCGTGATTGAGGGTGGTAGCGGTGCATGATTCGGTAGTCGATACCGCGCGATTGTCGTATAGGTATCTGTCGCACCATTATCATCAGTGACAGTTAATGATACATTATAGGTTCCAATTGTCGTATATTTATGGGTGACGATGACGCCATTTGCAGTCGTTCCATCACCAAAGCTCCAATGATATAAGACTATAGTGCCATCTCTGTCGTAGCTACGTGATCCATTAAAAAGGATTTCTTGGTCGATGAGAGCGATGTATGGTTCACCAGCGGTAGCATCAGCGGTTGGGCGTATATTTACAGGAGGCTGTTCTTCAGGGGGTTCTGGTGTCCCTCCTGAACTTGGTTTATACATCCCTGCATCCCAGATTGTGATCGTTTGATCTCCTAAGAAGGTAAAATTAATAGTTTTCCCAGTTATGCTATCAGCATCGCTATCAAGAGTATCGTCACCAACATCCTTCAGAGTAAATTTATATGCTGACGATAACAGGATGAATTTCAAATAATAATCTCCCGGGCTTAAGCTAGCAAATTTATATATGCCACCATCATTTGTTTGAGTCTCTGTTATAAAAACATCTTCACTGGTATAAAGACGTACGGTAACATCTTTCAATCCCTTTTCGACGGCATCCTGAATTCCGTTTGCATTGGCATCATACCAAACGTATCCTTGAAGGGAGGGCGTAGGAATTTCGAGTTCTAAAAACGCTAGTTGAAGTGCACCTTCTGCTCCTACTATTGCGATGGCAAGGACATCCTCAGGGCTAAGAGTATAACTCAATGCATTTTCTATGGCATCGTTCACCATTGCTTGCGCATCAGTATCATTTGAAATATCTACAAGCATTTGATCGGTAAAGTACCAGATCGCATTTTGAATGCTTTCCCGGCTGCCTTGTTTATGGTTGATAATATAGTTGATTGTAGTCCAATTCAGATCTTGATAACCGTTCGTAAGATCAGGTGCATAGCTTGACTTTAATACGACTGGGTGTGGAATGTCAAGGTCAAGTACCTTCCATTTTTGTACACACCAACCAGGATACACTGCATTATTAGTAATGTCGTAACCCGAAGGTACCTCGGTAATCGTAAAATCAAACCAAGAGTCTGTACCATGATCAGCAGTCATATATACTACTTTATCAGGTAGTATAATCACTGGTTCAGATGCTGCTACCGTTATTGTTAGGATTGAGCAGGTTAATAGGGTACAAATGCTTAATGCTACTATCCATTTTTTCATTTCCACATCCACTCCATCTTTTTTAGTTAATTCAATTTGAATACAATCAACAATTATTTCATATTTAAAGGTTCCTTTATTTAAAATAACTATATTCTTAAAAATGATTCTCAGTATCTTTTTGATTTCTCTTTTCGTTCCTTAAAAAAGGTGTAAATTTTTTTTATAATTTCTGGTTTATTCATATTTATCCTAATAAACTATATCAATTAGAAAGAGTATATAGAAAAAAATAATTTCGTAAAGGGCATTATCCGTATTAAAAAAAATGGATAAATTTATTATTTACAATGAATGAGGAGGTTCTAAAAACGACAGGGATATTTGGGTTTTTTTCTTCTAACATCGATAGTGAGCATATATTGAAAATAGTAACTAATACAGGTTATAGTATACGAGATTTGAAATTAGCAAATTCTTGTTTTTTATGTGGTTTAGATATTGTATCTTATAAAGGTGAAAAAATAGTTAAAAAAGTCGAAGACGAAATTAGTATAGTCCTATGTGGGGAAGTATACAATGAAGATATACTGGACTTAGGGGAATCAATCAAGGAATTGTATGAGACTAATCGTTTAGATCTTTTAAAGAATTTTAATGGATCTTTTGCAGCTGCAATTTATGATACCAAAAGAAAAAAATTAACAGTTGTTAACGATAGATATGGTTCTGTGAAATTATTTTATTCGTATGATGAAAAATATATCTGTTTTGCTCCAAAAATAAAACCATTGTTAGACCTAGGAGCAAAAAAAAACCTACGGAATGACGCAATTTTTGATTTTCTCATTTTTGGTTTTTTAGTAGGTGAAAAAACTTTTTTCAAAGACGTCTTTCAACTTCCGCCTGCAGCAATTTTAGAGTTTTCAAACGGCAATGTGAAACTCAGTCAATATTGGGAGTATAAATTCGATAGTAAGAATTATGATACAAGATCCCGAGAACAACTCATCGATGAGTTGGCAAAATTATGGGATAAATCTATTGAGCGTCGAATAAAAAAAGGAGAACAGATCATTATTCCGCTGAGCGGTGGATTTGATTCCCGTGCCATATTAGCAGCTGCTTTGAATTATTCCTCGAAAGATAATATGATCACATGTACGTATGGTGAAAAAGATAGTTTTGATTTTACGATTGGAAACATGGTTGCACAAAAAACAGGAATTAGAAATATCCCTCTGGGAGTTGAAAAAGTAGATTTTGAGGATCAGTATAGAATTTCTTTACATGATTCCGAAGGTATGATTGATGCAACTCCTTATTTCGCGATTAATGGCTATCAGAAAATCAACACAGTCGATGACAGGATTATCAGCGGGTTTATGGGTGGAGAGATCATGGGATCTCTCATTTTACGTAAGATGATGAATTTTCGTTTGGAATCACAACAAGATTATGAACGCGCAAGAACCCTCATTTTTGATTGGAGAACAAGAAATGATTATAATTTAGTAAAAAAATTATGTACTCCTTTGCTTAAAGATATACCAGATTTTGAATATTCTTTTAGTCAGACAACGAGAGATTTAAATAAGATTTCTACTAAAGAATTTGTTAACTATTGTGCAACCTGGCTTTTAAGATACGAAGAGTGGAATTATACGTCATTCTGTGTTCTGCGATTTAGGAATCGTTTTAAATTCTCCATACCTTTTTTAGATAATGATTTAATCGATTTTATGATGAAAATTCCACCTCACCTTAGATTTCATAAATATCTTTATAAATTAATGCTTCTAAAAAAATATCCTACAATGTTTACACTTCCTACTAAAAATACGTATGGACGGCGATTAGATGCGAACAAGGTTACCATACTTCTCTATAGAATTTTTTTATTTGGGAAAAGAAAATCTAATTCAATAAGTAATAAAATAATGAAAAAAAATTTATTCTTCAATAAAACAACTAATTATATTGATTATAATAATCTCCTCAGAACAAATAAAGAATATCAAGAATTTATGAAAAAATACATCAATAAAGTAAAATTACGACAATATTTTAATACAGATTTTATCGAAGAACTCTGGCAATCACACATCAATGGAAAAAAGAATTATGCAACGCTTTTTGGACTCCTAGTTACTTTTGAATTATTTTTAGAAAACTATGTTGATGACGAAAACCAAACACGTGAGATAAAAGCTATGCCATCTCCCGTTCCGTACAATATTCCCAATCGTAACTATTTATAAAAATACGACTAACAAAATATTTAAATAGTTATTAAATTAGTATCGATATCAAAGACCGATAAACCCAATAAAAATGGTAAAGAGATTTCCAACTAATCACAGTTATGTCATTCATGCCATTTTATGAGGAAAAAAATGCGAAAAACCGTTCATCAACGCACTCTTGCGGTTATCCCCTGTTGCAACGAAGAAGTTACTGTTGCGAATGTCATCCTGAAAACCAAACGATTCGTTGATCAAGTGTTAGTTGTTGACGACGGAAGCAGCGATGAAACAAAAAAAATCTCGGAAGAAGCAGGAGCTATCGTTATTTCCCATAAAAAAAACAGGGGAAAAGGAGCTGCGATTCGAACCGGTTTTCAATATGCCTTAGAGAATGATTTCGACTATGTGGTCACTATCGATGGTGACGGCCAACATAACCCTCTTGAGATTCCCGCGTTATTAGATAATGTTATAAAAAATGGTCATGACATTTCGATTGGGTATCGCGTGGGTAACAACACAGAAATGCCCACATGGCGTCGTGTCGGAAAACGAGTACTCGATTATACCACAAGCATCGGCACCGGTGGATTTGTTACCGATAGTCAATGTGGGTTTCGTGCATTCAACAAAAAAGCAGTTGAAGCAATCACGCCAAACCTTAAAGGAGACGCATTCAGCGTCGAAAGCGAACAATTGATAAAAGCCCATGAATCAGGACTCAAAGTCGTTAATACAAATGTGACCTGTAAATATAAAGACTTGAAAACTTCCAATAAAAATCCTGCGTCACACGGTCTTTCGGTACTCGGGTATGTTCTCTGGGTTATCGCGGAACGACGTCCCTTATTATTCATCACGCTCCCGGGTCTTATTTGTATCATAGTTGGATTTGTTTTAGGAATATCCACTTTTTCGTATCCTCAATACAATTTTATAACGAAAACTACGAATACTATCATATCAAGCATTCTGATCATTGTTGGTGCGTTTGCGATGTTCATCGGTTTGTTGTTATATGTTCTTCCTAAGATAATCCAAAGAGTAAAGGATTAAGGAATACTATTTTGATGTATATCCTTCCCATCCTCTGCTATAAGAATCCCCCTGTGGATATTTTTGATATTTTTCTTTACGTTCTCTCCGAAAACACATACCAATTATGTTTAATGAGGTGATTATCATACAATCTGATAACAGTTGTAAAACATCATTTAAATAGTGCGTGAACAAACTCATACAGTGATGAAACAGAAGAGAAAAATAATTAAACAAGAAACACGAACGCACTTGAATCAAAAAACATCTCATTTTGCTGCTCGTTCTCTCGTTATCATCCCTTGCTATAATGAAGCGGCGACCGTTGGGAGTCTTGTGGAACAAGCAAAGCGCTATGTCGATACGGTTGTCGTAGTTGATGATGGGAGTAGTGACCGCACCGCGGAGATCGCACAAAACGCGGGTGCTGTTGTGCTGTCCCATCTGAAGAATAAAGGGAAAGGCGCAGCCTTAAAAACCGGGTTTACCTATGCGCTCGAACACGATTTTGACTATGTTGTGACAATGGATGGCGATGGTCAGCATAACCCAGTTGAGATTCCTGTTGTCTTAGGGAATGTGATGAATAATGGCCATGATATTTCGATTGGCTATCGAGTTGGGAACAGTACCGAAATGCCCTTCTGGCGTCGTGTCGGCAAACGAGTACTGGATTATACCACAAGTATGGGGACTGGTGGATTTGTGACTGATAGTCAGTGTGGTTTTCGTGCATTCAACAGGAGGGCAGTTGCGATAATTACCCTGAAACTTAGAGGCGATGCCTTCAGCGTAGAAAGTGAACAGTTGATTCGAGCGTATGAATCAGATCTCAAAGTTGTTAACACAACTGTGACCTGCAAATATAAAGGCTTGGAGACTTCGACGAAAAATCCTGCATCACATGGTCTTTCAGTGCTTACGTATGTTCTCTGGGTTGTCGCAAAACAACGTTTCTTATTATTTATCGCTGTTCTCTGTATTATTTCCCTTATTTTTGGACTTTTTTCAGGCATCTATATATTATAATCAAAATCATTTTTTCCTTATCCCCTTAGACATCATTGTGAATATTTCCCTTGTTGGTGCTATTGTACTGTTCATTGATTTAATGCAAAATGTTCTCCCCTGTGTTAAAAAAAAAAAAACGTTTGAGTGAGAAGAGAATCAAAAGACATGAATTCATTTCAATGGAGCTGAAAGGATCAGTTCCAGGCACCACGTATTTTCGTTTTAATTGCGAGTGAATAAAAAACACTTCTCTGGTTGAGACACAGCCTACTTCTTTATTTTTTTTAGGAGGTTCCCCACTCCCTTTTGATTTTCTCTTCAAGGACAGTTCGATCCCAGAGTTCGATGTTGGACCGTGCTGCAAGTTGTTTCGCTGCTGGTGTGGTAAACGTAGAGTTGGTCACCACGATCAGGATACTGATTCTTCACACCAATCATATACAACGCAAGCTGCCGATCAGTCCGGAGATAATCAGGTAACGGTAACCGGGAGTTCGTCTTATAATCATGAACCTCGTAAAATCCATCTCTGGTTTCCGTCAATCGATCAATAAACCCCTGCAACTTGTAATCACCCTCAACATCCAGAGTAATGCGAATTAACTCCTCCAACGCCACAGTTTTTCCCTGACTAAATGGATGATACCGATTGTAATAATCGCTGAGATACTTCCGACCCATCTTCACATAATTCTCTAGCTTGTACTCTTCGCTCACAATAATAATGTCGTTACTCCAGTTCATACCAACAAGAAAACGCGAATAATGGTTTAAGAGTAACTGATAACTTTCTCAAGACAGGTTGGTTGGTGTCTCATCTATCAGAATGAGTATCGACTACGGATAGTCATTTCCGCTGAATCGAAAGATGATGATATATGACTACTCGACAGCTGTTACAACGTCACGAGGCAGTATGAACTTCGAACATCCCGTGTTCAGAGTCTGGTAAACTTATTCCATTCTCGTATTCCATTCTTTTTTCAGGAGTAATTGGAATAAGAATGGAATTCCATTCCATTCTTTTCATCGAATCTAAGATGACATACTGAGGATTATTATATATGATGAAATTTTAAGAAGTTCTTACGCTGATTTTTTGCTACTTATTTAAAAGATTCAACTCTTAATTTTGTAGCTAATCATCGAAATTTATTAATAATACCAATCCTATAATAGAGAGAGAGCATCGTCTTGGGGGGGAAGACGAGATGGGGTCGAAGAATAATTACTGTATGATTTTAAGTGTACATAAAAAAAAAATTTGGTGAAAAAAAGGTGATATAATATATGACTCGAGGCAAACGTCTGACCCCAGATGAAATACACGAACTCAGAAGGTTAAGAAAAAAAGGACTTAAAATTGATGAGATAGAAGAGGAAACAGGTATATCTCATACAAAAATAGTTGAACATACCAAGGATATAAAATCGGTTTTTTGGTCGTCAAAGAACGCAACATCACCAGCTACTAATACAGAAGCGCCTACCATTTCTCAAGGTGTATCCCCTCAGAATAGGGATAATATGACTCCTCCTTCTGAAACGGGTTATTACATCGGACCAAGTCAAGAGCAATATCCTTCCCAAAGGATACCAGTGAATTCTCCATCAATGAATTATGGACAGAAACAATATCCGTGGGAGTCTCAAGAGCAACAACGAAAACAGAAGGAACAACGAGGGTATCCAGTTACTTTCCCTGAGAATAGGGTAAACATGGCTCCTTCTTCTGATTCTTATGTTTCTTCTCAAGAGGGTTATTATATCGGACCAAAACAGGATCAATACCGATCATCAAGGATGCCGATTAATCCTCCAGAAACAGATTCTAAACAAGACCAATATCTTCAGAAAATTCAAGAAGAAAAAGAACGAGAACGGGAGCAACAACGCCAATGCGAAGAGGCGGAAAAAAAACGAAAACATGAAGAATGGGAGAGGCAACTGAAACAAGAAGCCGAACAAAGAGCAAAACAGAGACAACAAGAGGAAGAGGCTATAGAACGGTTGTTAAAAGGGCAAATAGAACATGAGTTGGAAAGAGGTAAGAAACTGGAAGAAAAATTAAAGGAGGCACGATCTTGGCGCGAGAAACCCAGCCAAACACCAGTACAGCAAAAAACGGCGCAGTCATTTGCTATAACTCCAACTCCTCCGACAGAAACGGAAAATAGTACAACAGCCGTCAAAGAGATACCTGTAAAAGAAAAACCAACTCAAACAACCGAAAACAAGACACCCCTGATTATCAAACCAAGTATAACATCTCAGGATTCTAAACCTCAAGATTTCGGGAATGCAAAAGCCGATGATACACCCTTCAGTTCTTTAGAATCACCACCAGAGGAGATGATTCCTGCTGAAACCACCCATAGTAATGATTCTGAATCACGATGGAATGCCAATGAAATAGATGATGGACTATCTGATGCAATATTTTTAGGTACTCTCCATGGAATAAGTGATTTTTTAAAGAAATTCTCTCCTA
>Ga0315277_10013273_pt1 | contig 10268 bp, 10 predicted proteins | sample YL17G05_15_MG_FD_203695 | JGI IMG/M metagenome (GOLD analysis project Ga0315277, IMG submission 203695) | Sediment microbial communities from Yellowstone Lake, YNP, Wyoming, USA - YL17G05_15 | ecosystem: Environmental > Aquatic > Freshwater > Lake > Sediment | place: USA: Wyoming | collected...
TCGCGGTACAGGCAGAAGCACCCATTCCCGACTTTCTCGCATCGCGCGTTTCCCTGCCGTCATTGTCAAACACTCCCGTTGAGCTGCTGGTCCTTCTCGAACGGTCTCTTCACCGTTTTCGGCTATTATACTGGCACGTTCAGCGGGATGCGTCAATGTCGTTAGTCGGTTCGCTTGACGCTGGAGTAACCAACACGGTTGTTTCGGTGCCTACCGGTTATCGAGATGCCGTGCAGATGATAGTTGGCGCGGTGGGAGTAGTCTATTGCACAAACATCCAAACCGGATTGGGTTTCGGCGTTGCTGATGTTTGTGTGCGGTGGCAGGATGTTCGCGAGGAAGAATCCGTGAAGACTTTCAAGCGATTCTTTGCAGACGGTATGGAACCGGATAAGGAGAAACAGTGCAAGGTTGTCTGCTTGCGCTGACGGCGTGATTCACTGCGTGGAAACCGGGGAATGCATGTGGTGCATCGCACGTGCGGAGCTGTGGTCGAAACTTTTGGTGTTCGCCGACATTGACAAAGTGATGGAACATGTGCTATAAAATTATGATTTTTGTCCGGAACACGACCATAAGAACTCCTCCCGAGCAGGGAGATGCTTTTGCGGATCAGGAGAAGTGCAGGGCTGCCTCTATGAAACTGCGATCGTTTCGGGGTGGGATACATCCGCGTGAACATAAAAGGCTGACCGAGAATAAGCCTGTCGAAACGTGTCCGTGTCCCAATAGGGTTGTTATACCGTTACAGCAACATACTGGTTCGCCAGCGCAGCCGCTGGTGAAGGTTGGCGATAAGGTCCGTACCGGTCAAAAGATAGGGGACCTGACCGGTTTCATTTCGGCTGCGCATCATGCCTCGATCTCCGGCGAGGTCACGTATATCGGACGTGCGCCACATCCCCTTACCAGGAATGCAGTCGCCGTCGAGATCACGTCTGACGGAAAAGATGACTGGACACCGCTGCACTCCATCTCTCAGGAAAATCTTGCAGCACTGTCGGGAGAGGACATCCGCGACATAGTTGCTCAGAGCGGCATCGTCGGGCTTGGCGGTGCTGCATTCCCGACGCACGTCAAATTGTCCCCTCCTGCAGGGAAAAAGCCCGAACTGTACATCCTGAACGGTGCCGAGTGCGAACCGTGCTTGACATGCGACGACAGACTTATGAGAGAACGTGCCAAGGACATTATAGCGGGGTTAAGACTGCTTATGAGAGCCGTTGGCGTCAACCGGGGGATTGTCGCTGTCGAGTCGAACAAACCGGAAGCAATTGCTGCGTTGAAAGAGAAAGTTGCACGCGAACCCGGCATATCTCTTGAAGTGGTGAAGGTTAAGTACCCGCAGGGCGCTGAAAAGCAGCTAATCAATGCGCTCACGGGTCGGGAAGTGCCTCCGGGTGGGTTGCCGATGGATGTCGGAGTCGCGATAAACAGCGTTGGTACAGCGGTCGCCGTGGCCGACGCCGTGATTCGAGGCAAACCGCTCGTGGAACGGGTCATCACGGTGACCGGATCGGCAATTGCCGATCCGAAGAACTTGCTTGTCCGGATCGGGACAGCGTTGGGTTATGTCATAGAGCAATGTGGCGGGTTCAAGGAACCTCCCGCAAAGATAATTGTTGGCGGTCCGATGATGGGAGTTGCACAATACTCGCTTGATGCGCCGGTGATCAAGGGAACGTCAGGTATAATCGCGTTCACGCAAGACGACGTTGCAGATGAGACGTATTATCCCTGTATCCGATGCGGACGGTGCGTCACGGTATGTCCGATGAGGCTCTCACCGAGCAAACTGGGAATACTTGCCGAAAATTCCAGGTTCGTCGAAGCGAAACAGGCGAACCTGATGGACTGCATGGAATGCGGGTCGTGCGTTTATGTCTGTCCGGCGAACAGACCGATGGTTCAGTGGGTGAAATTCGCTAAGAACGAACTGAGAAAGATTGCTGAACAGGAAAGCCGCAAGAAGAAAGAGAGCGCATGAGATCGTTGGGGTCAACCTGAACGTGACGTGCATGGTCCAGTAATATGGAGCACAACGTGGCCGAGCTCAAAGATCCGTTGGTGGTGTCCGTATCGCCACATTTTCGCGGCAAGGACACGATCCAGCGCGTGATGCTGGATGTCGTGCTTGCGCTGGTTCCGGCGGTGGCGGTAGGCGTCTACTTCTTTGGCGGACGAACCCTCTGGATAATCCTCATATCTATAGCGACCGCAGTGGCTACCGAGGCGATACTTCAGAAGCTGACACGAAAACCGATAACGGTGCTGGATTTCAGCGCGGTGATAACCGGCATTCTGCTCGCGCTTAATCTTCCTCCTGCTGCGCCTTACTGGTTACCTGTGATCGGGTCGGTCGTCGCGATCGCGATAGCAAAGAGCGTGTTTGGAGGCCTCGGAAAGAACAAATTCAATCCGGCGTTGATAGGAAGAGCTGTGCTGCTTTTAGCGTATCCGATAGCGATGACGAAAGGGTGGCTGAAACCGTTGTGGTGGCAGGGACAAGGGTTCTTCACGAGCACGGTAGCGGATTTTCAAGGTGCTGCGTTCGACGCCATCAGTTCTGCGACACCGCTTGTCAAAGAGGGTACTCCCGACCCCTTCACGCTCACCGATCTGATTATCGGGAAAGTTGGAGGATGCATAGGCGAGACCTCTGCGGTCTGCATCCTGATAGGTGGACTGTACCTGCTCTTGCGTAAACGGATATACTGGCAGATGCCCGTGTCGTTCATCGGCAGTTTTGCGCTCATGATGGCGCTCTTTGGCGGTACGAGGCATCTCGGTGTCGTGCAGGAGATATGTGCTGGCGGGCTGATGTTGGGCGCATGGTTTATGGCGACAGACATGGTCACAAGCCCCATGACGGGCACCGGACAATTCACAGGTGGCGTGTTGTGCGGACTGCTGACGTTTCTCATTCGTCTCAAGGGCGGCTATCCGGAAGGCGTGTCGTATTCCATTCTCATCATGAATGCTGCGAGACCACTGATAGACCTCTGGGCGCAACCCAGGCGGTTTGGAGTACGATTCCATGCGAGACGCAGTTAGACTTGTAGGTGTGCTGCTCGCAATATGCGTTGTCGCGAGCGGATTATTGGCGGTGGTCAACGCGTTCACCAACGAACGAATCGAACAGAGTTTGGGAGAAGAGGCGAACAAGCTCCGTACCGAGGCGCTCGTTGGAGCCGGCAAGGAAGTCAAGTTCGGTGAACCGAAAAAGGTTGGGTCTCTGACCTGTTACGAAGGGGCGGTTGACGGCAAGCCGGTAGGAATCGCTTTCACGGTGACCGCGCCCAGGGGATATGCGGGACCGATTGAAATAGTTGTGGGAGTAGATCCGGTCGGAGAACGGATTACCGGAGTCAGAATCATCAATCAGAACGAGACGCCGGGACTCGGAGCGCGGATCGTCCAGGTGAACCCCGGTGAAGACGAACCATGGTTTCTCAGACAGTTCAAGGGGCTCGCTCCGGATAGGGTCTTCATCAAACCGAAAGGCGATGTTGATGCGATCACTGCCGCAACTGTATCGTCCAATGCAGTCACCGAAGCTGTGAGACAAGGGTTTGAGGAGTTCCTGAAAGCGAAGAAAGCGCAGAGGGGTTCACAGTAAATGGGACAGATGCAGGAGTTCACGAAAGGTATCTGGAAGGAGAATCCCATATTCCGGATCATGCTCGGGATGTGTCCGACCCTGGCGCTGAGCACTGCGGTTGATAACGCGATAGGGATGGGAGTTGCTTTCACCGTAGTTCTGCTCGGCTCGAACGTCGTGATAGCCCTTATTCGGAATATCGTTCCAAGACAGGTCCGGATACCATGTTACATCGTGGTGATCGCTGCGTTCGTTACGTGTGTTGACCTGATTATGCATGCGTACCAGCCGAAGTTATACGAAGCGCTCGGTATTTTTGTCCCGTTGATTGTCGTGAACTGCATCGTGTTAGGCAGAGCTGAAGCGTTTGCGTCGCGCAATCCCGTCCTAGCGTCTGCGCTTGACGCTTTGGGTATGGGCGCGGGATTTACTCTCGCTATGTTTGTAGTCTCGTTTATCAGACAGTTTCTGGGCACTGGGACAGTGGTGCTGTTCGGTCATGTCATAGTTCCGCGCGCCTTTTTCCAACCTGCAACGATCATGATATTGCCACCGGGGGCGTTCGTGACTCTGGCGCTTCTTATGGCGCTCATGAACAAGATAAGTGAGAGGTAGGGGATACAAGATGGAAGTCCGGGACATCTTGATGACGATATTCAGTGCACTCCTCGCACAGAACTTTGTGCTTTACAGGATTATCGGAATATGTCCGTACGTTGGCGTGTCGAGAAAGCTTGAATCGTCAATGGGCATGGGAATGGCGGTGATTTTTGTCGTGACGATGGCGGGTGCGGTAACCTGGTGTGTGCAGAAATACCTGCTCGATCCTTTCAACGTGTCGTACCTCCAGACGGTCGCGTTCATTCTTGTAATCGCAGCGCTCGTTCAGCTCGTCGAAATGTTCCTGCTGAAAACGAGTCCTACGCTCTATACCGCGCTTGGGATCTACCTGCCTCTCATAACGACAAACTGTGTTGTGTTCGCTGTTGCGGTCCTGAACATACGAGAGGGATACTCCTTCTTGAAGGCGGTGATCTTTTCGGCAAGCGCCGCTGCCGGATTCAGTCTGGCATTGATGCTGATGGCGGGTATTCGGGAAGAGCTCGAGCTTACTGGTCTGCCAAGGTCGTTACGAGGATTCCCGATCGCGTTCATCGTTGCAGCGCTCATGGCGATTGCGTTCATGGGTTTTTCCGGCATGAGACTGTAGCGGCGAGGTGCGCGCTCTACCTCGCGAGGTTGGACAGGACTGATTGAAATGGATACGCAAAGTGTAGTCATGGCGATGAGCATACTGGGCGGTCTTGCGGCAGTGTTGGGGATAGGATTAGCTGTTGCTTCGAGACTATTTGCGGTCCACGTTGACCCCAAGGTTGAACGGGTTCAAGAAGCGCTTTCCGGGGCTAATTGTGGCGCATGCGGGTTCGCTGGCTGTAAAGATTATGCCGAAGCGATTGTTGCCGGTAAGGCTGACGTGAACCTGTGTTCGGTAGGTGGTCAAACGGTTGCCGATAGGATTGCCTCTATCATGGGTGTCGAATCGGGCAAGGTTGAGAAGAAGGTTGCTAAGATATTGTGTCACGGTCACAGAGACGTTGCCTCGAACAATTTCCTGTATCGCGGTATAGAAGATTGTCGGGCGGCATCGCTGTTATTTGGCGGAGCCAAAGGGTGCGAGTACGGGTGTCTCACCCTGGACACGTGCGCGATGGTATGTCCATTTAACGCTGTCACGAAGCGGGGTGGCGGACAGATACCGTACATTGACGAGAAGAAATGCACCGGGTGCGGCGTATGTGTGAGGGAATGTCCGGTTCATGTGATAGGGTTCGTGCCGCCTGACGCAACGGTGCATGTGGTCTGTCGTTCACATGCTAAGGCGAAAGAGGTCAGAAAGGTCTGTCAGGTTGGCTGCATCGGTTGTGGTGCGTGCAAGAAGGTGTGTCCAAGCGACGCGGTGCTCCTCGAAGATAACCTGGCCAGCATAGTGTATGATAAGTGCACTGAGTGCGGTCTGTGTGTCGAGAAATGTCCTACCGGGGCCATAGAAGGCAGGCTCGAAGAAAAGCGTGCCGCAGCGTGATGGGCTTGTGCTACCGGTCGTCTTCCATTTATAATAGAGACATGAAGGTGGTGGAATCATGGAAATCGAACGAGTAGGAAGATACGAGATTATCGCCCCGATAGGTTCAGGTGGAATGGGGACTGTGTACAAGGCGATAGACCGTGAGAAGGACGAGACTATCGCGATCAAGGTGCTGTTTCGCCGGTACGACATTGACAAGAAGAAACGGAAACGGGATTATCTCGGACGCGAGATTCTCATCACATCTGGGCTTGCACATCCCAATATACTCAAGATCTTTCCTGAGATTATCGAGGCGCCCGACAACGAAGGGTTCGTGAGACGCTGTCTCCTGATGGAGTATATAGACGGGCATAACCTCCGGAAATATATCCGCGACAGGGATCTGCCATGGGAGCAAATGGTTGGCCTCTGTCTTGAGATATGCATTGGGCTGGACTATCTGCATCAGAACAACGTCGTGCACCGGGACGTGAAACCGGAAAACTTCCTCATATCGCGTGATGGCGGTCAGGTGAAGATAGCTGATTTTGGTTTGTCGAAACGGCAGCGACGCTGGTTCTTTGGCGACAGGTGGGAGGTGGGTGGTACCAGAAAATATATGTCGCCGGAACAACTGACGAATAAGCCGCTCGACGCCCGATCGGACATCTTCTCGTTTGGAATAACGATGTACGAGTTGTTTACGGGAAAGCATCCTGCGCCGGGTCCGAGACCGGAGGATGTGGTCAAACAACTGCTCAGCAAGATGTATAAGTTCGACTCGCCTTCGAGGTTGGAGAAAACTCTTCCTCGAAGCCTCGATCACGTCATACTGAAAGCATTGCAGAAGAAGCCGACGTCGAGGTACCAATCGGTTACCGAACTGATACTTGATCTGAGAAGGTTGCGGGAGAGAAGGTTCTGATATGACGGATATGCGATTTCGACCGGAACGGTTAGGAACGAGCCGGGGAGTTCTGAAAGGGAAAATCATTGGAGCACTCGTAGCGATACTTGTGCTCGTTATTCTGGGCGGGGCAGTACTGTGGTTGTTGAAAGCGTTGGAGGCGCGGGCTACTGAAAAGCTCGTCAATCAGTACGCGTTGGGTAAGCGGCTGTTTGATGAGGGAAAACATCAGGACGCCGCGCAGGCACTTTCGGCCCTAGTGCGCACCGCGCGCAAGTCCGAGTATGTCGAGGATGGACTCAGAAAGCTCGGAGAGATAGAGGAGAAAGCGGGCAACTACAAGAATGCCCTTTTATACTGGCAACGGCTTGCTCAGGAGTATGCCGACCGACCTGCCGCTCGTGAGGCGACATACCATATCGGATTGTGCTTTGAAAAAGAGCCCGGGCAGCGGTCGAAGGCGGAAGAGTTTTATCAGAGGACGGTTGCATTGGATACAGGCGGGCCATACGCAGTGCTTGCCACGTGCGGACTGGGTCGGTTGCTGGAATCTGACGGGAAGATCGTTGAGGCGCGCGACCTGTACAAGAAGGCGTTCCAGATGGCACAACAAGGCAGTTCGGAAAGCAAAGAAGCCGTCAAGCTACTCGGTGATGCTAACGTGAAGATCATCTTTTCCGGCAGGAAGACCGACGACTCCGTATTGTACACGGTGAAACCGGGAGATACGGTGACGAGTCTCGGCGTGAAGTTCAACACGACTCAGGCGCTCCTACTGAAAGCAAACGGGATCGCGGATCCTGCCGGGGTTCGCGTGAACAGAACGATCAAGATCACTCCCAAAAAGTTCAACATTCTCATCAAGAAGTCCACCTTCACCCTGACGCTGTCGGATGATACCGAGGTCTTCAAGGTGTACCCGATAGGGATTGGTGCGCCGGAACATCCAACGGCAGCAGGCAAATACAAGATTGAGACAAAAATGGTTAACCCAACGTGGTATAGTCCTTCCGGCAAGGTCGTTCCGCCCGGCAGTCCAGAGAATGAACTGGGGACGAGGTGGATGGGACTGAAGCCCTTGGAGCGCGGACTTCCGCCCGACCTTGGGATTCATGCCACGATTAACCCGTCCTCAATAGGGTGGGCATCATCCAGAGGTTGCCCGAGGATGTATCAGGCGGACGCGGAAGAGCTGTTCGATCTCGTAACGTTGGGAACACCCGTCACGATTGCAGAGTAACGCGTCGGTGTGAGAGCCGTGTCAGTTTATTACCCAGTATGTCTCGATGTCTGCGGGAAACGGTGCCTCGTTGTCGGTGGAGGCGAAGTTGCTGCGCGAAAACTGAGCGCGCTGGTTGAGGCGGGTGCTGATGTCCTTCTTGTGTCACCGGATGTGTGTGACTCGATCGTGCGGCGCAAAGAGATAACTGTTATACGCAGACCGTGGGAAGAGCATGATCTCGACGGCGCGTTTCTCGTCGTAGTCGCTACGAACGATCGAGCGCTGAACAGTGCCGTTGTGGCTGTTGCGCGACGGAAGCGCGTGTTGTGCAACGTGGTTGATGATGCCGGCTCGAGCGATTTCATCGTTCCGGCTTCTGTGCGGCGGGGAGCGCTTATAGTCTCGATTTCAACCAGCGGAAACCTCCCCGCACTTGCCCGTGCGATTAGAGAAGAGATCGAAAGGGCGTACGGTGAGGAATATGCCGATTATCTTGATCTCATTGCGCACATGAGACAAGATATTATCAATTCGGTACCTGATGAGCATGTGAGACGTGAGTTGTTCGGCAGGTTGGCTGATCGGCGGTTCATCGCGATGCTTCGCGAGAAGGGAAAAGAGGCGACACGCAGGGAGTTGGAGAAGCTCGTGCGTGAAGCGGCTTCTTGATTGATGGACAATGCACCTCAGCGTCGTTGGGCTCAACCATAAGAGCTGTCCTGTCCAGACGAGGGAGAGACTGTTTATATCTCATGACAGGTTGCCGTTGGCGCTCGACCGATTCAGAGCCCGGCATCCTGAACGCGAGTGCGTCATTATTTCCACGTGTAACCGGACGGAGATCTATGCAGTCTCGCGCGATGTCCCCGCGGATTTTGATCGGATGATGGGGGCGTTTTTGGGAGAGTTTCAGGGCATCTCTCCCGGCGAGTTTTCTGAATCCCTGTATCGCTTCGAGATGGAAGAGTGTGTTGAGCATCTGTTCCGCGTAGCGTCGAGCCTCGATTCGATGGTCGTTGGCGAGACGCAGATCACGGCTCAGGTGAAAGAGGCGTACTTGTGCGCTCTGAAAGGTGGGTTTGCTGGCAGGACGCTGAATGCGCTGTTTCAACGTGCTTTGGCTGTGGCAAAGAAGGTTCGTACCCTAACTCGAATTGGTGAGGGTCGCGTATCCGTTAGTTCGGTCGCGGTGGATTTTGCCGAGAAGGTATTCGGCAGACTCTCTGGAAAAGCGGTGCTTGTAGTCGGCGCGGGCGAAATGGCTGAGCTGACACTCAAACATCTGATAGCACGAGGTGTTGCTCGCGCGGTCGTTGCCAATCGCACGTACGAGAAAGCAGTTCAGCTTGCCGGAGAGTGCGGCGGTAACGCGGTTCCCTTTGACCGGTTGTGCGACGCGCTTTCCGAAGCGGACATCGTGGTCTGTTCGACGGCTGCCGCAGAACCTGTGATAAGTAAACCCGAGGTGCAGAAGAGTCTGCGGTTGCGACAGCATCGTCCGATCTGCTTCATAGATATAGGTGTGCCGCGGAACGTCGCTCCTGACATTGCGTCGCTCAAAAATGTCCATCTGCACAACATTGATCATCTCGAGTCTGCCGTGGCGAGCAACATCGAGGAGCGCAGAAAAGAGGTAGCAAAGTCTCTGGAGATCATCCAGTCCGAAGTGCGCCGCTTCATGAGACGGGTTGACACTTGTCGGGCAGGGACCTCGTAGCCGTTTCCTGGATGGTCGATCGCCGATTGTGCATGTCTGCACGTAATCCTCAAGACTAAGGGACCTTGCTTGGCGGTGGACAAGGGTTTTATGAAACGTATCATCCGACTTGGCACGCGGGGTAGCCGCCTCGCGTTGATTCAGGCAGGGTGGGTGCGGGACAAGCTGAAAGAGGTGTGTCCCTCGGCGCAGGTTGAGATCGTTCCGATACAGACCAAGGGGGATAGAATGCGAACGCGGTCGTTCGGGCGATACGACGATACCGGATTGTTCACGAAGACGATAGAGGACGCCCTTCTGCGGAACGAGGTTGACGCTGCGGTACACAGTCTCAAGGATCTGCCCACCGTTCAGCCAGCGGGACTGGCAGTAATTGCGGTTCCTGAGCGGCTGGACCCTCACGACGCGCTCGTTTCGCGAGATGGTTTAGCCATGGAGCAGATCAAGGAAGGAATGAGAGTGGGGACGAGCAGCGTGCGGAGAAGAGCGCAGTTGCTGGCATTGAACAACGAGATTGATGTAGTTGACCTGCGGGGTAACCTCGACACGAGGATCAAACGGTTGTCAAACGGCAAGTTTGACGCAATTGTCGTCGCGATGGCAGGGCTTATCCGGATGCGCCGGGATGACGTCAACGCGGTGCCTATCCCTTTTGAGACGATGTTGCCTGCTGCTGGTCAGGGTGCCCTTGCGATCGAGGCAAGGGAAGATGACTCGAAGTTCGTAACGGTGTTTGCTGGACTGAACCACGAG
>Ga0315277_10013274_pt1 | contig 10267 bp, 8 predicted proteins | sample YL17G05_15_MG_FD_203695 | JGI IMG/M metagenome (GOLD analysis project Ga0315277, IMG submission 203695) | Sediment microbial communities from Yellowstone Lake, YNP, Wyoming, USA - YL17G05_15 | ecosystem: Environmental > Aquatic > Freshwater > Lake > Sediment | place: USA: Wyoming | collected...
GCTCCAGAAGTTTATGCTGAAGAGCGCCGGGGACACAGAGGCGTTTGGTGAGCCTATGAAACTTAAGCGTCAGAAGTGATAAAGGCATGTTTTACTGTTTCCTAATGTATAATCCTGTTCCCGGAGGTACCATCATGTTTGAAGAGACTGCAAAATCCACCCGGTTCCGCAAGCTTCTCAAGCAGGAACTGGACCTCTGGCTGAAAGAGGACATTATTGGCGAGGGGCCGGCCCGGGCCATCGCTGCGCGTTACGAGCTGGACGATCTCGAGAAGCGGGCGGGGTCACTCCTCGTGCCGGCGATTTACACCGGCGGAGCTTTCCTGATCGGCGGCGGGGCGGCCAGTTTTGTTGCCGCCAAGTGGGCCGTAATTCCCGCATTGGTCAAAGTGATTATTCTCGTGGGCTCCATGCTGGCCTGCCTGATCAGCGGATCGTTTTTCTGGAAAATCAAGGCCAGCCAGAAGAACCTGGGCCACGGCCTGGTCATTCTCAGCACCCTGATCTTCGGAGCAAGTGTCTTCCTGTTGGCCCAGATATACAAGATACAGGTAAGTTACTACACCGGATTCGCCATCATGGCTCTGGGCGCAGCGGCAATCGCCTATGCGTTCTCCAGCACTCCTATTTTGCTGATCGCCGGCTTTGCCTCGTTTATCTCGTTTATCGGCTGGATTGAACATTACGACCAGCAATTCTTCTGGTATCCCTTCATTCTGATCGTCCTCTGCCTGCCTTTCTCGATTCGCCGGCGCTGTCCTTTCAGTTTCCTGATCCTGCTTTTGCTCGGTGGCGCGGCTCTGGTGTTCAACTCCGGCCTGGAGAGCCGGGCATTCTGGGCCGGCAGTTTGACCGCGGCCGGGCTGGGAATGCTATATTACGGTCTTGGGGTCTTGCTGCAAAAGAGGCCCGGCTCCGCATACCTGGCTCTCCCGGCCCTCAAGCTGGGACTGCTGGTTATCCTGGTCATGGCTTATATTCTGTCCTTGCACTGGAACGCCGACCACCTGGCTGAAAATCTCTGGCTGAGCGGGGGGTGGAGCTGGACCATTTCCGCTTCGCTGGTCTATCTGGGAGCGATCGTTGCCTGGGCTTACTGGTTCAGATCTGTCCGGCCAGTTTCCCGGGCTGAATTACCTGATCTGGCCTGGCTCGCCGGAGCCCTTTGCCTGGTGGAGGGGATTTTCACCGGCAACGGCATAGCCCTGACAGTGCTGGCCAACATTGGCGCTTTCGGAGTGGCTTCGGCTCTGATCTGGAGCGGCATGGCGACCTTTAATCGAAAACCTTTCTGGTATGGAATCCTGTTTATGGCTGTGCTTATCACCACTCGCTTTTTCGAGTACGAAGGCCACCTGCTGATAAAATCAGCCGTGTTCAGTGCCTGCGGCTTAGGGCTTTTATACCTGGGCCTCAAGTTCGAGAAATACCTGAGCCAGAGGAGACCCGCAAATGAATAAAGCCACCCGGAATCTGATAATCACCGCATTGGTCCTCTTAGCCATTCTCGCCGCCGTACCTGTGTTTAAAAATGAGCTGAAAGAGATTATGCCCCAGATCGGCCAGCCCGCCCCGGATTTTGTGCTGAAAAATTTAGACGGCAACGAGGTAAAACTAGCCGATTTCGAGGGTAAGGTCGTAATCGTGGATTTCTGGGCCACCTGGTGCGGCCCCTGCGGGAGAGAGATGCCGACCTGGGTCGATCTCCAGTCCCGGTATGCCTCCCGGGGATTCACTATGATCGGCATATCAGTTGATAAGGATCGTGCGGCAGTCCGGCCTTTTGCCGAAAAGAACAAGCTCAGCTTCCCGGTTTTGCTGGCGGACGCCAAAGTGCAGCGGGATTATGGTGGCATCAGGTCTATTCCGACAACCTTTGTGCTCGACAGGAAAAAAAATATTCGCTACACCTTCCAGGGTGTGCCGAAAGACCAGGCTATCTTTCAGCAACGGGTCGAAGAATTACTGGCAGAGTAGTTAAGCTGGGCGGCAGAATAGATTATTACCAGCACTTTTCCCAGGATCAGGTAAGAGGATATCAGAATGGAAAACCGAAGAACCTCAAATAAGTCGTCCCTATCCCGGCCGGACAGTCTGGCCCGCAGGATTTTGCAGAATGCCGCGCGCCTGCCCGAAAAAATTGCGGTTATCGAGTACCGGAGCGAGGGTGTAAGGGAAATCAACTATGGCGCTCTCCTGGCCGCGGCTTGCCGGACCGCGGAAAACTTGAGCAGGCTCGGATTTCCCCCGGGCGCCAGGGTGGCGCTCTCCGGCGAGAAAAGCGCCGGCTGGGTTGCCGCTTGCCTGGGAATCCACCTGGCCGGATTTACCGTGGCTCCTTTGGACCCGGAGGCCGGTGAGGAACAACTGTCCAATATCCTCTCGTTCCTGGTGCCCTCAGCCGCTTTCTGCGAGAGCAAGCTCACCGGGATTTTCAGCGGACTTGCCCACCGCTTCGCGCTGGAAACGATAGATTTCTCCCCTGCGCAGACCCTTTTCGAGCCGAAACCGCTCTCCGGGGACCAGCCGTTCTCGATAGTGTTCACTTCCGGCTCGACCGCCACGCCCAAGGGGGTGATGCTCACCGAGGAAAACTTCCTGCACAATGTTCAGACCCTGCTGGCGGCGGAAGACGCCATGCGTGAGTCCGACAGGCTGCTCAACCTGCTCCCCCTGCATCACGTTTACCCTTTCACCGGCACTCTGCTCACCCCGCTCTGCGCCGGGGCGACTATTATCTATCCCCGCTCGCTCAAACCCGTGGATATCTCCCGGGCGGCCATGGAGCAGAGGGCCACGGTGATGGTGGTGGTGCCGCGGGTGCTGCAGTCGATGCACACGCGGATATTCTCGGCTGTCGAGGAGCGCTCCGCGGCCGGGCGAATCCTTTTCCGGCTCCTCTTCAGGCTCGCCGGGCTGGGCATCGAGCGCGGCCTGCGGCCCGGGCGACATATTTTCCCGGCCGTGCACCGCAGCCTGCCCGCTCTGCGCTATTTCGCCTGCGGCGGGGCTCGTCTGGATGCGGGAATCCACCGCGACCTGGCGGCGCTGGGGTTCCGCATCCTCGAGGCTTACGGCCTAAGCGAGACCGCGCCCCTGGTTACCCTGAACTCCATCCGGCGGCCGGTGTTCGGCTCGGTAGGCAAACCCGCTCCAGGTGTGGAGCTTAAACTGGAGCGCATCGACAAGTCTATTGAGGATGCCGAGGTGCTGGTGCGCGGGCCCAACGTGATGGCTGCTTACTGGCGTCTGCCCGAAGAAACGAAAAAAGCATTCCGCCAAGGCTGGTTCCGTACCGGAGACCTGGGAAAACTGGACCGCGAGGGCAACCTGTTTTTAAGCGGAAGGACCAAGGAAGTGATTGTCATGCCCTCGGGGAAAAATATTTACCCCGAGGAGCTGGAGAGAATTTACGGGCGCAGCGAGCTGGTGGAGGAGGTCTGTATCTGTCTGCTCAAGGGGGATAAGAAAGAGCATCTGACCGCGGTGGTGGTGCCCTCCCGCGAGACGCTTCAGCAGCGGCGGATCGCGAACATTTATGAGGAGATCAAGTTCGAAATCGAGAACCTGGCCGTGGGCCTGCCCTCGTATCAGCGGGTGACAAAGATCATCCTGCGCCAGGAGCCTTTCCCGCGCACCCGACTGGGCAAGCTCAAACGCTACCAGATCGCCGAACAGATAGAGGGCGGCGGGGCCGGCGTGGGAGAGGCGGATAAACCCCAGGCGGCGCAATCGGAAGAAAGCGCCGATGAGCTGCTAAAATTCACCAGGGATAAACTGAAGCTCAAGAAAATTCCCTCCGGCAGGGAGAACCTCGAGCTGGACCTGGGAATGGACTCGCTGACCAAGATCGATTTCCTCTCCTCTTTCGAGAGCCGCTTCGGGGTCTCGCTCAGCGATGAGCAGGCCGGAGCGGTGCTGGCGCTGGACGACCTGCGCGCTTTTATCGGCCGGGGCGACCGGACCGGTAAGGAGAGCGAACCCGCCGGATCGAGACAGAGGGATGTGCTCGTGCCCCTGGAGGAGCTGGTCGAGCTGAAAGAAAGCCCGTGGGGCAAGCTGGTCCGCTGGCTGGCCCGGGCCAAGCTGCGTTTCCTTTTCCGTCTTTTTTTCAGAGCCCGCATTTCTGGCCTGGAGAATATCCCCAAAGAGGGAGCCTATATCATCGCACCCAACCACCTGTCCTATATTGACGGGCTGCTGATCCATGCAATGGTTCCCCGCCGGGTGAGCAGCCGGCTCTTTTCCCTGGGTACGGCGGAGATTTTAGACCGCTGGCCGTTTTCACAGATCAGCTACCGGGCGAGGATTATCAAGACCGGCACCCTGGAGACCACCACCCACTCGCTGGCCTACGCAGAGCAGGTGCTGTTCCAGGGCTCCCCGCTCTGTCTGTTCCCCGAGGGCAAGCGCTCGATTGACGGTAAGGTGGATGTTCCCAGACCCGGGACCGCCCGTCTGGCCCTGGGCTGCCGTGTGCCGCTGGTGCCGGTTTATATCCGCGGCGCTGAAAAGTTACTCTCTCGAATGCATCCGGGCTTGCGTCTGGCACAAGTTTCTGTAGAAATACTCCCCATCATACCGCCAGAGGGGACCGAACAGGAACTGCTGGAGCATTGGCTTTCGGTGATGCGGGCAAAGGAGGCAGGCCATGAAGCTTGACGATAAGAAAGCCATTTTCGGCTGGGCCATGTACGACTGGGCCAACTCGGCGTTTGCCACCACCATTACGGCCACTTTTTTCCCTCTGTTTTTTGCGGGTTACTGGAATGAAGGAGTTCCCATAACAGTAGTGACCGACAGGCTGGGAAACGCGAATTCCCTTGCCGGCATCATCGTGGCCCTGATGGCACCCGTACTCGGCGCCATTGCCGACAGGGGAAGTGCGAAAAAGAAATTCCTGCTGTTTTTTGCCTACATGGGCGTGGTTATGACCTCATGCCTGTATTTTGTGGCCAAGGACAACTGGATACTGGCCGCCGCACTGTATGTTTTCGCCCTTATCGGGTTCGCCGGGGGAAACATTTTCTACGATTCGTTGATCACCGGGGTCGCCTCCGAAAAGAAAATCGATTTCGTTTCCGCTCTGGGTTACTCGCTGGGCTACCTGGGCGGGGGCATTCTTTTCGCACTGAATGTGTTTATGGTAAAATCTCCCGGGACGTTCGGACTCGCAGACCAGACCGAAGCGTTCAAAGTAGCGTTTGTCACAGTGGGCATCTGGTGGGCGGTGTTCTCGATTCCGGTCTTTCTGTTAGTCAAAGAGCCGGAGTACGGTGAAGGAGGCTCCGGCCTGGAGTTGGTCAAGGCAGGTTTTGCGCAGTTCAGGGAGACTTTTCGAGAGATCCGCCACCTGAAAACGATCTTCCTCTTTCTGCTGGCCTATTTTCTGTATATCGACGGCGTAGATACAGTAGTCGTCATGGCTGTGAATTATGGCCGCTCCCTTGGTTTCAACAACCAAGACTTGATCGTGGCGATACTCATCGTACAATTCGTAGGCTTTCCGGCTGCCATAGGATTCGGCTATCTCGGTGGCAGGATCGGCCCCAAGCCGGCAGTATTTATTGGTCTCACGGTTTACTTGTTCGTCTCGGTATGGGCTTCCTTCATGCAAAGCTCCAAGGATTTTTACATTCTGGCCATCATAGTTGGCCTGGTCCAGGGAGGGGTCCAAGCCCTAAGTCGCTCGTTTTACGCCAAAATCATCCCGGCTGACAAATCCGCCCAGTATTTCGGTTTTTACAACATGCTCGGCAAATTTGCGACTATTATCGGGCCCCAGTTGATAGGCAAGAGCGGCCGCCTGCTGGTGGTTTTTTGGGGGTTCAGCGAGATAACGGCATCGCGGGCCAGTATCCCCTCGATCTCGCTGCTATTTGTCGTCGGCGGGATTCTTCTCTATTTCGTGAATGAAAATAAGGGGCGGCAGGAGGCGAAATATCTTAGCAAAGACTCCTGATCCATGACTGTCTCCCTGGCTCTTTTAGGGTGTCCATCAAATCCGATAATTTGGTTCAAAGACCCGGACGTTGGTCGGTCGGATGAAGACCCTCTCTCCGATGCGGAGGCCAAGTTGCCGAAAACGGTCGCGCGGCAGTTCGGCTTGGACTATCTGTCCGTTATCCGGGCGGCGCATTTCAATACGCGGCAAAGCCCCGGCCCCCTGAATGAAGAGAACTATCGCTGCGATGTCCTCATTGGTATCGGCGGTCCGGCTGATCTGGATATCGAAAGGGCGCGCATAACCCACTGTCCCCACTTTTTCTCCTGCCGAAGCCGAAATCGCCGCTGCACTATTTGTCCAGAATTCTCCCGCAACCTGATCGCGGCAGTGAAACAGATTGACGTTGCCGAGAAAATTGAAGACGAAGGGATTAACCGGATTTTCATAGACTTCCTCGGGAGTGCCGACCTGTTCCACCTTCGCCTGATTCATCACCACCACCCGATCCGCCAATTCCAACGCCTCTTCCTGGTCGTGGGTGACGAAGACACTGGTGACGTGGATCTCGTTGTGCATGCGCCGTAGCCAGCGCCGCAGTTCCTGGCGAACCTTGGCGTCCAGCGACCCGAACGGTTCGTCGAGCAGCAGCACCTTCGGTTCCGTGGCCAGTGCCCGGGCCAGTGCCACTCGCTGGCGCTGCCCGCCGGAAAGCTGGGCCGGGTAGCGGTCGGCCAGATTGTCGAGCTGGATCAGGCCCAGCAGTTTCATGACCCGGTCGCGGATTCGGGCTTTTGTCGGTCGTTCCCCCCGCGGCCTGACCGTGAGGCCGAAGGCGATGTTTTCAAAGACGGTCATGTGGCGGAACAGAGCATAGTGCTGGAAAACAAAACCGACCTGACGCTCGCGAACATGCCGGTTGGTCGCTTCTTCCCCCGCGAAGAGGACGCGTCCGGTATCCGGAGTCTCAAGGCCGGCTATAATCCTTAGCAAAGTTGTTTTTCCCGAGCCCGAAGGCCCGAGCAAGGCGACCAGTTCTCCGGACGGAAAAGTCAGGTCTACCTGGTCGAGGGCGGTATAGGTCCCGAATTTTTTTGTGATCTTCTGTACTTCGATGCTCATAAAAAATGCTCCACTCAAATCTATTTGGTTGTGGTTTGCGCTTCCTGGCGTACTTTCTTTCCCAGCAGCGTCTTCGCCGCCAGGGTGAAGAGCGCCAGCAGGGCCAGCAGGGAGGCTACGGCGAAAGCGGCGGCGAAGTTGTACTCATTGTAGAGAATCTCCACATGCAGCGGCATTGTGTTGGTCAGACCCCGGATGTGGCCGGAGACGACGGAGACGGCACCGAATTCTCCCATCGCCCGGGCGTTGCAGAGGATCACTCCGTAGAGAATCCCCCAGATGACGTTCGGCAGGGTAACGCGAAAAAAGGTCTGCCAGCCGCTAGCTCCCAGCACAAGGGCCGCCTCTTCTTCCTCCGTCCCCTGCGCCTGCATGAGTGGAATCAGCTCCCGGGCGACAAACGGGAAGGTTACGAAGATGGTGGCAAGAACAAGGCCGGGAATGGCGAATATGATTTTGATGTCGTGCTCCGCCAGCCAAGGCCCGAACCACCCCTGCAGGCCGAAAATCAGGACGTAGATCAGGCCTGAGATGACGGGTGAGACCGAAAACGGCAGGTCGATCAGGGTAATCAGCAGGCTCTTGCCACGGAATTTGGATTTGGCTATAGCCCAAGCGGCGGCGACGCCAAAGACCAGGTTCAGCGGCACGCTGATGGCGGCTGTCAGCAGGGTCAGGCGGATGGCGCTCATGGCGTCCGGTTCAGTGATGGCCGCCCAGTAGGCGTCGAGCCCCTTGTCGAGGGCCTGGGTGAAAACAGCCACCAGGGGGATGACCAGGATCAGGGCCAGAAAGGCTAGAGCCAGACCGGTAAGCAGCCAGCGAACCGCGGCTGATTCGGTCAAGGCATTGCGGGCGGCTCCCGCGCCGACCGAGAACCGATCAAGGCTGAGGGATTGGTTCTGCATGGTGTCCTCCCTTATCTCTCGGCGTGGCGCCGGCTCCACCACTGGAGCAGGTTAATGGTTAGAAGCATCAGAAAAGAGATCGCCAGCATCACCACGGCGATGGCGGTGGCCCCGGCGTAGTCGTACTGCTCCAGCTTGGTGATGATGAGCAGCGGCGTGATTTCCGAAATCATCGGCATGTTGCCGGCGATGAAGATTACCGAGCCATACTCACCGATGGCCCGGGCGTAGGCCAGGGCGAAACCGGTAAGCAGCGCAGGGGTGATGGTCGGAAAGATAACCCTTGTAAAAATCTGCCAGCGGTTGGCTCCCAGACAGGCGGCGGCCTCCTCCAGTTCGCTCTCCAGATCCTCCAGCATCGGCTGGACGGTGCGCACCACAAAGGGTAACCCGATAAAAGTCAGGGCAACAATGATCCCAAGGGGGGTGTAGGCCACCTTGATCCCCAGCGGCTCGAGGAAGCGGCCGATCCAGCCGTTGCCCGAATAAAGGCCGGCCAGGGTGATACCAGCGACCGCAGTCGGCAGGGCGAAGGGGAGATCGACCAGGGCGTCCACCAACCGCTTGCCGGGAAGAGGATACCGGACCAGGACCCAAGCCACAAGAAGGCCGAAAGCGCCATTCATCAGGGCGGCAACCAGGGCGGCCCCGAAGGTCAGGCGGAACGAGGCCAGTACCCGGGCCGAACTGACTATCTCCCAGAACTCCTGCCAGGAGAGGGTCGCAGACTTGAACAGCAAACCGGAGAGCGGAATCAGGACGATCAGGCTGAGGTACAGCACCGTAAAGCCCAGGGACAGACCGAAGCCCGGGATCACGCTGCGCTGTTTGAGCAAGAACTTCATACAAAACACTCTGGGGTCGACTGCTCAGATGGCGCCGGGGGAGAATCTAACTACCCCGGCTTATGCGGAATTATCGTGATTGTACAGAGATCTTATCGAAAATGCCTCCATCGGCGAAATGGGTCTTCTGCGCCTTCTGCCATCCGCCGAAAACCGCATCGATCGTGAACAGCTCCAGTTGCGGGAAGCGCTTGAGATCGGCCGGGTCGGCGTATTCGGGAGAAACCGGACGATAGTAATGCCTGGCCGCGATCTTCTGCCCTTCAGGAGAATACAGGTAATTCAGGTAGGCTTCGGCAACCTCTGTTGTCCCGTGCTTCTTGGCCACCTTGTCCACCAGCGTGACTGGCGGCTCGGCGAGGATGCTCAACGAGGGAACGACGATTTCAAACTTGTCCGGACCCAGTTCGTTAACCGCCAGAAAGGCTTCGTTCTCCCAGGCCAGTAACACGTCTCCGATGCCGCGCTGGACGAAAGTCGTGGTGGAACCGCGCGCTCCCGAGTCGAAAATCGGCACGTTTTTTAAAAGGCGGCCGACGAAATCCTGGGCAAACTGCTCGTTGTTACCACTCTGGTGCAGGGCGTAGCCCCAAGCCGCCAGGTAGTTCCAGCGGGCTCCCCCCGAGGTCTTCGGATTGGGGGTGATGACCGAGACGCCCGGGTTCACCAGATCGTTCCAGTCGTGAATCCCCTTGGGATTGCCCTTGCGCACCAGAAAAACAATGGTCGAGGTGTAGGGGGCGCTGTTGTGCGGCAGGCGTTTTTGCCAGTCCGCCGGGAACAGACCGGCCTTTTCGTGGATGGCGTCGATGTCGTAGGCCAGGGCCAAAGTGACGACGTCCGCTTCCAACCCGTCGATGACGGCGCGGGCCTGCTTGCCGGAACCGCCATGGGACTGGTGCACGGTGACGGATTCGCCGGTCTTTTCCCTCCAATACTTCGCGAACGCCTCGTTGTATTCCTGATAAAGCTCGCGGGTCGGGTCGTAGGAGACGTTGAGCAGGATGACTTCCTTGGCCGGGGCGGGGGCGGCTCTGAATAGCCCCAGAACCAAAGCGATGAAGGCCAGCGAGAGGTTGAGTTTATTTCTTAACATATTATTCTCCTTTTCCCACCGAAAAGGCTTTAAAAAGTTTGCTGGTTCAGTAGGCAACCTGGAATCGGATCAGCAGAGCCTTTTCCGTTTCCCGGTCACCGCTTGCACTGCCGCGGTCGAAGGTGGTTTGCTCATAGTTGGCTGACACCTTGACCTGACGGTCGAGGTACCAGTTGATCCCTACTCCCAGAGCCGCCGCCTGCTTGGCGGACTTGGCCGGATCGGCGAAAGCGGGGAAAGCGTCTTCATCCACCCGCAGTTCATTATAGCGGACAGCCAACTCGACGGCACCCCAGATGCCATTGCGGGGATTGAAGGGATGCTTCGGTTTGACATCCGTAAAGGAAGCCTC
>Ga0315277_10013275_pt1 | contig 10267 bp, 7 predicted proteins | sample YL17G05_15_MG_FD_203695 | JGI IMG/M metagenome (GOLD analysis project Ga0315277, IMG submission 203695) | Sediment microbial communities from Yellowstone Lake, YNP, Wyoming, USA - YL17G05_15 | ecosystem: Environmental > Aquatic > Freshwater > Lake > Sediment | place: USA: Wyoming | collected...
CTGACCAGAAACATGACTTCAAGTTGGAGCCGATTATGCCCATTAAGGAATCTCAATCTCCGGGCGCCTCGCCCATGCCAGAAGTGGACTACCGTCGCCCTCGTCAACGCTGGTGACGCAATCCATCGTGGCGTAGCTGCGCAGTTAGAAAAGGCGACCACCTGAAAAGAGTCACGTGAAGATACCCCATAGGATTCGCGACATCTTCGCTCCGAACATGGCGCGGTTACGGGTGTTGCGGAAGCGTTCCCGTAGCGGACGCTTGTCAGACGGCAAGGGGTCCTTGTCGATTAAGGCTCCACAGAAGCCCGTCTGAGATGCAGGGTGCGCGTCAATGTTTGCCCCGCAAGAATACCGCTGAAGTAAATGTCGTAGGAATTCGGTAGAACTGTTTTGCAGCCGCAATTTGTCCTGGCGGATCGAGTCTTGGAATGTCGAGATAGAGACGTCGCTTAGGGTCGAGAAGTTATCGTTCAGAGAACTTGCTGAGAAACAGCAGAAAGAAAAAAGGTAGAGGAGAAAGAAGCGAGCGTGTCCCGCTTCTTTCTTCGGTTTAGAGTTGTATGTCTCCGAGGTTCTTGTCCGTATCGAGTGATACGGAAATGGTCTTGGTCTTGCCAGCTGACGAGATGGTGACGTCGTAGTTCTTCTTTGCTTCGAGGCCGTCGAGCCAGAAGTCGCCGAGGAAGTCTGACTTCGCCCTCGCCATGACCACCTTAGATGCTGTGTCCGTCGCTGTGACATCTGCTCCAGCTAAGCACTCACCTTTGCTGTCTACGAGCGAGCCTGCGATGAAGGTCTTTGGCAAGCCGATGAACCAGACCCTTGGCAATGCACCGTACTCAGGGTGCAGCGGTGATCCCTGTTGTCGGAGGTACTCGCCGAGAATACCGACTTCTCCAATATGGATTGCGTCGCCAGTGCAAGCTTGCATGCATCTTGGGTTTTCGCCTTTCTCAAGTCTCTGAACGCACCATGTGCACTTCTGGGGTATGTCCGCGTCCTCATTGTAGAATATGACGCCGTACGGGCATGAGTTGACGAGCTGTCTTTGGCCTTTGCTCTTGACTGGGTCGATTATGACGATGCCGTCAGGTCGCTTATAGATCGCGCCGCCCGTGGCTGCAGCTATGCAGGGCGCGTTGTCACACATTTGGCAGAAGATGGCCATACTGGAGAACTTCACCTTCGGGAAGGGGCCCCTTTCGATCTCTTCGACACGCACCCACTTCTGGCCTCTGAACGGCATGCCTGCCGAGTACGGTGGATAGTCGTTGAGCGCGTACTGGTCCTTACACGAGACTGTGCATGATCTGCAGTTTACGCATTTCGTGACGTCTATTACTGCTACTATGCCGTTGAGTGCTATACTCATGCTCATAATGATCCGCTCCACTTCTCAACCTGTGCTATGCACTGTACGTCCGTCTGCGTGTCGAATGGCGAGACGAAGCCGCCTCTGCAGAGGTTCTCGATGTTGCCGGACCTGTCCAGCGAACCCGGCACGCCTGGCTCATCGTAGTCATTCCAGTATCCGTAGGTGACCCGCCCAGCACTTGGCATCATTTGCTCGCTAGTCCTAGCCCAGCAGAGGATCTGACCTCTCTTGTTGAAGACTCTGACAATGTCTCCATACTTGATGCCTCTGTCATCTGCGTCTTTCTTGTTCATCCATATCGGCGCGTATAGGCGGCCGTTGACTTCCTTCTTCTCCTCGTCCTCAAGCCAGACGACGTCTTGGTACGTGGTGTGATAGTAGAACTTGGGGTGGCAGCTCTCAATCGCTATCGGGTATGTCTTATACTGCTCTGCTTCTGGGTTAGGCAGGGCCCTCGGTATGACCGGAGCCCGAGGATCGGGTATTGGATTCTTCGTGTTGTCTTGCTCGTATTTCTGAGTGTCAGAGGTTAGATCTTCGTTCAGGTAGTATCCTGACTGCCCCCAGCTGGCTATCTTGGCTGTTGACGCGGAGTATATCTCGATCAGACCTGATTCCGTGATGAGTCCCCAGGGCGGGGTCATCGTGGGGTCCTTCCAAGGATTGATAGCTTTTGTCGGGTCTTCCCAGAACTGCTTCCAGTTCCAGTTGTAGGGGGTCCAAGGTTTCCAATCTGGCGGCATCGTTGTATTGAAGTCAAAGTATCCTACCTTCTTGAATTCCTCCCACGTCATGTGTTTTGGTAGTGAGGTGGTTTTCTCGTAGATCAGTCTAAGCCAATCATCTTCTGTGGGTAGTGGTTTGCCGTCTGGTCCTGCGGCCCATTTATCCCAGACGTCCATTCTCTTGGCGAGCTCTTCCCAGACATCCCTGTCACTCCTTGACTCAAACAGGTTCGGTATGCATTTCGAGCAATAGATGCTCCAGTTCTTGTAGTTGCTAATGTCGTTGCGTTCGAAGTTCGTGACGGTCGGAAGCACAATGTCAGCGAACATGAGATCGGGTTCCCATCTTGGGTCAAGCTGCAATATGAACTCGAACTTTGGACTCAAGAATGCCCTCATGACGCTGTTACAGTTGGCGGTTCTTGCCATAAGGTTTCCTCCAGCGCCGATGTACATGTGAACCTCAGAGTTGCCTTCAAGCGGGTACTTGTAGAGGACTGAGTCCATTCCAATGTTGTAACGATGGTAGACTGGATGTTCATGGTCAGCCTTCATTGAGACCTCAAAGAGGACATCACGTATGTATTGTACTATCGGGTTCTTGAGGCGCGCAATTGCTAGGCCCGGCCACCTGCCTGCGAATGCTAGACCCAGCATAGTCGTCTTCGGGTCAGCTAGCTCGGGTGGGATGACGTGGTAGAACGGGTATACTCCCGGTCCGCCTCCGACTGAAGTGAAGGGTATGGCTGGCGAGTCATGGAAGACGAATGGTGCCTCTCCCCATGATCTCACGCTCGGGAAGCATCTTATTCCGTCAATGGTCATGCCGTATCCGCCGCCTCCGAGTCCGCCTGCGGTCGCCCAGCCACCTACTCCTGGCTTGCCTAAGCCCTGCATAGCTAGGAGAGTATACATGAAGCGAACATAGTTGCCGCCGTCTAGGTTGGCTCCTCTCCAGGACTTGAGTCCCGTTGGTCCGGATGCCCATTCTCTTGCGAGTGCTCTGATGATTCGCGGTTTCACTTTACAGATCGGTTCAGCCCATTCAGGCGTCTTAGGTACGCCGTCGCTCGTGCCGAGGATATAGTTCTTGAAGGAGCTTCCAGCCGGAGCTCCCTTCGGTAGATGCTGCTCATCGAAGCCTACCGCATGCGTGTCAAGATACTTCTGATCATACGTACCCTCAGTAATCCACGTATACGCAATAGCCGCAGCTAACGCGGAATCGCCATGAGGGTGGCATGGTATCCATGTGTCAGCGAACTCTCTCCCCGTGTCTTCATAGCCCGCGGTGATCGCGACGATCTTGACGCCTCTTTCCTTCAGGAGCCTCATGTCCTCGGTGGTCTGTTGGAAGTCTGGGTTGTCGATGACGTTGATCAGTGGGTCCACCGCCCAGAGTACCATCATCTTGCTGTATTCTGCGAAGAACGATATCTCCTCCGGTGGGTTTAGCCCTCTGCCTTGGTCTCCGGAGATGGAGCAGCCTGAGGATCGTGAAGCTGCCCAGCTGTAGCCGTCGCATCCTAGTGAGGAGTAGCCGCCGAGTAGGGTGAAGAAGTCGTGGACGTACAGGTAGCGATTGTGATACATCCAGCTGTCGGAGTGCTCTCCTGGCTCGTATAGGAACGCGGACGGGCCGTATGTGTTCAGCATTCTCTTGATTTCTGAGGTGACCGAGGTGAAAGCCTCCTCCCAGCTGATTCTCACAAATTCGCCTTTGCCTCTGTTTGATTGGTCGCTCTTTCCGCCAGGCTCCCAGCCTTTTCTCTTCATCGGATACTGAATCCGATGCGGACTGTAGGTTCGGTAGCGGTCAGTGAGGTGCATGGGATTTTGCTTTGTACCTGCGAATGGTTCTACTCTCGTGACTCTGCCGTCTTTCACGAATACTCTGAGAGCTCCGTCCTCTTTGTACATGTTGTAGAACAATTGCTCCCCAGCCTGCGGTGCTGGACCAGTCCCTGTTGCGGTTACTGTCTCAGTGACCGTGGTTATGCCTCCGGGTGGTGCTGTTGGACGTAGAAGCTCGCTTGCGCCGTAGCCTAATCCAACGCCTATAGCTCCAGCGACGACTAGTCCTGCAGTAGTTTTGAGCATTGAACGACGAGTAACGTCATTTGTTGTCTTAGTTTTCTTTTCTTCAGACAATTTCCTTAATTCTCCATTCTCGATTCTTTCTTGGCTAGACGTGACTCGGAAGAGACTTCCGTTCATGTCTAGCCCATGCGGTCTAACAGCCGGAGACGAGCATATATGTGGCTCGAACTTACCACTCAGTCATATCGCTTCGTATATAGAGCAAATGACGCTCGACAGTAGTCGCCTTTCGCATGCAAAAGAGAATGAAGCTCCGATCTTCCTGAGCATTGCTTGACTCACCGCCGGTCTACCTTACGCTTCATTCTTTTCGCCGGCCTATCCTCGCAGAATCCCAAGTGCACATATCAGCTGACGTGGCTACTGATCGAAGATGATTCTCTCAAATCCCGAGTAGATGTCCATGTTCAACTTTCCTTTGGCTTTTGATGTGGGGGCGCTTTGGATCATCACGTTCCCTATCTCGACCTGCTGACCGGGCTTTTCAAGCGAGCTGGCGCACAAGCCGTCGCATAGAGACGCCCTGCTTGCCAAAACTCGCAAGGGCTTGCTTCCACAACAACCGATTGCGCAAAGTTACCCACGCAAACAAATCGAGAAGCTGGTCAGACGAGAGCTTCCTGGCGACGAGAATCTTAATCTAGACATCATGAGAATCGGCAGACGGCCTCATTCTGTCTGATGTTCTCAAGGAAACACGCTACTCGATTCTAGCAGAGATCGGAGCCACAGTCCACAGTGTTGCGAGTCCGGCAGTACTGGGTCCAGCGCTCCACTATTGCTAAATACAAACCTGAATCAGTACTGGCTCCTCGCAAATCGAAGAGGGGTACTACTGAAACTGGGCTTTCGTGGGATGCGTGAGTGGTCTTGAGAGTCTCGCGTAGGGAGTTTCTGGTTCTCGCCTTCGGTTACAGCGCAACTGTGGGGTTACTGAGCCTTGGGGAGGCGCTGCCGAATCGCAGCCTGTTGAGACCTCCAGGAGCGCTTCCAGAAAAACAATTTTCGCAGCGATGCATCAGATGTGGGATGTGCGTGGATGTTTGTCCTGTCCGGACACTCCGGCCGGCCGATTTGAGCGACGGTCTCAGGTGTGTTGGGACACCCAAGCTAGCAGGATACTGCATCGTGTTCAGAGGCCTGGAGAATCCTAGCGCCAAAGGCACGAAGACATGGAAGGATACAACACGTAGACGGGGCCAGGAGAAGGTTTGCTTTGAATGTATCAAAGCCTGTCCGTCTGGAGCACTAGGTCCAGTCGATGTAGGCAAGCTTCGAATGGGCATTGCCGTGGTTGACAGAGAGCTCTGCAAAGCATGGCGCTACCACAACTGCACATTCGACTGTGTGGACGCATGTCCATTTGATGCCATCGCAGTAGGCGTAGGGCCTGAGGTCAGGGAAGCGGATTGTGTAGGATGCAATCAGTGCAACTATGCCTGTGTGGTCCGTCCCAGTGCCATTTCTGTAGTGCCAATTGAATGAGGGAGTTGAAGTGGAGAATACGATTCTAAGAAGACAGAGACGGAACACTAGGCGCTCAGTGCGGGTCATGAGAAGAATAACCCAAGCCAGCTTCTTCGTTCTCTTTCTCCTGCTGATCACAGGGACAGTTTGCACGGTGATTGTAACGGGAGGTGTCGAAATCTCGGAACCGTTGGGGGTGATTCAGTTCGTCTCCGCCAACATCTCACAAATAGCCTCCATTGGCGAAGCGAGAATACTCATTGTTGGCTCCTTGCTTTTCCTGGGAACCGTGATCTTGCTCGGCAGAGCTTTCTGTGCGTGGGCATGCCCGCTTGGTACAGTCATCGACACAGTGGATGCGGCAATAGAGAAACTGAAGTTCAAACCCTACCTAGAACGCGGTTCCAAACAAGAGGCTCAAACCGGCATCGCTCGGAGCGGAGCAAGCAAGTACGCCGTCTTAGTGGCCGTCCTGACAGGATCGGCGCTGCTGAAGTATCCAGCGTGGTGCGCGCTTTGCCCGATCGGAACCCTGTGCAGAGGCCTCGTGGCCGGCGCCGAAATTGCGGTGGGTACACAATTCCTAGCCATCCCAGCAGTGGGCGCTTTGGGCGTCGGTCGGAAGCGTTTCTGGTGCAGGTACATCTGTCCCGTGGGCGGACTACTGTCATTGCTGAGTAGATTGAATCCATTCATCAAACCCCGGATAAGGCGGGACGCCCAACACAGAGATTGCGGCGCCTGCCAGGCAATTTGCCCAGAGGGAATAGATGTCTGTAACGAAAGATCATTTGCGAGATGTACGAAGTGCTTGGAATGCTACGCAAACTGCCCGTTCGGAGCGGTAAGCATAGCATTGATGTAGTCTGACTCAATTGAGCAAAGCGTATCCGAAAGAATTGCGTGTGTCGTCTATGCATGTGTCAATAGTGAGCGGAAAAAGAAGGCACCGACTGGCACGTCGATTAGGCGGATAGATCTTTGAGATTTGAAGGGTTACAAGTTGAATCAACCGACACCTGAGGAAGAGAAGAGCGCACTTGTCGCCCGCGAAAGACTTTACTCCTTCATGTCACGCGCGTTCCTGCAGGAAGTTGACAACGAGTTCCTAAGAGCGATTGTTGAAATCCAACCGGCGATAGCCCTTCTGGCCTCCTCTCACCGCTCCGCTGCCTTGCAAAAGGGAAGCGGCTTGCTCGCCAACTTCACGAAGAAAGTCGCACAGTTCAAAGATGAAGAAAGAGAGCGACTACTTGCAGATCTGGCGGTTGAGTACGCGAGACTCTTTCTTGCGACAGGCCTCTCAAAGAGAGGTGGTAGAGCCTATCCCTGGGAGTCTGTCTATTTCACTGACCCACCGCGAAAGTATGGGGAGCCATATCATGAAATAGTTGAAGCCTACAAGTTGGTCGGCTATCAGAAGACGGATAACTCGAAAGAACCAGAAGATCATATTGCGTTCGAACTCGATCTGATGGCTCACTTGTGCCGGCTGACGCGTGGTAGCATCGAGAGTGGAAACGAACGCTACACGCTGGGTTACTTCAGGCTCCAAAAGGAATTCCTACAAGACCATCTACTGAGATGGGTGGGCAAGTTCTGCGACAATGTCAAGGCATATGCAGAAACGGGGTTCTACCGCGGGATGGCCTTGGTGACTGAGGGTTTCGTTAGTGCAGACGCTGAAGCTCTAGATTATTGGTCGCCAGACGGCGACCTAAACGGGGAGAGGAGTCTCAGTGTATGAAAGATCTTGTCTGTGCGTGAGTAGTCGACATTGGTGAGACTTGCATCAAAACGGCATGAAGTGCGCAGGTTCATGTTCCGTTCGCTCGACCAAGAGAATAAGCCATAAGTCGTGTTTCCTCATTCCACCTATGGGAGCACTCGAATATGGTGAAGGAAAACGCTGAGTCGGTACCCGAGGTAGCCAGTGTGAAAGGCCGAGGGTTCATTCGTGGGACTGTCAAGTACCCTTCGGGGGCAGTCAGCGGAGCCAAGATCACTGCAGGCGGGAGAACAGCGACCTCAGACAGCACTGGCAAGTATGAGATTTCGAATCTTGATGCGGGTGTGTATGCCGTTGTTGCGCAGGCCCCTTTTCCCGGATACAAGGTTGAACCTCGGAATGTGGAAATCACAGCCGCTGAGACAAAGGTCGTGGATATCTACCTCGATTTCACAAAGGCGGCCGTTGAAGGCCATGTCTACGGTCGCGAGGGCAAACCGATAGTTGGAGCGACTCTATCAGGCCTGTTCTCCGGCAAGGACTTGGAGACCAAGACTGATGAGCATGGATTCTTTAGATTTGGTGGGGCGGCTCCGGGGAATTGTTTCATTCGCGCCAATGCGCCAGGCTACGTGGGAGAGACACGGGACTTCACGGCCAGAGACGACGCTGTGAACACGCTAGACTTCCGGTTGACAGGGGCCAATTGCAGGGTTTACGGAATCGTGACTGATGTTGACGGCAAGCCTTTGCAGGCCGAAGTGCTCCTCATGAAGTCTGGAATCGTGACTCAGAAAGCCAACTCGGAGAAGAACACTGGACACTACGAGTTTCCGCTCCTTCCAGGCACCTACCAGATTGTTCCAGTGGCAGCAGGCTACGAGGGCAAAGGGTGGTACGGCGAAATCTCGGCCGCCACAAGAGTCGACTTCAAGCTGAGCCCACTAAGCAATGAACCCAAGCCGATAACTTACCGTCGTGTGCGCTAGTCGCAGACAGCTCCATAGAGCTGAACAGAAAGAATGGGATTTCGGTCGGAGCTCATCTCCGACCGGGCCGAGGGTTCTCATCCCTCGTCGTGTCTTGTTGCTTCCATGAGTTCCTGTGTACTCTTGGGTTTCAGTATCATCCTGTTGCGCTTCACAACACCTTCAGGTACTTCTGTGACGTCGCTGGGCTGCGCGTAGAAAGGCGGGTAGGGATCCCTATTCGCCAGCAGTTGGAGAGCCTTCGAAACATCGTACGGCACGTACTGCTTCTTCTCGTCTGTGGCTTTGAACACCGCAGAAGGTCTTGTCTTTTCGCTGCTCGGTAGATCTGGTAGGTCTCTGCTTGCTCCGTATTTCTTCTGAAGATCCTCGAGCGGACCGAAGTCTAGGGCTCTCATCGGGCAGGCCGTCACGCAGGCCGGCAGCAAGTTCTGTTCCAGCCTGTCGACGCACATTGTACAGCTAGAGGCCTTGGCGTCTGGTGCATCAGAATCAAAGACTACGGCTCCGTATGGACATGCCTCCCAGGCAGCCCTCATGTTTGGACTCGTGGCTTTGTCAGGATCGATAAGAACGGCGCCGTACTTCTCCTCCTTGTACATGGCTCCGTTAGCCGCGTCTACGCAGACAGGGTTCTCGCAATGGTAGCAATGAACGAGGACCGCGTTGATCTTCAGGTTAGGAAATGTTCCCGTCTCCCATTCGAATAGTTTGGCCCATTTCACTGGTCCTGGTGGAATCATGTTCCAACTCTTGCATGCGACCGTGCATGCGTGGCACGCCGTGCACCTGCTTTGATCGAAGAAGAATCCATATTGGGGCATTTCACACTCCTCCTAGAGTTTCTCCACCTGCACAGGGCCCGAGCCTATGTCAGGTCCCACGACCATCTTGCCGGGCTGGACATCTTCGATGAGCAGGTTCGGAGCGCCTCCTCTGTCGATTCCGTCAGGCATCAGATTTGTCTTAACGCCGTTGGGAGTGTAGAGCCCGCCGTGGTATATGGCGACGACTCCCGGGGTCATTTTAGATGTCACATATGCTGGAATCATCATCTCGCCGACATCTGAATAGACTTTCACGAGGTCCCCATCGCTTATGTTCCTGACTTTGGCATCTGCAACACTGATCCACACCGCATGCCTGTAGCAGTCTCCGTGGAGCAGAGGGTTCCAGAAACCTGACGAGTGCGAGCGATAGTATGACTGAGGCGTGATCAGCAGCAGCGGATAATCGTTCGACTTCGGGTCGTAGATAGTGTATTCTAGGTTTTCGACGTATTTTGGTATGGGCCCGGCTCCTGGTCCGATCTTGCCGAAGCAAGCGCCAGTATATCCATAGTCATTGCCCCATTTGGTCGCGGCTGCCTTTTTCGGGTCTGACAGCATGTCACAATAGACCTCGATTTTCTTCGAGGGAGTGGTGTCGAAAGGATTCTTGTTGTCGCCCAACCATCGCGCATAAGGACCTACAGTGACCGCGTCGTACCTCCAAACAGGCTTCTTCTTGAATTCCTCCCAAGTTGGTGGGTTCATAGTAACGACCTTTGGATCCTTCATCCACCCTTCGTATGCTCTCTTGTGTGAAGCTTCGATTGCATCATTCCACTTCTTCCAGTCCCACTCATCTTGAGCGAGCACATTCGACAGCACTGGATTGTACTGGTCGGCCACGCCGAATCTCTTGGCAAGCATAATGTACACCCACTCTTCGGGTCTTGCTTCGCCGAGAGGTTCCACCGCCGGAGAAGCATAGATGAAGCAGTTTTGCATCGAGCTTCCGTTCGTAAGGAACCTATTGGCGGCTCCTCCGAAGGCTGCGAGCCCTTCTTCTGGGGCTTCCATGAAACGTTCCACAGCCGGCAGCAGTATGTCCATGT
>Ga0315277_10013277_pt1 | contig 10266 bp, 7 predicted proteins | sample YL17G05_15_MG_FD_203695 | JGI IMG/M metagenome (GOLD analysis project Ga0315277, IMG submission 203695) | Sediment microbial communities from Yellowstone Lake, YNP, Wyoming, USA - YL17G05_15 | ecosystem: Environmental > Aquatic > Freshwater > Lake > Sediment | place: USA: Wyoming | collected...
GTTTATGAGCAGACCCTACATTGAGGATGGAAAAATTATCGGAGAATTTGGAATCGTTCGTGACGTAACAGAACATAAAAAGTTTGAAGAAGCGCTTAGATCCTCAGAAGCGAAATCCCGGACGCTCTTCGAAAACGTACCCGACGGAGTCTTTCAGAGCACCCCAAAAGGTAGAGTTCTTACGGCCAACCCAGCGCTGGTGCACATGCTCGGTTACTCATCACTTGAAGAGTTGCGTACAATAAACATCTCACGCGACTTGTACGCCAACCCAGAAGACAGAAAGACTTGGATGAAAAAACTGAACAAAGAAAGCATGGTTCGCAACGCTGAGCTTGTTCTCAGACGCAAGAATGGACAAAAGCTAATCGCGTTAGAGAACTCTCATGCAGTTCGTGATGAGCGAGGGAGAATAGTACACTTTGAGGGAACGCTCACAGACATTACAGAAAGAAAAGTGCTCGAAGAAAGGCTGTCTGCACTGAACCACTTTGCCAGCAAGATAAACTTGGCCCAAACTCTAGAACAGGTTTACGAGATGACGCTTACCGCAATAGAACAAGCATTAGGCTTCGGAAACGCAGCCTTTATGGTTGTAGAAAAAGGCAGGCTTCGCTGTGCATATCAATCTGGATTTATCGAACAAGATATGGAATTACCTCTAGATGGATCGAAGAAAGGCGTAACAGTCAAGGTAGCCAACACATGCAAACCCGTAGTATTGCCTGATGTAACTAAAGACAAAGACTATGTGGAAGGAATGCCTGGAACACTATCGGAAATCGCTGTTCCAATTGAGGTAGAGGGAAAAATTTACGGCGTTCTCGATGTAGAAAGCATGAAATTAGGAGCATTCAGCGAGAAAGACGTGCTGCTGCTTCAAATCTTGGCTTCCCATACTGCGACTGCAATAAGCAATCTGGAAAAACGCCAAGAAATAGAAAAACGGTCCAGTCAATTCGCTCTGCTGATGAAAATTTCTGCTGAAATGATTCACTCCACTGATCTACGACGCAGGCTGCAAAAAGTTGCCGAGGCAATCCGCGAATATGGGTGGCGAAGAGTCGTTATTCGCGCTGTCAGAGGACAAAACATGGAGCTAACGAACCCAGAAGACATGGTAACCGCAGGATTATCAAAGGAAGAAATAGAATTTCTGTGGAATAATAGAGTGCCTGGGCAAGTGTGGCGTGAACGTTTTGGATCGGAGTATGAACGCTTCAAAGTATGCGAGTTCTACCACCTGCCGTGGAGTGACCCTTGGGTAAGAAAAAGATTCTCTCAAGGCACTGTGGAAAGTAAGCTCTCATCCGAAGAAATGGTTGATTGGAACCCTGAAGACTTGCTCTACGCGCCACTTCGTTTGGCAGATGGACGAATTGTAGGCATACTCAGCATAGACGACCCAATAGATGGTAAACGACCAACCAAAGAAACGTTGGCCCCGTTGGAACTGTTCATACACCAAGCTGCAGTAGCTATAGAAAATGCTCAACTTATTCAACAATTGAATAAGGCGAAAAACCAGATCCGAGAATACGCCAACCAACTCGAACTAAAAGTCAAGGAAAGAACAGAAGAGTTGATAGAGGCTCAAAACAAATTGGTCAAGACCGAAAGATTAGCAGCAATCGGCGAAGTAGCAGCAATGGTTGGCCACGACCTGCGTAACCCATTGACAGGCATAGCTGGAGCCTCATACTACTTGAAGACGAAGCTTGGCTCGAAGGCAGATGACAAGACCCGAGAAATGTTCGAGCTTATAGAGAAGGATATTGAGTACTCGAACAAAATCATCAACGACCTATTGGATTATTCGCGAGAAATGCAGTTGGAGCTCAGAACCATTACTCCACAAGAACTTGTGAAAGAAGCAATAACTACCATCAAGATACCTGAGAACATCAAAATATCTAATCAGGCAAAAACTGAGCCTTGGATAAAAGTTGATATCAGGAAGATGCAAAGAGTGTTCATCAACATAATAAAAAACGCAGCCGACGCAATGCCAAACGGCGGCAAGCTCACTATAGAGACCAACACGTCAAAGCACAGCCTGCAAATCGCGTTCACCGACACTGGACTAGGCATGTCCAAAGAGATTCAGAAGAAGCTCTGGAGTCCATTCTTCACAACGAAAGCAAAAGGAATGGGGTTGGGCTTGGCCATATGCAAACGCATCGTGGAAGCTCACAAGGGCAAAATTTCTCTAAAAAGTAACGTAGGAAAGGGCACGAAGTTCATGATAATTGTCCCACTAGAACTTGAGCCCGAAAAGGGAGGTGAAAACGTATGGGTAAACCTGCCAGAATCCTTATTGTCGACGATGATGAAAGCATAAGAAAAACCATAGCGAGCATACTAGAGGAAAAAGGATATACCGTTGACACGGCCGAAAACGGAAGAGACGCTGTCACAAGATGCAAGGCCAAAGAGTACAATCTGGCACTAGTAGACATTAGACTACCGGACACGGAAGGAACAAAACTCCTACACGCACTCGAAACCGTCTCGCCGAAAATGGTCAAAATAATCATGACCGGCTACCCAGCACTGCAAAACGCCATCGAAGCCGCAAACCAAGGCGCAGACGCCTACCTCATAAAACCAGTCAAAATAGACAACCTCCTAAACACAATCGAAGAACACCTAGAGAAACAGCGCAAATCAGAAAAATACAGCGAAGTAACAGTGGCCGAGTTTCTGGAGACAAGAATAAAAGAGCTGGAGAAACAGTCGCTTCACAAGAAAAACCATTAAACACACATTTTCTTCCAAACCCTAATTTTAACCTTCCTGACAATGTCTCTCAATAATCTATTAATTTGCAACCATCCAAACTTTCAAAACCCAATACGACAACCTTTGAAGTGTAGACTCTATCTGTATGTGAGGGAGGAACTTACCTCGAAGAGGCCCTTCTACTTCGGCAATGACCTCTGAAAATCTTGAGAAGATGGGTCCATATTGGTAATTCTTTCTCCAAAAAATGATAGGGTTCCAAAAAAATATAAGGTGCCTCCTATCGGTGGAGATATCAGCCAATATGTCTAGAAAATTAGGGATCTCATTTTAAGCATTGCCAATCTTCCTAAATTGACTCTCTGTTGGTGCGGGGGATGGGCCCACCCAAGTTTACCGGTAAAAGCATGCTTACAGGATGCGTGACGAGAGTCCGAATCTCTCCCGGGCTACTATCAAAATCGCTATGTTTCAATCGCAATTTGTATGCAAAACGCATGTTCAATGAGAGTTTGTTAACCTGGCAAATACCTTGTTCAGTCAAAACCTTTGTAGAAAGAAGGAAAAAAGAATTCAAGGTATTCTGGTCAAACCTAACTTCTTAAAGTTTCAGGCTTTTTGCGACGCGTTTGCCAAGCTCGGGGCTAGCTTTGCTAAGGTTCTTGGCCATACGTTTCTGAATAGGCTTGTCCGCATGGCTCAGCGAATCCACGATGTTGTCAACCAGGTGGTCCTTATCCGTTTTGCTGAGTGATCGGTAGCGTTCGCCTGCTTGTTTGAAGTCGTTTGTCAAGCTGATTTTCCGGCGCTCGATGTCTCCGTTGAGATGCTCGGGAGTCGTGGCGGTGGTCGGAGCTTCGTGTGGCATCCCTCCTGCTAGCGTGTTTGGTTCGTAATTGACTGTTCCTCCGCCGTAAGGCGCATACTGCATGGCACCGTCGCGCTGATTGTTATTGACCAGTACCTGCGGCCGATTGATTGGAAGCTGCAGATAATTAGCACCCAACCGATGCCTCTGTGTATCTGCGTAAGAGAAGATTCTGCCTTGCAAGAGCTTGTCAGCGGAGAAATCGATTCCAGGAACAATAGAGGCCGGGCAGAAAGCAGCTTGCTCCGTTTCTGCAAAGAAGTTCTCGGGATTACGGTTCAACACCATTTTGCCCACGGGCATTAGGGGGAACTTGTCTTCCGGCCAGGTTTTTGTGGCATCGAGCGGGTCGAAATCCTGCTTCAACTCATCCGCGATCTCCATGATTTGAACACATAATTCATACTCTACCGTCTTTCCTGAAGCGATAGTTTCGTATAAGTCGCGAGTGGCAATATCGGGATCTTCTCCGGCGAGACCAACAGACTCGTGACGGTCAATAGTCTCTATTCCTGCTTTTGGCTTCCAATGATACTTGACGTAGACTGCTTTGCCTTTGGCGCTCACCCATTTGTAAGTATTGACACCAAATCCTTCCATCTTCCTGTAACTCTTCACTGTTCCTCGATCGGAAAAAAGCCACGTGATCATGTGAATTGATTCAGGAGTCAGCGAGATGAAGTCCCAGAAGCGACTGTTTGCCGACGAGCTTGTGGGATAACCAGTGTCGGGGGCGGGCTTGAAGGCGTGCACCATGTCAGGGAATTTAATGGCATCTCTAATGAAGAAGACTGGCAAGTTGTTGCCTACCAAGTCATAGTTGCCGTCTTCGGTGTAGAACTTCACTGCAAAGCCCCTGGGATCGCGAGCCGTATCTGCGGATCCTCTTGCGCCGACAACTGTGGAGAAACGGACGAAGATGGGTGTCTTTTTCTTCGGGTCTTGAAGGAATTTTGCGCAGGTGTATTTTGCCATGCTCTCGTACACTTGGAAATGTCCGTGGGCACCAGCACCTTTCGCGTGGACCACACGCTCAGGGATACGCTCACGGTCAAAGTGCGCAAGTTTCTCGATTAAATGCACGTCCTGTAGCAACACAGGGCCGCGTTCGCCTGCGGTGAGTGAATTCTGGTTATCAGAGACAGGAACACCCTGATTCGTTGTAAGATGCTTATCTTTCACAAACGTACACCTCCTTTTCTTTTGTTTTTAAGTGTCTCAGCATGCAAATGACTTAAGGATTTACTTAAGACTTATTATTATCTAACAAAAGACATGAGTCGCTTTCAGAAATCAGATGCATCGATAATCGAAACTCTCCGCAAGAAAGGATACAAGGCTGCTACGCAAAGGATAGCGATCTGTCGATTTGCGCTCAATAGCCGAGGTCAACTCCGAGCGCGCAGAGAATCCACGATGAAGTCAGGAAGGTTCATCCAACTGTCAGTCTTGCCACAGTCTACAAAACACTTCAAATTCTGACGGAATAAGGCTTGATCCAAGAACTGGATTTGCCGGAAAGCCAAGCAAGATTCGATTCCTGCGTGAAGCCGCACATTAACTTGATCTGCCTTCAATGTGGCAACATTCGGGATTTTGATGATAGTGCTGTTCGAGAAATGGTTGAGAGAGTGACGGCGAAAGTAGAATTCGCCCGGACAGGACAACGCATAGACGTTTATTGTATATGCAAGGCATGTCGCAGCACAACCAAATAGATCTGCATCAAAGCTTAGACAAGCAAGGCACAAGAGCATGTGGTGCGCGCGTCATAACATGAGAAAAGAAAAGTGTCGGACTCTCGAGTGATAACCAAATCAGTAGTAAGTCTGCCGTTTTAACCGCAATCAGACCAGTCCCAACTCGCGAATTGATAGTATCCAAGAAAAGTTTGAACCGAGGGTTTGAAGCTATTCCGAAATTATACGGGCAGCATTTTACCGGTAAATACAGGTTCAATTCGTGACCCCCGGCGCACCCCGCTGAAAACGCCATAAGTTGGGTTCGATCAGCTACAATAAGCTCGAAATATGGCAGAAATTCTGGTGCGGGGGGTGGGGTTTGAACCCACGCAGCCCTTCGGCAGCAGGTCCTAAGCCTGCCTCCTTTGGCCAGACTCGGACACCCCCGCATATTTTGGAACACAAAAACTGAAAAGTGCAATCTCGTTTATATCTATTTAACCCGTCTGAAACGAGAATCCTTAAAACATAAGAAAGCGTTCTCACCTTAACTTAACTGTAAATGGGCCTCGGTAGCCTAGCCTGGTGGGGCACCGCCTTGGTAAGGCGGCGGTCGCGGGCTCAAATCCCGCCCGAGGCTCTCAAAACCCAAAAAGGATCCAAAATGTCAACGGATTTAAAAAACTACATAAAACAGTTAAAACTTGAGCAACTCTTCCAAAAACTCGGCGCCTCCAATCCCCAAACGCTTGTAAAAGAAGCAGAATACTTCACCGCCAAAGAGGCAAAGAAAAGAGACAAGATCGTCATTAACTATTTTGGGAAAGAAGGAGTAAACCGAGTAGTCGACACTGTCACAAACCTTCTGCTGGAACCCCCACGGCTTCCAACAAACGCCAAAATCCTAGACGTCGGCGCAGGATCAGGCTTCTTCACAGTTAAGATCGCAGAGCAGATGCGTCCCAAGCTACCGAAAGCCACCTTCTACGCAATGGACATAACACCAGCGATGCTGCTTTCATTGGAGGCAAAAAGCGCAAACATAACCCCGTTCATAGGAATCGCCGAAAACATCAAAGGTAGCATAAAAGAAGCAACCAGATACTTCAACATCCCACAACAGTTCGATGCAGTGTTCACAACCCTAATGCTTCACCACAGCATCCACCCAGAAAAGGTTTTCAGAAGCCTCAGTCAAATCCTGAAAAAGAACGGAAAAGCCATAGTCCTCGACCTATGCGAACACAGCTTCGAAGAATTCAAAACCGAAATGGGCGACATACACTTAGGCTTCCAACCAGGAAAAATCAAGGAAATGGCTCAAAAATATTTTTCAAACGTCAGAGTCGATAAAATACCAGGAATATGTTGCGAATGCTCAGGCCGTTCTGCAGAAATCTTTGTGGCCTTCATGTATGACAATTGAGTTTCACTGGAACAGTATAATCTCAACGTGATTTTGCCAAGCCTCTACAGAATTTATATATTAATAGAACAATGAAATGAAGGATATAGCGAGGGAAACGACTATTGGCCATTGATGATCCCCTGACCATCGCCATACTCATGACAGGGGTAATCATCGCATGCGCTATAATTGTTTACGGCATGAGAAAACGCGACAAAAAAGAATCAGAGGAAATCTTAGAAGAGACACAACCGAAGCTCGAAGGCTTACCCTTCAAAATCCTCAAAAGCGTCCCCCGAGAAGACGCCACACACGCAAAAGATGACTTACGAATACTGGACTTGGAAAGAGAAATCCTGAGTGACTCGATCAGAAGGCTTTATGAGGCTCAAGCCGAAGGAAAAATAACCGAAGTGGAACGCGAAAGATTAGCACAGACTTACAAGGCCAGAATGATGACTGTAAGAGATGCCATTTCAAGAAGCGAATCCGTAGTTGCCCTGCACGAGCTTGAAACCATGCAGGAAGATCTGATAAAACTATTCAGTGACCGCTTTAGCGAGCTAACTGGAAAAATCGATGAACTGCGCTCAAAAGTAGAGGTAAAACCGATCAAAGAGATTACCATCCAAACCGAGAAACCGATGGAAACCGAAATTCCGAGCTTGGAAGAAGAAACCACTAAAGAAGAAGAGAAAACCAAAAAGAGAAGGAAACCGCAATCAACCAAGCCAAGCCCTAGGACTGAAGCCGAAAAGAGAATAGAAGAAATCAGAGCTGAAGTTGAAAAGGTTCTAGACAAATTAGGACAGATGGAAGTTGAATCCTAAACAAGACTGGATTGAAACTGCAAAGAAGAATGCAGCTATAGAAGCAGCAAAGCATGTCAAAAACGGCTTTGTGATTGGTCTGGGAAGCGGTAGCACAACAGCGTATGCTATTGAGGAGATAGGGCGCAGAGTTAAACGCGAGAAATTATGCATTCTGGCCGTACCAACATCATATCAAGCCTTCAATCTGGCTGTCAAACATGGCATACCAGCAACAACCCTGGAAGAACACACAGCACTAGACTTAACAATAGATGGAGCCGATCAGATAGACGAAAAACTGAACCTGATCAAAGGAATGGGCGGCGCCCTAGCCAAAGAAAAAATCGTTGCCACCGCATCAAAAAAACTAATCATAATAGCTGACGAAAACAAGAAGGTGAAAACTTTAGGAGAAAACCATCACCCAGTACCACTGGAAACTTTACCTTTTGCGGTGACACTTGTGATGCGCGAGATTGCAGAGCTCGGCGGCAAGCCTATATTAAGAGAAGGAGTGAGAAAAGTGGGACCGGTAATAACTGACAACGGCAATTTTGTGATAGACGCCACTTTTGGACTAATCTCACGACCTAACGAGTTGGAACGCAAGCTGAAAAGCCTGACAGGCATTGTTGAGACTGGGCTTTTCATAAAAATGGCAAAAACCATTTACATTGGAAAACATTCGGGCGTGGAAACGCTAACGGCAAAATAGATTTTCAATCCTCAACTGAACGAGCTATCAATCACCACGGTAAAGTTGTCTTTCTGTGCGTTCTGTGTTTTGCTGACACCAAAACCATCGTTAGAACTGTTGCCAAGGCAGAGTAGAGTTCAGGAGGCATCATTGTTGCATATCCCTTCATTGGAGGTTCAAAAAATGGTACAGGTTTTATGGTGACGTTATAATTGATTGCTCTATCCGAAATGTAAGTAAAGACAGGAAGCCACCGTTTGATTACTTTTTCAATGTTAGCAGGACTAGGGTTGTAGGATTGGAATATTCCTTTGAAACAGGAAAACTTCGGGTGGCTGATGGTCCCGTTGAGAAGCGTATACTGCCACGCCGTGATATTTGAGTAAATTTCACAGGTCATCGCAAGAGTGCTTCTGTTACCGTACATCCAGTCTCCCCATTCTCCAGAGATGGTGTAAAGGCCGACTCCACCTTGAAAATAGGGGGCGTTAACAAGGGTTGCTAAGTTTCTGGCTGTTTCGTTGAAAATCGCGCCATGAGGTGTTGGGCTTATCGTATAACCCCATGGATAGATAATACATTCAGAACCAGAATGGAAGCTGATAGCATATTTGAAACTGTGTCTGAGAGCTAAATCTCTCAGCGCCTGCGTTTCAGGCTCAGAAAATGGGGCTGGTCCGCGATAGACTTCTGATGATGGGTAGGAATCGCTACTGCTAGCGAGGGGGGTATCCCATTGGTAACCATAATTTCTGTTTAGGTCAACCCCTCCTACACCGTCCTCGCCTATCAAGCCGTCACCATCCGTGTCTATGCCTTCTGTCCATTGTCTGCAGTTATCGCCTTCCTCCATAAAAAACTCTATAGAACCATCTTTATCAACATCGCTTGGCGGATTCTCATCCGGCAGGCTATCCCCGTCGTCATCAAAGGGGTGTGCGTTTTTCCGTTGCCACTCGTTGGTTTTTACAATCTCAAGGCCATCTACGTTCAGTGCTATGACGATATAGATTTCGCAGCGATTCAAAACAGTGGTTATTGTTCTATCCGCGCCATAGTTGGAGGCTGCTGCAACTGCAAAATAGAAAGGCAATTCTGCGCTAATGACTTCGCGAGCATGATGGTAGCCTACAAACAAAACTTTGGGTTTTTCATTAGTACTGGATTCGTTTGTCAGTCTTATGCAGTAAATGTCACGATTTTGCCAACTCTTCCCTATAGAAAATACATCTACAAACTCAGAGTATGTTGAGTTTAAGTAAAGAAGCATGCTCACGATTTCCGTGTAGTCATGATAATGTTTCCAATCGCCCAAGCTCGTGTTCAAAGGCACAGTCCAAACTCGGTTTAATTGGCTATCACTTTTGAGAGCTGTCTCAAAATCAGCGTTTGCAGGCAGTATCTTGGATATCCAAACGCTTGTCAACAGTAAAGCTATGATCACCCAAGAAACTGGCCTCTTCAACCTTGCCACCATAACAATATGAACAAAAACCCTTACTTAAGACTTGACCAGCGAATGGATTGTGCGTTTTATCGCGAGAAAGAGGCACGGAAGAGGGTTTTCAAGTGGCGGCGGCAATACCAAAAGAGATAAAGGAAAGGCAACGCGAAAATGATGCAAATCAAGAGACGTCACATATGAACATGGAAAACCCGCCAAGTCAACCTTTAATGCCGGGGTAGCCTAGCCTGGCTTGGGCGCCAGACTCATAATCTGGAGAACAATGGGGCAAACGCCTGATGTCCAGAGGTCGCGGGCTCGAATCCCGCCCCCGGCACCAAGTGACTTATTTTCTCAAAATCGATGTTGCTTCCCTAGTTGACAACTCCAGCTGATAGCCAAAGCCTTTCTTAACATAAGCATCTTTTATGGTGATTCTGTCGCTCATTTTTAGGTTGCCAGCAATATTTGCGTGTTTTCGCCACGCGGAGACCCAAATTCTTCCAGTCTCATCTCTTAATTCGAAAGTAGCTAATTGCACAAATTCTCCCTTTGCAGTCTTTACTTCCTTCAGCATAGGCTTTGTGGCGACCTCTCCTTCAACGTCTACATA
>Ga0315277_10013281_pt1 | contig 10263 bp, 11 predicted proteins | sample YL17G05_15_MG_FD_203695 | JGI IMG/M metagenome (GOLD analysis project Ga0315277, IMG submission 203695) | Sediment microbial communities from Yellowstone Lake, YNP, Wyoming, USA - YL17G05_15 | ecosystem: Environmental > Aquatic > Freshwater > Lake > Sediment | place: USA: Wyoming | collected...
GGTACTCCCGGCTTCCTGATGGACTCAACCATCGGTACTTTGGATACTGTCTATCACCCGGCTCAAGACAACCTACAGGGCTATCACCTTCTTTGGCAGGACATTCCAGTCCACTTTAGTCGTCTATTGCCGGCAGAAAACAGTCCATACACCACATCTCTGTTATATTGCTATAACAGATTCGGTTTGCTCTGTGCCGCTTTCGTTCGCCATTACTAACGGCATCGAAGATTCTTTCTCTTCCTGCGGGTACTAAGATGTTTCAATTCCCCGCGTTCTCGTTCCTTTCGGAACAATTCGGGCATCTTCAGTTCAAAGGCCGCGTGCGCCTCGCTGAAGCATATCGCAGCTTGCCACGCCCTTCATCGACTTTCAAGCCAAGCCATTCACTAACTAGCTTAAGCAACTTTCAAACTTCTTGTCTTCCAACATGCAGCATCATCGTGAACATTCGTGGAAATGTGCACTAAGCTCATATAGCGAAGTTACTCGCTGTACTCATCCGTACTGGACCCGTCGGGATATTCACCAAACAGAAACTCTGTCTGGTTTTGAACCCGAGGCCTCTCGCGTTCTTTCTCCCCGCGTTGCGCAGAGAAATGCAAGGCGAGCGATCTTCCGCTGATCTACGGGCCCAGATAATAATTATTAGCTTGTGGATTTTCGAGACTCTACCAAAAAGGAGGTGATCTAGCCGCAGGTTCCCCTACGGCTACCTTGTTATGACTTAGCCTTCCTCACAAAATCTAGATTCGACCGAACCGTAACGATCCGGCCTCACCAAAACCTCGCTTGGATGGCTTGACAGGCGGTGTGTGCAAGGAGCAGGGACGTATTCACCGCGAGATAGTGACTCGCGATTACTAGGGATTCCATTTTCACGAGGGCGAATTTCAGCCCTCGATCCAAACTTGGCCAAGTTTTAAGGGATTAACTTCTCTTTTCAGAGTTGTAGTCCCGTTGTGCTTGGCAATGTAGGCCGCGTGTAGCCCGGAGGATTCGGGGCATACGGACCTACCGTCGCCCACCCCTTCCTCAGATTTAGCATCTGCAGTCTCCTTAGAGTGCTCCCCATAGATTATGAGGTTAGTAACTAAGGATGTGGGTCTCGCTCGTTGCCTCACTTAAGAGGACATTTCACAACACGAGCTGACGATGGCCATGCACCACCTCTCAGCTTGTCAGGTAAGCCCTTTAGACTGACCTTCATGCTGCTGTCGCCCCCGGTAAGATGTCCGGCGTTGTATCCAATTAAACCGCAGCCTCCACCCCTTGTGGTGCTCCCCCGCCAATTCCTTTAAGTTTCAGTCTTGCGACCGTACTTCCCAGGCGGCAAACTTAACGGTTTCCCTTCGGCACCACCAAATCTAAAAGATTTGATGACACATAGTTTGCATCATTTACTGCCAGGACTAACCGGGTATCTAATCCGGGTTGCTCCCCTGGCCTTCGCCCCTCACCGTCGAGCGCGTTCTAGCAAGACGCCTTCGCTACTGGTGGTCCTTTTAGGATTACAGCATTTTACCGCTACCCCAAAAGTACCTCTTGCCTCTCCCGCCTCCAAGCCTTGCAGTATCTTTTGCGCCTCTTGCAGTTAAGCCACAAGCTTTCACAAAAGACTTACGAAACCGGCTACGAGCGCTTTAAGCCCAATATTCACGGATACCACTCGGTCTGCCCGTATTACCGCGGCGGCTGGCACGGGACTTGCCCAGACCTTATTCCCAATGCTTTTTATACACTGGAAAAGATCATGTAAAAACATAATCACTCAGAATCCCCACATCACGGTTTCCCGCATTGTGTAGTTTTCGCGACTGCTGCACCCCGTAGGGCTAGGGGCCTTGTCTCAGTCCCCTTCTCCGGGCTCCAACTCCCATTGCCCGTACTGATTATAGGTTTGGTGAGCCTTTACCTCACCAACAGCCTAATCAGAAGCAGGCCCATCCTGAAGCGCCTTGCGGCATTTAAAATAAAGCGCATTCCAGCCTCCTTATCCTATCGCATATTACCCTCAGTTTCCCAAGGCTATCCACGTCTTCAGGGCAGGTTACCTACTCGTTACTGAGCCGTACGCCGAATTGCTTCTGACTTGCATGTCTTAATCGGATTCTGATAGCAGTACCCTCCAGCAGGATCAACTGGAATTATTTTGGTCGCATGTTCTATATTGGCTGGTAGAGTATACTCTATCCACAAGCTAACATCAGGCTTAACGCACCGCCATAGGTGATGCTGTACTCAAGCCCTCATGTACCAAAAAATAAATATTACTGTAATGCAGAGCTAAAGCTCGACATCATATCCTCGAACTGACAACGACTAATAACGTTAACAGTTCTGCTCAACGAAAATCAGTTCCTCCGATTTGCTCACCCAGCGAATCGAAGTGCCGGACACGCACTTGGAACTTCACGTTTTACTAAAAAGTAACGTATTATAAGTTTAGAATTGGGCGTTTATAAAGCTTTCTATCTAGCACGTGAAATAAATATCGGAAGATACCGCAGTGGAGCCGGTTATTGAAGAGAGCCTGAGTAAGTAATCGCCAAGAGGTATGCTAGACTTTGCGCTGGAATCGAACGGAGACGATACGATATCGAAGTTACCGCTCTCTCTGGGGCTAAGCTCGCTGCGTATAACGACATAATTTCCTGTCGGGGTCCCATCTGCTTTTTTAACTTCAAATATTACATCTGATGGAATAGTTGTCCCGCCAGTGTTCTTTATGTCCATACTCGTACAAGCATCGCGAGCCGAATTTTTGTAAGCCATAAGAATTGTCGGCGCATACTGAGTTGTTGTGCCACCACCGTAGCCGTAATTGTCTGTTGGTGAGCCAAATGTTAACGGGCTAAACCATTGGAATGCCCCAACCGCAAGTACTGCAAGCACGGCTACGATTATACCTGGCAGAAGTATTGCGAGGATTGCTTTCAAAGTACCTAATTCCATCGATTCTCTGATGAAGGCCACAAACACATATAATGCATAGATGCTGAAGACCAAACTTATGAGTCCAGTTATTATGCCACCAATCATCATTGTGCTAGCGAATGCACTGAACGCGCCAAATATTCCTAAAAGTCCTCCACCAGCAAGAGCGCTCATCAGCGATGCAACTGCGTTCATGGCGATGACAGCCATAATAACAAATTCTATTATTGCCACAACGATGTTTGCCAGCGATATGCCGACCTGTGGGAAAGCCATTTCGGAGGCGAACTCTGAATAGGGTTTTCTACCGCCTAAAATCTTAGCACTTACCCACAATATGCCTGTACCGATAATCCATCCAAGCAGCATAGCAATAGGAAGGCCGATGACGAGTCCCCCTCCAACCATTAAGATTATTATAAAAAGAGGTCCGGCAAATTGTGAAGGAGCAACCATTGAAAGTACGGCCACACCAAGAACCATTAATATTGTAATTAAAACCGCAACAGCGATGCCGCAAAGTGCAATGAGCTTTGCGCCGTCGCCCATGCTCACGTTTCCCTTGATTTTCTTGGAAGCCTCTCCAGGATGAAGGAACGTGTCGATAGCCAGCTTGAACATCCCTATGATGCTCTTATCCAGGCCAGAGGATGATATCGGCATGGGCTGGACCCTGGGCGGCTGTGAAGGAAGATTCGAAGGCCCTAGCTTCGGAAGATTCTGTTGCACAGGTATGTTGTTTTTCTCAGCAATCCTTCTCGCTAGCTCGTCAGCTGGATAAGCCCCTCTCTTCGCTTCAGTCAGTATTTCGGAGATGGCCGGGTCAGTATAGCCGGCCTGCTTCATGAGCGCGACTACTTCTGCCTCTGTTTTCCCGCTCTTCAATGCCTCTCTTACGAGATTTATCGCTTCCATATCTGCCATAAATATGCTAACCAAAGTTCCATTTATAAAGCTTTCTCCCCTAATTTGTCCCTGGCCAAAAACGATTTTTCGACTATCCGCGTGCAATTTCAGAGTAAGGTATATAAACATGTTATGATTAATTAGATAGGAGCATATGCATTGCTTCGTAAAACAGGGAGGTAATCTAAATGGCTGAACAGAGATACTTCACCTTGGTAGAAGGTGGACCTTCTGGACGAGAAACAGCTGTTTTTACAGGAAAGCAGCCAAGACAAGCGGCCCTCAAAGCGGCTAGCCGAGGACACAATGACATTTGGCTGAGAGAAAGAGGAACAAAGAAATTCCACCACTTTAGAGGTTCAAGATCTAAAGTAAGAGCGCCAGAGAACAAGCCGGACTGGATGGCGGACATGGTGTGGAAGCCGAATGTAAAGAAAGTCGGAATCCAAAAGCTAGAGAAAAAGAAGGCCAAGAAGAAGGGCAAGAAAAGAAGGTAGAATTAAACCCCGACCCCCGTTTAGGGGGGTCATAATTTTTATTTTTCTGCTAATAGAAAACTTTAAAAACCCTAATTGCCTTACTCTAGCGGGGAGTGAGCGAATGAACAGAATGAGCGATTTATACGGCAGAAGGATTTATACTCAAGACAGCGGATATGTAGGAATTGCGAAAGATGTTTTGATTGATCCTGCTGAAGGCAAAATCAAGTATATTTTGAAGCAAGACGCTGAGTCTCTCTTAGGAAGGGAGAAGACAGAAGCGAGGAAGTTCATAAAAGAGAACTTCATCCCGTTCGAGCGAGTTATCGCCGTCGGAGATATTATACTGATAAGATGAGGTGCGTGACATGAAGCCAGTTTTAGGAAAGAACATAAAAGGAAGGAAAGTTGTTTCTAGCGGAGGTCTGGAGATAGGCCAGGTGCTGGATGTTTTCTTCGAGACCAACGGAAAGATTACCCATCTGAGCGTTAAGCCGGACCATGAGGTAAAAGAGCTAAGAGAGCATCTGGACAAGTCCAACCTCGTCTCAGTCCCGTACGAAAGCGTTAGGGCTATCGGGCGATACGTGATTATTGATTTCCCCTTTAGCAAATAATCTTCGCTTATTTTTTACATTTGTCAAGCAGAGATAGCTCTTTCTAACCTTTTGTATGGCGGAAGAAATAGTCCATAGTCAGGAAGGAGGAAGACATCAAGATTATGACCCCATTGGCTGGGTGAGCCTGGTCTCCTCCCCCATCATCTATTGTTGTATTGATTTAGGTGTAACCCCAAATCACCTCCAGTTGATTTAACTTAGCTAAAAGTTATATATAAGGGTTGTGCTAATTATCTTGACGAAAATTTAACAATTGTAAACAAAACAAAGTAAAATTTGTATGCTGGTCGAGGAAGATGGCTGAAAAACCTTTACATTTGGATGAGATGGATAAGAAGATTATAAAATCGCTACTTATTGACCCGAGAAAATCCTCGAGGCAGATGTCAAAAGAGATCAAAGCTTCCCACCAGACGATAATCTCTAGGCTGAAGGAGTTGGAAAGCAAGAAGGTCGTAGAAGGCTATACCACTATCGTCGACTGGGACAAGCTCGGCTATCCGGTCAGGGCGATGTTCCTGATTGAGTGCGGCAAGCTCGATGCCAAAAGCTTTGATTCGATTGAGAAATATCTTATGGGAGAGAATTCGTTCATTGAGTTCGGAACGCTCCATGGCGAGTATGATTACTTCGTCATAGGGCAGTTCAAGGACCAGAAAGAGGTCGCTGAGAAGGCCGCTGAGCTAAGGTCTTTCTTGAGCAAGCAGGTCGATCTGAAGAAATTTGGCCACCACCTAATCTCAAAGCTGAAGCATAAACAAAACCAAGACATATAGAGCTATAATTGGACAAACGTTTAGAAAAAACGAAACCTTTATATACTAGAAATCCCAAAACCATAATACTCGAATTTTCGGGAGAGGACAAGAAAATCCATCTTCTTATGAACTCGGCTGGGTGAGCCTAGTCTCCTCTCCTCCTTTAATTTTCTTTGATTGCTTAGCTTGATTTCTGACTTTTTCTCCGTATCGCATTTTGTCTAAGCCTTATACGTTAATTATTTAAGTCAGTCCGTACCCTATATTAGCGATAGGCATGGATGAGCTCAATTTAAAGATAGCCGGCGAAATCACCCTCTCTCAGAATCCTGGTTCTAGCCTGAAGAAATGGAGAGAGATTTTTGGCATCACGCAGACGGAGCTAGCCAAATATCTCAAAGTCACTCCTTCTACTATCTCCGATTATGAGGGTAACAGGAGAAAGAGCCCAGGCATACAGATTATAAAGAGGTTCGTTGACGCCATCTGCGAGATAGACAATCAGAAGGGCGGTTGGACCGTCAAGAAGCTCAAGATGCCCGAAAAGACTGAGATTTACCAGCTCGTTGACTTTGAGGCCTCCCTGCCAGCGATAGAGTTCGTCAAGAAGATTGAAGGAAAGATAATAACGAACGAAGAAGTGCTCAAGACAAAAAAGCTGTTCGGTTATACTGTTGTCGATTCCCTTCGAGCGATTCTTGAACTGCCTGCCGATGAGTTCATTAAGATCTATGGCACCACAACTGAACGCGCCCTTATTTTCACTAATGTCTCCATGGGAAGAAGTCCTATGGTCGCAATCAAAGTCACCAACCTAAAGCCAAGCATAGTCGTGTTGCACAATCTGTCGGAAGTAGACAAATTGGCGGTGAAGATATCCGAGATAGAGAAGATACCGATAGTGACGACGGTATTGCCCATCGAGGAGATCAAGAAGAGGGTGGGGTAAAACTTTATATCCTCCCTTTTCCTTACTAAACGGACGGTGATGGCATGATGAACCTGAAATACATAAAGAGAGCGAAAGAAGAGCCGAAAGAGAAAGCAGAGATTCCCGTTGTTTATCCCGAAAACTGGGGTATGATCTGCCAGGTGCTGGATACCAAGAAGAGGACGATAAACAAGAGTCTCGATTGGTACATGGCTGAGCAGGCACTTGAAGAGGCAGGGATATCGAACAAGACAGAAGCGCTACTTATTCTGAAAGCTAAGGGAATGATAGACATTAAGGCTCCTAAAAGGGTAGACTAGATGTCTCTCAAGGATTTGGCAGGAAATGATCCTATAAAGCCTTTTGGAGAGACGGACGTATTGCTGTTCTACGCGATAGTGTCTAGCAAGCTCAAGAAGTTTCTGAAGGGGAAGGAGATAGCCACCAAGGTCTGGCTCCCTGCAGGCAATATTCCCTCTTTTTTGAACAGGGGCTCTAAGAAGGAACCGCTATACATAGAAGAGATGGCCGAGATAACCCCAGATTTTCTCGAACTCAGGAAAGCGCATCTAGATGACGTCAGGAATAAATTGACTAAAGTCCAGCAGAAGATATGGGAGTATTTTCCGCCCAGAAAGCTCATGGACTTTTTCTATGCGACCAACAGTGAGACGCCTGGAAAACCCATCGACAGAATATTTTTTGACATAGATCGAGGAGAAGGAGTAAGCTCGGAGGATGCGCAGGAAATAGCCAACGTTCTGGTCAACGAGGTCATTCCAAAAGATAAAGAACTGCCTACACAGAAAGATCCGTTCGTCATGTGGACAGGAAGTTCTTTTCACATTTATCTGTTCCTGAAGAAGAAAGAGCCTAATGAGTTCTATGTCAAGAATTTCCAGTTCTCGAAGAATGACCCAGAGGCAACCTTTACTGGCAGATGGGCGAAACAGGTCAGAGAGATAACGAAAATGAACGCGACTGGGGGCCATGAGAGGGTCAAAGGACTAATAGGGATAGACCCGTCGCAAACGCCCTCAGGAAAACTAGCGCGAGTACCCCTCAGCTCCCTGCACATGAGAGACGCAGATACTGTCGACGGAGTCTCTCTTCCTGTTGATAAGAAGATGCTGAAGAAATCGGATTTAGTTGATAGACTGAGAGAATATACTCCGAAGAAAGTCGTAAAAGAACTAGATTCTCTGGCTAAACTGCTCCCTTAAGATTTGTGAAGCAGAACAGCATTTACTAATCCGTGCTGGCCTGGTCTGGACGTTATCCTAATCGAGCCTATATCCGTGTCCACTATAGCCCCCTTGGTCAGAATGTTCATCCTGGCGAAGTTCCTGTTCGCGGGGTTCTCTTTTTCAGTCTTTAGCGCCACTACCTGGTATTTCTTGGTCTTCGGGTCGTAGACGTTGGCGTTGCTTATGTACTTTACCTTTATTTTGTGGTTGCCGCCGCGAGTCCTCTTCAGCTCCTTTTTGTCTTTGCCTATGATGGTGTTGGTCGGTAAACTGCCTAACTCTGCCTTCTGCTTGTCTCTGCTTTTCCTCTTCCTTCCACCCGTAGGCTTTCTCAGGTCTCTCGCGTGTGTGACTGACATTCTAAATCACCTTTATAAAAATGAATGATGTAATATGCTCATGGACGTACTTGTCAAAGGAATTGAGTTTGAGGACCTCGAATCAGAGAGGTTGATGAAATTCCTGTCTAAGAACCAAAAAACCCAAGTAGTCGATGGCAAATGCTTCTTCGGTAAAAAGCACGTGATACATTCTCTTCTCCAGACTTTAAAAGCCTTTCGAAACAAGGATAGCATAGCCAAGAATGAGGAATTGGAGTTCCTTGTGCGGCTTTCCGGCGAGAGACAGATAAAGAGAGCGTTAGTCAAATGTAGACCCACTAAGAGGTCCGTGTTCATCTCTTGGTCCAATAGTAAGAAAAAGATATTCTCAAACTTCAAGAAAGAGTTCAAGTTCAAGCTTCGCGACTTGGTTGAGCCGGATGAAAAGAAGCAGAAAGATGCGATTGAACGAACGGCCACATTCTATCTGTCTTCGTAATGCTTGGTGATTATCTCCCGAAGCTGTTTCGCCTTTTTATTCCCAATCTTGTTAACCTCTTTTAAGTCTCCTTCGTTCGCGGTGAAAACTCTCTCCACACTCCTGAATTCCTTGAGCAGCTCTTTTGCAGTGAGGGGCCCTATGCCCGGCAGCGAGGATATAATATACTCCTGATAGTCTCTGGTGCTGAGCGGTTTTCTCTTGCCCTTGATGGTAAATATCCTATTCTTCCCGCTCTGCTCCCTTTTAGCTATCAGGAAAAGCAGTGCCGCCGTCTCGCGCTTGTTGCTGGTCCAGATGATAGGCACGGTATAGTCAAGGGCTACAGAAGCCAAAGCGCCCCTGATTGCGTTCTCATGGACATTAGTGCCATAGAGGTTGTTCCCTTCTATGACCAGCAAAGGCCTTTCAAAGCATTCGCGCAGGTTCCTCATCTGCTCGAACAGCCTCCCATCTATTATCGACTGGACAAAATCCTCGTCCCTCTTCCTCTCTACTCCTATGTTCTCAAAAGGTATAAAATCAGCGACTTCCAATTTCTTCTCGACCACGTGACAGTCGTAGGTCTTCAAGATGTCTATAATGTCTTTCTCCAATGAATCTGCAAAAATCACTATAGCCATTCTACCACTGGTCCAGCGTCTTCTGGGGCTTCTTCATGTTCTCTAAAGTTTCTCTCATCTTCTTCTGCTTGTAGTGCGAGGCCCAATACCTGCTCTCGTCCATGGTATTTTTCGTTATCAGGACGACCACTTTTCCCGCGCGCTTCCTGCCCGTCCTGCCCTCCCTCTGGATCTTCCTTATCTCAGACGGAACCGGCTCGTAGAATATGACAACATCTACCGAGGGGATATCCAGTCCCTCCTCGCCAACTGAAGTGCAGACCAAGAAGTTGTAATCTTTGTTCCTGAATCTCTCAATGATCTCTTTCTGCTCATCCTGTGATAGCCCTATATCCCCCTGCTTTGAGGCCTGCCCGACGAATCTGATCGGTCTTACGCCAGGAATATCCTCTATCACGTTGATTATCTTCTGTGCCGAGTCCCTGAAGTGGGCAAAGATGATTCCCTGGACGTCCGGATTCTTTTCTATCTCCCTCCTCAAGACTTCCTTCAGCTTTTCCACCTTCGGGTGCTCTTTGCCTTCGTTATAGAGTGCGTCAGCCAATTCCATCGCTCTCTTCAGGTCTTTCGTTAGCTTGACAGAGGTCCTGCGCTTATCGTTTTTTATCTTCTCAAAGTAAGTGTGCAGGCTAGATATCCCCTGCGTCTCTAGCATCTCGACAGCGTACCATGCCTTGATCAGGGCCGTGGTCAGGATTATCCCGTGAAAATTCTTGTTGTTTATCAATGTCTTCTGCAATTTCAGGATGTCTCCCTTTCTCATCGAAGTGGAATAGACTAGGTTCGCATCCTTCAGTTTCTGGAAAATTTGGTCCATGTAGTTTCTCAGGATAGTCCTTATCTCCTGGAATTCTTGAGGCAGCTCGACAAACACCCTCTCGATTTCTTTCTTCTGGATGTAAGGGATAACGTCCTCATCCTGCTCCGTCCTGGTCTCGATATT
>Ga0315277_10013282_pt1 | contig 10263 bp, 8 predicted proteins | sample YL17G05_15_MG_FD_203695 | JGI IMG/M metagenome (GOLD analysis project Ga0315277, IMG submission 203695) | Sediment microbial communities from Yellowstone Lake, YNP, Wyoming, USA - YL17G05_15 | ecosystem: Environmental > Aquatic > Freshwater > Lake > Sediment | place: USA: Wyoming | collected...
CGGCGGCCTGAAGTTCAGCTTTTGCGACCTGGAGCAACTGGTCAAGTACATTCGGACGGCGGCGCCGGTGTTCATTGGCTGTGATTCGCTCATCACAGAGGCGATCCGTAAAGGCGCTACGGGGACCGTCTCTGGCACCGCGGCCTGCCTCCCCGTCCCATTCGCGAACCTCTTTGCCTGCATCCGGAAAGGCGCAGACCCCTCCGCGGCCCAGGCACTGGCCACCCGGCTGGACGCCATCATGGCCGCCCTGCCACCCATTGCGGGCTACAAGGCGGTACTGCTGCGGCGTGGCATTATTGCCTCTGCGGCCGTCCGGCGCCCGCTCCGACCACTCACAGGAAAGGAGGTCGCGCGACTCGACGCGACCCTCCAGGAGGTAGGCCTATGATACGCGTGGCAGTCATCGGCGTCGGCTATATTGCGAAGTCCGTGCATCTGCCAACGCTATTGGCCAGCGACTGCACGATCGCAGGCGTGATGAGCAAGACGGGCGCGACGGCCCAGGCGGTGGCCAGGCAATTCAACATCCCACGCGTGTACGAATCCCTGGATCAGGTCGAAGCCGACTGTGCCTTCGTACTGACGCCCAAGGATACCCATGCGAAGATCGCCATGGCCCTGATCCAGAAGGGTATACCCGTATTCCTGGAAAAGCCCATAGCCACGACCCTCAGGGATGCCGAGGTGCTGGTTTCGGCGGCGGAGCGCAGCAGGATCCTGTTGATGATCGGCTTCAACCGCCGCTACGCGCCTGTCTACGAGGCGCTGAAGCGGGAGTGGGCAGACCGCCCGCCGGACGTCATCGTCGCGCAGAAGAACCGACCTGGCACCGAGTACCGGGCCACGCTGGAAAACGCCATCCATATGGTAGACTTGATGCGCTGGATCTGTGGGGAGGCGGTCGAGGTCGTGGCCGCGAGCCAGTTCGACGATCCCCACTACGAGACGTCCTGCGTTGCCCAGATCCGCTTCGAACGGACGCTCGGTGTCCTGGTGGCCAACCGTTCGTGCGGGCAATGGATGGAGCGCATCGAGACCTACGGTGCAGGGAAAAGCGTCATCGCCGACGCGCCGGAGCGGATGGTGGTGGTGGACAGCCGGCAAGTCCACGAGACGTCGCTGACCCCGTTGGCCATGGGCTGGGCATCGGTCCAGGACCGGCTGGGCTTTCGCCAGGAGGTGGAGGACTTCCTGCGGGCCGTGCGGGATGGCGGAGAGGTTCGAACCCCCGCACGTGACGCGCTGGAGACGCATCGTCTGATGAACCGGATTCTGAAGGCGGCAGGGCTTCCGGGGATGGAGAAATGAGCTGGATTGACGCGGCTCGACCTTGGGCGCTGCCCCACGACGGGTATGCCGGCCCACCGGCGATCGAACCATACGCGCGGCCAAGGGTGGCTGGCGCTCGCGCAACACAGGAACGCCTCAAGTAAGGGCCACGGATTTATCGGAGGCTCCATGAGCTGTCTAGCGGGAAAGGCGTTTGTTGCGATCTGGCACGATGTTTCACCGGAAGGGAAGGCCGAGTATTACGAATGGCATAACCGAGAGCACATGCCTGAGCGCGTCGCAATTCCGGGCTTCATCCGCGGGCGCAGGTATATCGCCGAACAAGGTACACCGGAGTACTTCAACCTCTACGAGGTGGAAACAGTCCATGTCCTGACTGGCCAGGACTACCTTACCAGACTGAACAACCCCACTCCCTGGACTCTACGTACAGTGCCACACATCCGCAATGTGTCCCGGTCGTTGTGTCGCGTCGGGGCCTCCTTCGGCTGCGGCCAGGGCGGGGTCATGATGACAGGGCGGCTGGACGCACTGGCGGGACGGGAAGACGAATTCCAGCGCTACCTCGCACGCGAGGCCCTCCCGGCGGTGGTCGACCGGCCAGGCGTTCTGGGCGCGCATTTCGGGGTGGCCGACCGCTCCGGAAGCGAGACTGTTACCGAAGAGAAGAAGGCCCGAGGCGGCATCACCCTTGTGCCTGGCTGGGTGATCCTCCTCGAAGGAGTTTCGACCCATGCGGTAAAGGCAGCTGCGGAACCCCAACTCAGCATCTCGGCGTTACGCGACCACGGCGGATCTGATCCAATCGACGCAGGAGTATATCGTCTCGAATCCTCGCGCTCGAAGACCTCGTTCGCTACCGGATAGTAATGCCCCTTGACGGCGCCAGTGGGGGACTGCGACAATGCCGGTACGATTCGGGCTGATCGGTGCAGGGGTGGCCGGAGAACTCAACGCCTCAGCCATGCGCATGGTGCCGGACGTCCACGTAGTGGCCATCGCAGACGTGGATCTGCAACGAGCAAAGGCCCTGGCGGAGCGTTACAATATTCCCGAGATCTACGAGAGTACCGAGACGCTCCTGGCTAACGCCTCCGTGGATGCCGTCGCCATCCTGACCCCTCACCACCTGCATCTGCGCGATGCCAGGGCAGCGGCCAAGGCGGGGAAGCACATCCTGGTGGAGAAGGCCTTCGCCCACACCGTATCGGCCGCCGATGAGATGATCGACGTGTGCCGCGCCTACGGCGTGACCCTGGGCGGGATCTTCCAGTACCGGTTCACGCCGGCAGCTCGTGCCCTGAGACAAACCGTGCTGGACGGGTCGTTAGGACGCATCTTCCTGGCCTCCGTCTCGGTAAAGCTCCGCCGGGCCGCGGAATACTACCAGCGCGCGCCGTGGCGCGCTCGCAAGGACGAGGCGGGCGGTGGGGTCTTGATGATCCAGGCGATCCACACGCTCGACTTGCTGCTGTGGGTGATGGGCATGCCCCGGCGTGTCCTGGGGCGGACGGGAACCGTCGTCCATCCGATTGAGGTCGAAGACCTGGCCGTGGGTTTTCTGGAATGGGGCAACGGGAGCATCGGGGTCTTGCAGGCGACCACGGCGGCGGTGCCCGAGAATCCACCCGAACTCGAAATCCACGGCGACAGAGGCACCGCAGCGACCTTCGATAGCCGCGGGAACCTCCTCTTCTGGTCCAGCACCCTCGATCGACCGGGGAGTCTGCCCGAACGATGGACCATGTACGCGTCTCAATTCCGCGAGCAGGAGGCCGCAGCACCCAGCCAAGCCACCGCCGAGCCGCATGCGGAGAATATCCGGGACTTCGTAGCCTCGGTGCGAGAGGGCCGGCGGCCCCTGGTGGACGGTGCCGAGGCCCGCAAGGCCCTGCTCATTGTGGATGCGTTGTACCGATCCGCCGCGCAGGAGAGATGGATTGAGCTTGGCCCGAGCGATTCATGCTAGAATCCATCCTAGCGGGCGCCGTCAGGAAGACGACGAGGTTGTCATCGAGATTGAGGGTGTCGGAACTCTCTATAACGCGTGTTGCCTGTAGACGGGCCGCAAGGCCTGAGCTCACCAACGCATGACGAGAGGAGGGCCGTCCATGACGAGAAAACAATTCGGTACACTGATCGCGGTACTACTGGTGATGCTCGCTCTCGCCCTGGCGCCAGGGGATGCGTCGGCTGGGGCGGCCCCCGACTTCAGGGGGGTGACCCTGCGCGTCGGCCTGCCGTCCGGGTATGACGAGGCGGTCGCGTTCCGGGAGGCGGCTATCGAGGCGGCCACCCGGCTCGGGGCCAAAATGGAGGTGCTCAGCTTCACTGTGGACCAACTCCATGACAAGCTGTTGCTGGATTTCCAGGCTAAGAATCCGGCCTGGGACATCGTATTCGTCACCACGACGTCGGCGGCGGAATGGATGCGGCTGGGCCTGGTCACGCCCATCTCCACCTTCATGAAGGAAAACCCGGCCATCGTGGACGAGACGGTGCTGGCCAAAGACGACCTGTATCGCACCGAGGACTTCACCTTCGATGGCAACTGGGTAGGGTTCCCGACGTATTCCACCGGCGTGGCGCTCTTCTGGCGGACCGACCTGTTCAACGATCCGACCGAGAAAGCGGCCTTCCAGAAGAAGTACGGCTATGCCCTGAAGCCGCCCGAGACCTATGCGGAGTTCCGGGACATGGCCGAGTTCTTCACCCGGAAGAAAGGCGAGCCGCTGATGGGCAAGCCGCTGGAGGCGGATTTCTACGGGACGGTTCATTCCAACAAGCCCCCGTCCTTCCTCTGGTACGACTTCGTCAACTACCTGGTGGCCTTCGGGGCCAACGACATTTATGACCCGGCCACCAAGCGGCCGACGATGAACTCGCGGGCGGCCATCGAGGCGGTGAAGTACTACGTGGAGCTGGGGAAGTTCCAGCCGCCCGGCCACCTGAACATGAGCAGCGGCGAGGCGGCATCCCTTTTTGCGGCCGGTCACGTGGCCATGCAGGTCGAGTACTTCCAGCGCATGACCGCCATCGTCCTGAACCCCACCAAATCCAAGGTCCACGACCGAACCGATTTCACCGTCCTGCCGTCGCAGAAGGGGGTCGCCGGCCGGACTCATGCCGCGCACGCCGGCGGCAACGCCGTCGCCCTCTATTCGCTGTCCAAGAACAAGACGGCGGCGTACAAGGTGCTGGAACTGTCAGCAACGCGAGAGCTGCAGAAGAAGGTCCTGCTGGAGAAGTTCCCCAACGGCGGGTGGGTCCCGCCCCGGATGTCGCTCATGCGGGATCCCGAGATGCAGAGCCGATACCCCTGGATGAAGCGGGCCCTCAACGACCTCCTGCTTCGGAAGGACATCTACTACTTCCAGCTTGGCCAGATCCCGGAGTACTTCGCCTCCATTGACATCGTAGGGGCCCAGATCCACAAGGCCCTGGCTGGCCAGACCTCTCCAGAAGCCGCCATGGCCCAAGCCCAGACGGATCTGGAGGCGCTGTTCAAGCGGGCCGGGTACATCAAGTAGGCTCAGGGGTGAGAGGGGTCTGCGGGGCGGGTGAATTCCGCAGACCCCTCACGTCTTCCTGGAGGCGCGCGTGACGGGTGGACGGTCGATCCGGGGCGAGGGCGCATTCTGGCTGCTCCTGCTTCCCATGGTGGCCTATCTTGTGATCTGGCGGATCCTCCCGCTCCTGTACACGGCATGGCTGAGCCTCGCCGACTGGAACATCGGCCGCGGGGCGCCCCCCCGCTTCATCGGCATCGAAAACTACCTGCGTCTCCTGGGCGATCCCCGCTTCCACGCCGCCGTCAAGGTCAGTGCGATCTTCATGCTCGTCGCCACGGCGGCCGAGGTCGTGCTGGGGGTGGCCCTCGCCCTGCTGGTGAACCGACCCTTCCGGGGCCAGACGATCGTTCAGGGAATCTTGCTGGTCCCCATGATCACCTCTCCCGTGGCCGTGGGCACCATCTGGTACATCCTGTACAACGGGAAGATCGGGCCGCTGACCTACCTCGTGGACCGGCTGGGGTTCGGCGTGCAAGACTGGCTCGGCTCCACCCTCACGGCGCTCCCGGCCATCATCCTGGCCGACGTGTGGGAGTGGACGCCCTTCGTCTTCCTGCTGGCCCTGTCCGGTCTCCAGGGCATCCCGGAGGCGGTGGTCGAGGCAGCCCGGATAGATGGCGCATCAGCGTGGAAGGTGTGGTGGTATATCACCTTGCCGCTCCTCCGGGGGGTCATCGTTGCAGCCGCCATTTTGCGCGCCATGGATGCCCTCAAGATCTTCGACACGATCTTCATCATGACGGGGGGCGGTCCCGGCCGCAGCACCGAATCGGCCTCCCTCCTGGTCTATCGGACCGCCTTCACCCATTTCGAATTCGGGTACGCTGCCGCCATGATCATGGTGGTCCTGGCGCTGACGACGCTGTTGTACTGGTTCTACACCCGCGTCCCCCAGGAGGTCTGATCGGCCGTGCGCAGGGCGCTTGCCGCAAGCCGCATCCTGGCCATCGCCGCCGTCGTGGCGGCCGGCCTGTTTCCGATCTACTATTTGGCCCTGACGGCCCTGAAGCCGACCGGCCTTCTGTTCGCGGTCCCACCCCGCTTCATCTTTTCGCCGTCCCTGGAGGCCTTCCAGCAGGTCCTGGCCGAGGGCCACGTGCGATACTTCATGACCAGCCTGATCGTCTCCACCGCCTCCGCCCTCCTGGCTGCCGCCCTGGCCGCTGCCGGCGCCTTCGCGTTCACCTACTATCGCTTTCCCTGGCGGGAGGGGGCCTTCTTCCTGTGCATTCTGGGGCGGATGTTTCCGCCCGTGACGACCCTGGTCCCCGTTTTCCTCATGGTCAAGATGCTGGGGCTGCTGGATCACCCCCTGGGCCTGATTCTGGTCTACGTCGCTTTCGAGGTCCCACTGGTCCTGCTCATCATGCGGGGATTCTTCGTGCAGGTGCCCGGGGAGCTCTACGAGAGCGCTTCCCTGGACGGGGCCGGGACCTTTCAACTGTTCTCCCGGATCGCCCTACCCCTGACGATGCCGGGCCTGCTGGCCAGTGGTGTCCTCTCCTTCATCCTGACCTGGAACGAACTCTTGTTCGCGCTGGTCCTGACCTCGGCCCGTGCCCGCACCGCCTCGGTGGCGCTCGCCTCGTTTCTCGAGGCAGAGGGGTCCGTCCAGTGGCAGCTGGTGGCATCCCTCGGTGTCCTGACCATATTGCCGGTGTTCCTGTTCATGGGGGCCATGCATCGCTTCATGGTCCGCGGCCTGACCCTGGGAGCCCTGAAGGGGTAGCGGGGGCGCTTGCGCCCCGGAGCCAGATGATGTCCCGCATCTGCCCTGACAGTCGCTCAGGGCGCCGGTAGCGTCCCCGACGGAGTACCGGGAGGAACAGTCGATGCCGCTCGCCCAGCCTATCTTCAGGCCCAATCCCGCCGCGCCTTCGTGTCATGCAGCCACGATCGTCGAGCCGGCCGCGGGACACTTGCTCGCCGCCTGGTTTGCGGGGACTCACGAGGGGCACCCCGACGTCGCCATCTGGCTGGCCCACTCCGAGCGCGGCGCCTGGAAGGATCCCGTCAAGATCGCCGACGAGCCCGACGTCCCCCACTGGAATCCAGTCCTGTTCCGAGACAAGACGGACACGTTGTGGCTCTTCTACAAGATCGGCCCCTCGGTGCCAGCCTGGACGGGGGCCTACCTCACCTCAGGCGACGGGGGACGCTCGTGGTCGCCGCCCACTCCACTGCCGGCGGGATTGATCGGCCCGGCAAAGAACAAACCGATCACGTTGAGCAACGGCGACATCCTGTGCGGGACCTCGCATGAGACCTGGCGATCCTGGGCGTGCTGGGTGGAGAGCAGCTCGGATGGGGGCCGAAGCTGGGTGAAGCATGGGCCTATTGTGGCCCCGGGGGCAGGGCGGTACGAAGTCGGCAGCGGGGAAGTCGTAAGTGCCATCTGGGACGCGGATTCCGGAAGGCTACTCTTGCCGCAGCAGCACTTCGGCGTCATTCAGCCCGCGGTGTGGGAGTATGCGCCGGGCCGTCTGAAGATGCTGATGCGGGCCACCCAGCGCGTGGGGTGCGTGTGCGCTTCGGTGTCAGATGATTATGGCCGCACCTGGTCGCCCGCCGAGCCGGTCCCCGTCCCCAACCCGAACAGCGGATTGGATGCGGTCCGCCTGCAGGATGGCCGGATCCTCCTGGTCTGTAACCCCGTGCGGGAGGGCCGCACGCCGCTCTCCGTGCTGGTGTCGGAGGACAACGGCGCCACCTGGCCCCAGCGGCTCGACCTGGAGACCCAGCCCGGCGAGTACTCCTATCCGTCCGTCATCCAGGCCGAGGACGGGCGCGTGCACGTGGTGGCCACCCACCAGCGGACGCAGATCTTCCACTACGTGCTCGAATCCCAGGATCTGTAACCGACGGTCCGCAGGGGGCGTTGGGGCAGGGCGCCCGTGCTGTCGGGCGCCGTCTGTCCAAAGATGAGGAAGGGCGGCCAGGGACTCGCGCCGCCTCCGCTCTCGGTGGAAACTGTGCCGAAGCCCAGGGTGTCACCGGGCTGTGACGGCTGCTCCTGCAATTGAAACGTTTCAGATTTCGCTTGACACGGTGAACCGGTCCTGACTATCTTCTCGGCACCCTGCGGGAACGCTTCGCGGGGTACCCGCCGCGGTTCCTGAACTCTCTCCGACGTGCAGCCGATCGAGGCGGATTGCGGCGCCCGGATTGAAACGTTTCAGTTCGTGGAGCTTCTCGTGGTGGTGACGATCAAGGATGTGGCGCGGGAGGCGGGGGTCTCGATCGGCACGGCGTCCCAGGGCCTGCGGGGGAGCGCCGTCGTCCGCGAGGCGACGCGCCGCCGAGTCCTGGCCGTGGCCAAGCGGCTGCGCTACCATCCGAGCGCCCTGGCCCGCGGGCTGGTCACTCGCCGGACGCACACCGTCGGTCTCCTCATCTCCGACATCGCCAACCCCTTCTTCATCCACGCGGTCCGGGCCGTCGAGGACGTGGCGCAGGAGAACGGCTACAACGTGATCCTCTGCAACACGGACGAGGACCCGGCCAAGGAGACGCAGTACCTGCGGGTCCTGATGGAGAAACGGGTGGACGGAATCATCCTGGCCACCACAGCCGGAAGCCTGCGGATGGTCCGCGAGGTCCGCTGGCGGCGGATCCCGCTGGTCCTCTTCGACCGCGAACTTCCCGGGGTGGCCACCGACACCGCCAAGGTCGACGGTGTCCTTGGGGGGCGACTGGCGACAGAGCATCTCCTCGGCCTCGGTCACCGGCGGATCGCCATCATCCACGGGCCGGTGGTGCGCTCGACGGGGGCCGAGCGGCTGCAAGGGTATCTCTTGGCCTTGCAGGCTGCGGGCGTCCGACCGGACCCCGCGTTGATCCGGGAGGGGAACTTCAAACAGGACAGCGGGCGCGAGCTGGCCCGGCAGCTCCTTGACCTCTCGCCGCCGCCCACGGCCCTTTTCTGCACCAACAACCTCATGACCGTGGGGGCCCTGCAGGCGCTGGGAGAGCGGGGAGTCCGTATCCCGTCCGACCTCTCGCTTGTCGGCTACGATGACATGGAGTGGTGGACGCTGACCCATCCCCCGCTGACCACGGTGGGGCAGCCGGTCTACGATCTGGGGCGCGAAGCCATGCGCCTCTTGCTTGAGCAGATCGGGGCAAAGGGCCGACGTCGCCCGCAGCGGGTGGTGCTGAGGCCGGAGCTGATCCTCCGGGAGTCCTGCGGGCCGCCTCCCCGGAAAGCCCGCTCCACCGCAGCGTGTCGGCGGGCCCGCGGGGTTCGCCCGGCGGAGGGACGCCAATGACCTACTTGATCGGCATTGACGTGGGGACGCAGAGCGTCCGGAGTTGCCTCTTCGATCTCACGGGCGTGGTGGTGGCCTCGGCCAGCCGGCCCCTCACGACGACGTTTCCCCGGCCCACCTGGGCCGAGCAAGACCCGGAGGAGTGGTGGCGCGGCGCGGTGGAGACCGTGCGGGAGGTCCTGCAGGTCTCGCGCGTGAATCCGACGGAGATCGCCGCCCTGTCCTACGACTGCACCGCCTGCACGGTGGTGGCCCTGACTGAGGACGGCAGACCGCTCCGCCCGGCGCTCCTCTGGATGGACGAGCGGGCCTTTCAGGAAGCCGAAGAGGTCTCCGCCACGGGCCACGAGATCCTCCGCTACTGCGGCGGCAAGGTCTCGCCGCAGTGGATGCTGGCCAAGGGCCGCTGGCTGGAGCGGCACGAGGCCGACGTGTTCCGCCGGGCTCGGTGGATCGTGGACGAGGCCGACTTCTTCACGTTCCGCCTCACCGGCCGGATGACGGCCAGCCTGGACAACGCCACGGCCAAGTGGAACTACGCCCGCCCCCTGGGGGGCTGGCCCGCCGACTTCCTGCGGGCGGCGAAGGCGGAGCGGCTGGCAGAGAAGTGGCCGGCTGACGTGCTCCCGGTAGGCCGATCCTTGGGCCGCATCAAAGAAACGGTGGCGCGGGAGGTCGGCCTCTCCCCGGCGACCGTGGTAGCGCAAGGGGGGATTGACGCCCACGCCGGCGAGATCGCCCTGGGCGCGGTCGGTGCGGGGGACCTGGCGCTCATCATGGGCAGTTCCACCTGCCACATGGCCCAGTCGCCGACCCCGGTCTTCGCCAACATCTGGGGGCCCTATCCCGACGCCCTGGTGGAAGGGATGTACACGCTGGAGGGCGGCCAGACGGCGACGGGGAGCATCATCCAGTGGCTGGTCGAGCATTTCGGGGCCGAGGCGGCGAGTCAGGCCAAGAGCCGGGGTCAGGACGTGTACGCCTACCTGGACGGGCTGGCCGAGCTGCTGCCACCCGGCAGCGAGGGGCTTCTCGTGCTGGACTACTTCCAGGGGAACCGCACGCCTCACAAGGACCCCCTGGCCCGCGGGACCGTCGTCGGTCTCACCCTCAAGCACTCGCTGGCGCAC
>Ga0315277_10013283_pt1 | contig 10263 bp, 12 predicted proteins | sample YL17G05_15_MG_FD_203695 | JGI IMG/M metagenome (GOLD analysis project Ga0315277, IMG submission 203695) | Sediment microbial communities from Yellowstone Lake, YNP, Wyoming, USA - YL17G05_15 | ecosystem: Environmental > Aquatic > Freshwater > Lake > Sediment | place: USA: Wyoming | collected...
CTTTGCGATTCGTTTTTGTTTCGTGCCGATGTCGATGAGGAACGTGTGTTGCGTCTCATCGACGATGACTCCTGACTCATTCACCCAGGAAGGATCGGTGCACTCAAGCACGGTGACGCGTCTACCGATGAGTTCATCGCCAACAATGCTTTCGTATGTCATATGCTTCTCCATGGCACGGTTGTCCCGTGTCAAGGTGATAGGTTTAGGCGATTTCAACGGTGAACCCGAGTTTCTCCAATGCTTCCTTGACTTTTGTCCGGTGGTCTCCTTGCAGCTCGATTTTGCCTTCTTTGATGGTTCCACCGCAGGCGCAGATCGATTTCAGGTTGCTGACGAGCGCGTTCATGTCGAGATCATGGGGGTTGAGGCCGTCCACGACGGTCATCGTCTTCCCATACCTGCGCTTGTCGACAGCAATTGTGATGCTTTGCTGCTCGCGGGCGATCTCTTCACAGACGCAGATTTCTTTCGGAAGACCACATTTTGGGCAGATATCACTCATTTGTGTTCTCCTTCCTCCTGCATGATCGTAAGGATCCGTGCGATGGTCTGGCGAACCTGCCTGATTTTCCCAGGCGACGGCGACGACCCTCCCATGGCGGACGTACCACGTTCATGCATCAGTTCTTCTTTCAGTTCTTTGAGTTTCGTGCTTCGTTCTTCAGGAGTCATATCTCTAATTTCTTTAGCCTTCAGAGTCATTTCTGGTACCCTCTTCGAGTAATTTTCGTATGTGTTTCACAATCAATTCAGCGGTCTTCTTGCCGATCCCGTCAATCGCCATGAGGTCATCGAGGTTCATCGTATAGAGCTCCTCAAGTGAGGTGACCTTTGCCTTGTCAAGTTTTTTAAGTACGGACGGGCCGATTCCGGGGATTTTCGTAATGAGTTTAATGTCGGTTTTTTTCTCAAGCACTGGTTCTACTGCTTTCTCCTCAACTTTCGGTTCAGGTTTCTCTACTGGTTTCTCCAGTACCTTGTAGATGATTTCATCAGGAAGTTTCGCATCAGGTCTCATAATTCTGACTTTCACACCAAGCACCCCGGGTTTGAGTTTCGCGACCGCGAACCCTAAATCCATGACTTGCTTTGCGGTCTCACCGCAGTACTTCACATGGCCTTCGGTGAATTTCTCGGTCCGATGCCGCTCTCCGGTGAGCTTCCCAGAGATGATCACCTGGCAGCCTTTTGCGCCTGCCTGCATGATGCGCCGTACCGTGGAATGTCCTGCGCGTCTGAAATGCCAGCCTCGTTCGAGTGCCTCTGCGAGTTTCTCGGCCATGATCTGAGCGTTGAGTGAACTGCCAGAGCCGGATTCCTGGATCTCGATCTGAGGGTTGTCAACATTAAACTTCGTTCGAATTGAATCTGTTAGTTCCTTGATCTTCGCGCCGCTTTTCCCGATCACCATGCCAGGTCGTTCAACGAGGATGTTGACCCTGGTTCCTATAGGCGTACGCTGGATGCTCATACCGCCAAAACCCGCTCCTTCGATCTCTTTGAGGAGGAATTTCTTGATCAGGGACCGTTTGGCGTTTTCTCTCACAAACTTTCGTTCGTTTGCCATTATTCTACCTCCTCAAGGATGATTTCAACATCAGTCGTGGTTTCATTTTTATCGGTCGCCCTACCATGGGCACGCGGCATCATTCCTTTAATGATCCTGCCTTGATAGGCAGCGATATGGGAAATCTTCATGGTGTCAACATCGAAACCTTTGTACTCCGCATTGTTCTCCGCGTTCTCCAGGACTCGTAACAGGTAACTTGCGGCTTTCTTCGGGTAGCTTCCCGGCCCCATGCCCCTCTTATGTGGTCGTTTCTTTTTATGGTACTGCGTGGGGAGCGCGCGTTTCATCGCGATGATGTCCTCAAGGTATTTTTTCGCTGGTTCGACCTTCATCCCGCGTAAGGCGTGCGCGATGTTCATGGAATCCTTGGGTGAGCAGTGCAGTTCGTACCCAAAGGCTCGTGCGCTTTTTTCCGGGTCTCGTTCGGCTGAGTATTTCGGCATGGGTCATCACTTCAATGGCATGAATTTGGATCCTCTGGTTGCTCCGACACCAGGGCCTGTGTGTTTCACTTTCTTTCGGGTGAGCGCGAATTCTCCGAGGTAATGTCCTATCATCTGCGGCTGGATGTTGATGCGCTCAAACTCTTTTCCATTGTGTATCAGAAGGTTACGGCCAACGAACTCAGGTAAAATGATCATGTTCCTGCAATGTGTTCTGATGATGTCTCCTGTTTTTGTTTTTTTAATGTCTTCAAGGAGTTTGTTTTCGTCTTTGCTTAGGCCCCGTTTCAGGGTCCTGCGGGACCGTGCGGGAAGCAGCGGGAGAAGCTCCTCTACGGATAGTTTCTGGAGCTCTTCAAGGGTTTTTCCTTGATATCGGAATTCTTTTTTGCGGATCTCTACTTTTTTTCTCTCTTTTTTCCGCCTGCTTTTCGCCGATGATCCAAATATCTGTTGCGCCATGATCGTTACCTTCTTCCGGTTCTCCGAGCTGCGATATGCCCGACCTTCCTACCAGGGGGTGCACCGCGAGCGACACAACTGGGTTTTCCGATGTGCTGATGGCTGCCGCCACCATGAGGGTGGTCGACCGGGTTCATCGCGACGCCTCTCACAACCGGATAGTTTTTTCCTTTGCATCGTCGTGCATGATATTTTTTTCCTGCTTTCATGAACGGTTTATCTTTTCGTCCGCCGCCTGCAGGCAGTCCGACTGTCGCTCGGCACAGCGAGTCCAGTGTTTTGAATTGACCGGACGGGAGTTTAATGATTGTTCGTCTCGCATCATGGGAGGCAATAGTTGCGCCACAGCCTCCGGCGCGGACGAGCTTCCCGCCGTCACCTGGGGTGATTTCAATGTTGTAAATCGGATATCCATCAGGGATGTTGCCAATGGGCATGATGTTGCCCATGTCGCAGGATGCTTTGCTGTCCGTGAATTTCACTTCCTTGCCGACCTGTGTTCCTTCGGTCGCTAGCATCAGGATTTTTTTCTTATTCTCAAGGCGTACCTCGATCAACGGGGTTGTCCTGCCGGGGTCATGGAGCAGTCCTTCCACGACTCCTTTCAGTTCTCGTTCGTTGCCGTATTTGATGTTCCCGCGATATTTATGGGACGGGACATGGTACCTGCCGCGGAACCGGCCGCGTCGTTGTTGGATTAGGTTCTTTCCCATAGTTCACCCCTTAGAAGACTCCTATGCGCATCCCGATGTCCTCTGCCTTGTACTCGGGCGTGAAGACGACGGTGGCATGCTTTCCTTTCTTTGTGATTCTGGTGTTGACGCTTTTCACCTTGACCGAAAACATTTGTTCTACCGCTTTTTTGATTTGGGCTTTGTTCGCGGTGCGTCGTACGACGAACTCGAGCGCGTTGTTTTGCTCCATGTGGCCCATTGATTTTTCCGTGACGAACGGGTACAGGACGATTGCATAAGGATCAATGACCATTACTTTGCACCCCCAAGTTTCAGTAATGCTGATTTTGTGATAAGAGTGAGTCTGCCTGCGACACCGCCTGGTGCGAGATCTTCGATGTTGAGCTGCTGTGGCTCGGCGATGTCGACACCGCTGAGGTTTTTGGAGCTTTTCCGTAACTCTGGTTTGGTTGAGACAATCAGAAGTGATTTCGGCGTGCGGTAGCGTCGCCCGCGCATTTTCCCTCTCCCTGCGCGGATATGGGTCCCGTTTGCTGAGCGTAGCACGTCAGTGTAGACGCCGATTTTTTCGAGAGCTTCGACGATTTCTTTGGTTTTTTTGATGCCGTCGAACGTTTCGTCGACGATCAATGGGAGTGTGATTTTCTCGTCAAAGACGTGTCCGCGTTTACTGACGACTGTTTTATCCGCGGTCGCGGCAAGGGCGGAGTTCCTGGCGAGGAGTTTTTCTTTTTTGTTCATCTTCTCTTTCCAGTTGCGTGCCACTTTTGGTGGATGGGCACGTCTTCCGCCGACAACGTTAGGTGCGAGCGCTGCTGCTTGCCCCTGGGTCAATCGCGGTACCCGGGACATCCCTCTGCCTTTTCCGACGGATGCGACCGCGTGTCGTGTTCCCGCGAGCGGGTCGCTGCCGTACGGCTGTCGCTGGTTGGAATGAAGAACCTCAAAAGATTTTTTGATGATGTCAGGACGGTACGGGGTGTCGAAGATCTTAGGGAGATCGATTTTTTCTTTCACGGTCCCGTCGATGGCGTACACATTGACTTTTGTCATGCTTAGACTCCTTGTTTACTGGTTGTTGAAATGTAGGTTAACTCTGGTTTTTGGACTTTGACGCCTGCCTGGTATCGCACCGCGTCTCTCATCCCGATGAGTCGTTTGACCGGCCCGGGAATGGAGCCATGGAGAATGATGTAGGAGTTCCTCACGACACCGTAATGCAGGAACCCACCCGCGGGGGTGATCTCTTCACCGTTTTCCCCGATTTTAAGAACACGTTTGTTGTACTCTGTTCTCTGCTCGTAGCCCATTTGTCCTGCTTGCGGGACCGTTGCCTGCACCCAGCTCGGATGCCAGGATCCTGCGGTCCCGATCATCCTGCGGTGCTTGGAGTTCTTATGGGCTAGAAGCTTAACGTTGTGCCTTTTGATGGTCCCTTGCCATCCTTTTCCTTTGGTGACTGAAATGGTATCAAGCATATCTCCTTCTTTGATGACGTCACGGATTTTGAGTTCTTTTCCAAGGATATCTTTTGCGTATTTGATTTGGTCTTCAACGCTTCCCCCGGCGATCTTCATCTCGCTAATCTCCGGCGCTTTTTTGGGCACTCCGGTGACGAGTTTCGGTTGTGTGTAGACGATGACGCGGACTTCGTCTGCGTCTTTGGTGAACTCCCAGTGTTTCTCTTTCTGGTTTTTTGCCATGGGGATCTGTCTGGCAAGTTCTGGGTCGAGTTTTTCAGCCCATTGCTCACCGATGCATTGTAACCCGTAGGCGTCGCGTTGGTACACGCGTACTGCTGCGACTTTCATCGGCGGTGTCTCGACGACAGTGACCGCCATTTTGACTTCTCGCCCTGAGGTAGTTGACGTGGGTCGGTAGTCGACGATGAATGCATGGGTCATGCCTGCTTTGTAGCCGAAGAACCCTTGGATTTTTGGTTTGTCCCCACCGTTTGCCCATGTTTTGATATGGGGTGTTTGGGTTTTCGCTCGTTTCCGTGGCCAGTAGCAGTGCGACCCTCGTTTCGGATGGTGGATATTTGCCATGCTCTATCCTCTTTTTTTGTCGTGTATGAATGGATGTTTTGTTGTGTCTCGACCGTGACATTTCCGAAACAACCGAAAAGTCATGGTAGTTGTTTGTTACCGGGGTTCTCGAGGAATTGCCCGATCGTGTCTGGTTGAGACAGGATGTAGGCAATAAAAGATATGGTATATAAATGTTGTTGCGTCCTCAGTAGTTCCGAAAGTGGGTTCTGAAATTATTAAATCACGGCCAGAATGGATCTCCAGAAGCAATTCTACGCATTCTTCTGTGGTCGAAAACACAAAAACTAACAAAAGATGCTTCTAAAAATCTAAAAAAACATAGATCTAAAACTGTTGAACTCTAAAGGAAAAGAAAAAACCAATCATAAAAACAGGGCATTGTTATCCTCCTGGATCAATCGTATATAGGACGGTCCCAAAATATTTCGATGTCAACAGGTGATCTTCTTTTACAACTCCAAATATAGCTAGCCAAATGAGGATATCTGCAAGAATCCACAGATTGTACAATAGGACTGAGAACATGAAGTAAAACAACCTGATTAGATAGTTCTTCGATGTCGTCTTGGGGAGATAGGAATGTTTCTTCACCCTATAACTGGTTTCAATTCCCCAGCGCCTTCCATACAAATCAAATAGCCTTTCAGCGAGGTTCACGTCATTCTCATTGTATTCTTCATTCGTGGCAAATGCTCGTTTTTCCTTTGTGCCATCCTTTAATTCTTCCTCTACAATGACCAGATTGAAGACAACATCTTTCATCACAAAATCAGTTACTATACTTGGCGAAGAAGCGACTTCCAATACATCTCTCACTGTTGGAATCCTTGTTGCAGGCATCAAATATTTCAGATGTAAACTGTTGAAAACTTTGATAGCATTGGAATCAAAGAATCCACGGTCAATATACAATCGTCGTATCTTAATCCGCTCTAATACATAATTCAATAGCTTTCTCAGGACATCTTCTTTGGTGTCGAATGGACCAACAGGTAACGCAAGCAGGGTGAATCGTTTTCCAGTCTCTACTATGTTGATAGTGGCGAACTTGTAGCATTTCGATGTCCCGCGTTCAGGGTCCTTTCCGACAACCATTGGAGCCCCACGGTCACCATAGAAGTACCATTCTGTATAATCAATAGCGACATCGTAGTGTTTCCTGATGTCGAACAGGTTGATTTTGCGTGTCATCTCCCACACGATCTCGAACAACGTGACAAACATCTTATGGAGGTCTTTCGTGTCCATGTAGTTCTTCAAATGATACAATAGGGTGTCAGCATCTGGGTTATCCTGCCCCCGAAGCTCTTTGTAGGTTTTACTGCCGTTCTCTGCGAAATCCTTGGTCATCCCCATATGGATTAAAAGATCAATAAATTGATTCTTCTTGTAGAATGTATTATTTTTCAGATTCAGGTTGACGAAAGGAGCGAACCGCTTCTTGAACAATCGACAGATCTCTTTGGTTTTGTCAATACTGAGTGATTGATGATAAAAACATTTATCTACTCCTATAGAATATTATTTCTTTGGGGGAGTCAACCAGACCGGTAGAACGAAAACACCTCCTTGGATACTAAAACCTCGTCTGATAACAACTAATTGAATTTCTCCTGTTTGAAGAGCGATCGGGAAGATATATTCCTGATGATTTTATTTAAAAAAAGATAGGGGTCGGTCAATAGTTTGCCGTTACGCAGGAGACAACGTTTCACAACCCGTGGAATCGAGAAATATTCCTGCGCTATCTGCTGAATCCCCTCGAACAGTTGTTCCTCGGTTATGTTTTCGAGCTTGTAGGTCAGGGTTCCCTCTGTATATCGTGACCAGTCTCGACAGGTAATCCTCCTTTCTTTTTCCATACGTTGATACAACCGTGTTCCTGGGTAGGGGGTCATGACACTTAATGCAATTCCATCTAAATCCCATTCAATAATCGCCTGTAAAGTTTTTTTAAAGATCTCTGGCGTATCATAATCAAAACCAAATATAAAAAATCCGCTGACCATCATCCCGTTGTCTTTTATCTTCCGGATAGCTTTCCTGTAATCCTTCACTTTATTTGTGGTTTTCCCCGTTGCATTAATGTTCTTCTGAGATATTGATTCAATCCCTACATACCACATTGATATTCCGGCTTCCCCGGCAAGACGCAACAACTCATCATCTCGTGAAAGAACATTAATATTCCCGAAACAATCAAAGTGCTTATTGAGAGGTCGTAACTCCTTGAACAATGCCTTTGTATAAGGAGGATTGATAGTCATAGATGCATCAGCAAAAAAGATTATTTTCGTTTTGATCGATTTCAGCTCATTGATGATATGATCCACCGGTCTCCCACGAAATCGTGGGCCCTCAATTATTTGCATCGCACAAAACTCACACCCTGTGGGGCACCCCCGTGAGGCTTGAATCGACTCCATAAACGGGTTATATAAACCAATATTATGCCGTGCAGCTGGAATCTCCTCAGGATTCACAAGTCGCTCAGCCTTATAGAATGGTTTTAGTGTGTCGTGTTTAATGTCATTCAGGACCTGTGGCCAGGTCAACTCAGCTTCACCGATCACCACCGCGTCTGCGTGCGCTTTTGCTTCTTCTGGAAGTAAAGATGCATGGTATCCTCCAAACACCACCGTTACTCCTTGCTTCCGAAAAACATCTGCGATCTCATATCCCCGAAGTGAATTATAGGCGAAAATTGAGATTCCAACCACATCATATTTTTTATGAAAATTAACATCCTCATAACGCTCATCAACGATTTCTACATCGTGCTCAGGTGGGGTGATTGCTGCAAGCTGTCGCATGGCTAATGATGGCATGACCAACTTTGAAAACTTACTCAGTCGTACACCAGGATGTGGTATGATAAGTAAAATCTTCATTGCATTCCTCCTGATTTTTCCCAGATATACAATCATACCATCTTATTTAAGCTTACTCTATGAAATCATCATTTTTTTCCACAAATTTTTCTTTTTTAATATTATTTAAAACTATCTTATTTGCACCTATATTCATGATCTTGCACCCAAATTTAGTCAAAATAGGTAATATGGGTGCAAAGCCTATTATTGGCCGTGATTTATCTTCTCAACATTTCATTTGGCATATCTTTCCTCCTGATTTTTTTATACAATGTAGATTTAATTTATTTTTAAATGTTTCCTAAAATGAAAATAAGGATAGGTTGGTTTTTAAAGAAAGAGATTTTGTCATTGACTATTTTTGACCTATATCATTGAGTTTTTGTGCGGGATGCCAATCTATTTCGATTGCAGGCAGGTTAACTTGGTTGAATCTTCTTGATAAATAGTAAAGTTGTGTGCCATGAATGATTTTAGGAAGGAGACGTGGTTTACCCCAATAATTCCCGTTCCAATGATTCCTCGGCTCATAATAACGGTACAAATGTGGATTCTTTGAGTAATTCAAGAAATTATTCGAGCTAATTACCATGTTCCCACTGCCGTTCACGGACACACAGCAGTCGCTCACATTGGCGATGGTGTTCGAGGAGATATTATGCCAGCTCGAAACGGTCACTACGCCCCATTTTACGTTGCTGATGAGATTATGGGAGACGAGGTCGCCAAAACCATTTAGATACACACCAGTCTGGCCACCATGGATAGTATTATGTGTAACGCGTCCATTGTCGGCGTCGACTTCCACCCCGATCTGGCTGTTGTCCCAAAACCAGTTATCACGGACAACGCCGAATCTCCCTACATCTTGAACTTGACTAACTAGGATGCCTACATTATTTCCGATGAAGGTGTTGTTCGTGATTTGAGCATAGGAAGAACAGAGAATAATACCGTCGATGTTGTTTTTATAAAACGTGTTATGAGTGATACTGATATTGGTTATCTTGGAGAACAGACACATCCCGCCGGTGCTGTGGTCTGGTTGCCCACGGCCGTTTGAAGAAATGTTATTGTCATGAATCGTGATGATACCTTTAATAGGATTATTAATCATGACCCCCATATAATTATTAGAAGAGATCATGTTATTAAGTATCTGAAGGCCGTTGATTGTATCGATATAAATGCCGGACCATGAGCCAGAGCAAATCGAGTTTTGGTTGAAAGTGACGTTCTCGCAATTTTCAATCCAGTTACTATCCCCGGTGTTTGTGGAAAATTGGCATCCTTGAATATCTATTTGGCTGCAGTCTTGAAAGGTGATTCCGCCAGGGGTTACCCAACCGCCCCCCTCGTTGTGACCGTTATGATCGAAGACGCAGTCCTTAACCGAAATATTCATGCTATTTATACCCCAGAGGCTCTGAGCCGGATTTTGCTCGATTGTGCAGTTGCTTAAGGAAAAGTTCACCATGTTCTCGAAATTAATACCTTTATCGTCATGGGCTATAATGCAGTTGGAAATCCTTATGTTCTCGTTGTAGGGCGTCCGTTTTTTAATCCAGATAGCTGAGGGAAACCCTGGTTCGGAGGGGTCGTAACAATTTTCAAGGGTGAACCCATCGATGGTAACGGAAGAAGCGTTGATGAATACGAGCCGGTCTTTATTATTAGTGGCATCCAGGTATGTGGTCCCTTTGTCCTGGCCTTGAAGGGTCAGGGCTTTCTCGATATTGATCCATTCTTGGTAGATACCCGCGTAGACGAAGACTGTGTCTCCTGATGAGGCATTATCGATGGCGTCCTGGATCCTGGTGTAGTTCCCTGGTCCACTCCCACCAACATACAACCAATTACCTCTTGATGTTGGTAATGGTTGTTTTTCAACCTTTTGTGCCGTAGATGAACTGATACAGGTCACAACGAACAAAAGAATGATTCCAACCGCCAAGCCTTTTCTTTTCATTGATTTCTCGCCGTTTTAAATTGTATATTGTCAGTTTGTTTAATCAACATTATTTAGTGATTTCTTTTCACACCCTTCTCTACGACCATGGTGGACTGAACCCCTTTGAGTAGACAGATAGTTAAGCAATATTATTTAAATTTGCCTCCTGCTCGAAATCGATAGGTGAGCGATATTCGAGTGAAGAATGCAGTCTT
>Ga0315277_10013284_pt1 | contig 10262 bp, 8 predicted proteins | sample YL17G05_15_MG_FD_203695 | JGI IMG/M metagenome (GOLD analysis project Ga0315277, IMG submission 203695) | Sediment microbial communities from Yellowstone Lake, YNP, Wyoming, USA - YL17G05_15 | ecosystem: Environmental > Aquatic > Freshwater > Lake > Sediment | place: USA: Wyoming | collected...
AAATGACGATTGACGATTGACGATTGACGATTGACGATTGACGATTGACGATTGACGATTGACGATTGACGATTGACGATTGACGATTGACGATTGACGATTGACGATTGACGAAGTGAAATAGCTGGTGTGTTAGAAACCGCAAATAATCAAGAACTGTGCGGCAGATTGGGTGCCGTTACGACCAAACGGTTTTTTTATTCATCATTCGCCATTTCCACTTACCACTTCCACAGGGAACCCGCGACTTCCTTCAATCTCTTCGAAATGTGATGGAAGAGGGGACTTTCGGGAAGCTCGAGTTCGCGCGGGCGGTTCTCTTCCATTTCAGCCATGACCGCCTGTGTGCATTCAGTCAGCGCTTCGTAGCTGTAGCCTCCCTCGAGCACGAAGCAGATTCTGCCGCCGCAGCAGCGTTCCGCAGCGCGAATCAGCGAGGCCGCTGATGAAGCGTACCCGTCCTGCGTGAGTCTCAGACTGCCCAGCGGATCCTTGAAGTGGGCATCGAAGCCCGCGGACACGAGGATGAGCTGGGGCTGGTACTGCTCGAGTATCGGCCGCACGATCTTCGAGTAGATCGGGACGAATGTGGAGTCGTTCGTTCCTGCCGGCAGCGGGAAGTTGAGTGTATAACCCTTCCCCTCTTTCCTCCCAACCTCATCAAAATTGCCGGTGCCCGGATAGAACGGGAATTGGTGCGACGAAATGTAAAGGACGTGGGGATCATCATAGAAGATGGCCTGTGTGCCATTGCCGTGATGCAGATCGTTGTCGACGACCGCGACTCGCTCAAGATGGTGCACGACGCGCGCGTAGGCCGCCGCAAGCGCCACATTGTTAAACAGACAGAAGCCCATCGCCTTTGCAGGCCCAGCGTGATGTCCGGGTGGCCGCACGAAAGCGAACGCCTTGCGGAGGTTGCCTTTGCAGATGGCGTCCACGCACTCCAGGACTCCGCCGACGGCGAATAGCCCGGTGCGATAGCTCTCTGAGGACACAACCGTGTCCGGATCCAGGTAAGACGGCGCCCGCTTCGCGGCTAGCCTGACGTGCTCGAGGTGGCCGGGAGTATGAACCAGCTCGAGCTCGTCCAGGTGCGCAGGGCGCGGCTGGAGTCTCTGCCACCGCTCCGCGGCACCGGTAGATGCCAGCGCCTGCTTGATGGCGAGCAGTCTCTTCGGTGATTCAAGGTGGCGGCTGCCGGGATCGTGCAGAAGATAGCAGTCATCCAATACGAATCCGGGCGTGTCCATAACTCATAAAGGTAACATAAGCGAAAGGGAGCAGACCTTTGAATTGCGCGACAGTGGTCAGTGGTCAGTTGAAAGGGACCTGCCATTAAAACTGAACGGTTTCAACTGAGGACTGCCTGCTGCGTGCCGCCTGCTGCCTACTTCTTTTCAAGCAAGGGGACAACGCTGTTGATCTATGTGGGCGGCGAACTCGTCAGAGAACTTCTGAACGTAGCTTTCGACCGGCATCGCGCACGCGTCGGATAGGGGGCAGATTGTCCTCCCCTTCATGTTGCTGCAGATGTCGAGCAGTATTTCCAGCTCCCCTGGCTTTCCTTTGCCGTGTTCGATCCTCTCCAGGATTTGCAGGAGCCACTCCGTCCCTTCGCGACACTGCGTGCACTGGCCGCAGGATTCCTCGGCATAAAACTTCGTGATGCGCTGGACGGCCTTCACCATGCACGTGGTGTCGTCCATCACGACCACGCCCGCCGATCCCAACATGCTGCCGGCCTTGGCCACCGAGTCGAAATCCATGTGCACGTCCACCTGATCGGCGGCCAGAATTGGGACCGAAGAACCTCCCGGAATGACGGCCTTGAGCTTGCGCCCGCCGCGGATGCCGCCGCAGTGGTCATAAATGATCTCGCGCAGCGGAATCCCCATGGCGAGCTCGTAGACGCCGCGCTTCACCACGTGGCCGCTTACGGCGAAGAGCCGCGTCCCCGTGTTGCGCTCTGTGCCGATGGAGGTGAACCACTCGGGGCCGTTGTTGATGATGTGCGGCACATTCGCCAGTGTCTCGACGTTGTTGATCACCGTGGGGCACTTGTACAGCCCGACGACGGCGGGGAAGGGAGGCTTCAGGCGCGGGTGGCCACGTTTTCCTTCGAGCGATTCCAGCAGTGCGGTTTCCTCGCCGCAGATATACGCGCCGGCGCCGCGATGGACGACGAGGTCCAAATCATAGCCGGAGCCGAGGATGTTCTTGCCCAGGTATCCCTTCGCATAGGCCTCGTCAACCACTTTGTTCAAGAGCCTGGCGGGTTGGACGAATTCGCCGCGGATGTATATAAAGGCCAGGTGGCAATCGAGAGCGTAAGCGGAGATGATCGTCCCTTCGATCAGCTGGTGCGGATCCTTCTCGATGATCAACCGGTCCTTGAAGGTCCCAGGCTCGCTCTCATCTGCGTTCACGCACAAGTAAATCGGCTTGCCGATGTTTTTGGGCACGAAACCCCACTTCATCCCGGTCGGGAAACCGGCGCCACCGCGGCCCCTAAGTCCGGATTTCTTCACGATTTCGATAATGTCCGCAGGCTTGTACTCCCTCAGCGCCTTGCGCAGACCCTGGTAGCCGCCTAGGGACTCGTAGACGTCGATCTGCGGGAGGCTGGAGACGTGCATGTTTTTCGTCAGCACCTTTACTGCCATGAGGCCTTTTCCTCGGAAATCAGGTGCGTAATAGTATCACAACTGCTGTTGGGACGAGCCGAAAGTCGGCAGTCAGCAGCAGGCAGCCGGCAGAAAAATACAGCGGGTAGTGGTTCATCACCTTTCAATGGAATTTGAGAGTCCGGTGACGAGTAGACTTACTTGCGAAGCAGTTTCGATGACTGCCCACTGCCGACTGCCCACTTTGTTACGCATTGTCACAGACCGCCCATTAGCCGATAATTGCTTCGAAATGATACCCACGCTGGCCCTACCAGAGATCAAAAAGGCGTTCGAGCAGTGCCAGCTACATTTTCCGACGATCCAGCTCCCCTTCGAGGACTACATCGTCCACGTGGAAGAAATCGTCGCTGGGCTGCTGGGCCTTCCGCCGACGGAGTTCCCGGAATGCGAGGCGTGGCTCGCAGTGTTCGCCCAACTGCACCATGAGGACCTCTTCCTCGCGCTCTCGTGCTCGCGGGGAAACCACATCGCGTGGGAGTATTTCGCCGACGATTATCTTCCGATCCTACAGCGCCACGCCGTGCAGGCTTGCCGGAACCTCAACGAAAGCCAAGACCTGGCGCAGGAGATCATCGCGCGTATGATGGAGGACAAAGGAAAACTGGCCGGATACAACGGACGGGCCTCCCTTGCAGGATGGCTGCGAATCGCAGTCTCCCATGCGGCGATCGACCGGTTTCGCCGCGCCCGACGGCAGGTCTCGCTGGATGAACTGGAAGAGCCGCAGCGGGCTGCCGCTGCCACGGATCAGGGCAGCGAAAAGACCGAAGAGCGGATGGATGCGCGCTGGGGGCCAGTGCTTTCCCAGGTCCTCGCTGACGAAATCCGGCGGCTGCCGCCGCGCGACCGGCTGATGTTGAACCTGTACTACCTTCAGGGTGTCCCGCTCAAGGTCATCGGCAGGCGATTCGATGTGCATGAGGCGACGGCGTCGCGCTGGCTGGAGAACTTGCGCAATGCGATTCGCAAGCGCATTGAGAAGGAACTGCGCACACGGCACGGTTTAAGGCCCAGGGAGATAAGATCTTTATGGCATTGGGTTTCTGAAGACGAAGGTTTCTCTATACGGGGGGTACTTCAGAAATAGAAGCACGACTGAGACACGGAGAATACTGAGAAATTGTGCAAGATCTGTTGACCTAATCGTCAAAATGATGAGGGGAATTGTGAAGGATACGTCTATGGATGGCGCGATGCAAAAGGCGCTTGCGGCCCATAAGGATCAGGCTGCGGGGTCGTGTCCGGACGAAAACATTCTCGCAGCTTACATGGAGGCGCGCCTCGACCCGAGCGAGAGACAACGCGTCGAGAGCCATGCTTCCAACTGCGTGTCCTGCCAGGAACTCATTGGCCTCGCACTCCGGCTCTCCGAGCCGGAGGCAGAGCTCGAAGCCGCCGAGGCAGCTGAGTCCCCCTCGAAAAAGGTTCTGTTCCATTTCACGCTGCCCGTTTCCGTGCTTGCCATGATCGTTCTAGCCCTTGTAGCAGGATATCTGTTCTTCCGGATACTTCGCGAGTCCACACCATTCTCAGCCGCGCCGCATACAGCGGAACTCCGTTCTCCAGCCAAAGCAGAAGGAGTTTCCGCCCCGAAGTCTCCTGCGCTTAGCCCGCCGAGAGAGGCTACACCTTTGAAGCAGCCCACGGCGGCGTCCGCACGTGAACCGCACATGTCAAAATCACGGCTCAGTCCCAAGGTCACTCTGCCTGCACCGGCCACTGAAATCGCGCTTGCTCGTGAACCCGCTCTGCAGCCTCCGCCGGCGCTCGAGCCGACGCAGCCTGCGGCGGTACAGGTGCCCGAGGCAAGGGCTGGAGGTGCTGCGGACAAGATCTCAGTCAGCGCGACCAAGGTGGGCGAAAACAGGCCTGCCGGAGAGGCGGCGCCGCCGGGAGTGGGGAGGATGAACCTTGCCGCCGCGCACACCGGACCGACAGTCAAAGCCCAGGCGGTGGCGCAGTTCAGCCCAGAATTCACGCCGCTGGATGCCGTTCTGACTCTCGCTCGCCTCATCCCGTCATTGCGTGACGGGCTTTTGGAAAAGAAGATTAAGAATCGGACCTTCTACTTTAACTCGGGGTATTGGATCGACGGTCAATGCACCGAACAGACGTCCGCGGACTATGTTGACATTAAAACCGGTTCAGCGGAGCGAGAGCAAATACTAAAGTCTTTTCCGGAAGTGGAAAAGATCCGGCCTGCCGTTATTTCCTGGAATGGCAAAAACTGCGTCCTTCGCTGAAGCCATTGACGATTTACGATTTACGATTGACGATTGGAAAACCCGGACAAGCAATCGTCAATCGACAATCGTAAATCGTCACTTCTTTTGTCCCACGCGGACTTGCGCGGGCCGCAATAACAGATCTCCCATCATGTAGCCACGCAAGACTTCCTCTACCACGACACCGTCACGTTCTTCGTCCGTGACCTCGATCGTCGCGATAGCCTGACCGAGGTGCGGATCGAAGGGTTTGCCGATAAGAGAAACAGGCTCCACGCCCAGCGCCTGGAGCCGGGCACGAAAGAGATTCGCCGTCATCTCCACGCCTTCACGCAGATGGTCCACGCTGCCGGACTTGGTGACCGCGCCGAGCGCCCGCTCCAGGTTGTCGAGAACATCGAGAATCGGCAGCACCAGCTTCTGCTTTTCCAACTCGAGCCGACGCGCGTAGTCCGCCTCAAGCCGGGCTTTGGTGCGGGAGATCTCCTGGTCGATCTGCTTTTTTTTCTCCTCAAACCGACGCTCGGTCTCGGTCTTCTGCGCTATCAACTCCTCGACGTAGGTCGGGTAGCGCGGTTTTTCTTCCACTTTTCCTTGCAGCTCAACCTTATCCAGATCCAAAAAGTGCCTCTTGTCTGTTACTTGAAATGCCGGGGCCTCTCGCCCATCCTTATGGTTTTTCATCTTCTCTTTCCGGATGATTTTCGGAATGGGGCTATGCACTTGACTCCTGTAAGGACCGCCTAAACGGCCTAGTCTGCGCCAGACGAGCCTTTGTGAATCTTCGCGCCTTTGCGTCTTTGCGGTGCGGTTATAAAAAGCCGCCGCAAAGGCTCAAAGACGCCAAGAATCACCAAGGATTCCTTTTAGCCTAGGTTGGGATCGTAAAATCGGTAGTTACTGGAGTCATGTGCATACCCCCATTTCGGAATTCTCCAAGGAGACATAGAGGTGTTTTTCTCCGCGTCTCTGTGGTGGAAGGGACTATTACCGCCGTGCAAGCAGGCGCTCGACTCGCTTCTTTGTCGGCGGATGAGTGCTGAAGAGATTCAGCAGTGAGCTCCCCGAGAACGGATGAATGATAAACATGTGTGCCGTGCTGGGCGAAGCTTCCAGCGGGATTCGCCTGGAGTAGTTCTCGAGCTTTTGCAGGGCTGAAATCAATCCGTAGGGACTTCCTGCCACATCCGCGCCGCTGGCGTCGGCCTGGTATTCGCGCGCGCGCGAAATCCACATCTGGATCAGCAGGGCCGCAATGGGAGCCAGAACGATGGTGAGCAGGCCGCCGATCCCACCGCCTCCCTCCTCCCGGTCCCGGCTTCCTCCGCCAAACATGGCCGCAAAGCCGACCATCCTCGCGATAAACATAATCATGCCCGCCAGCGTAGCTGCCACGCTGCTGATCAGGATGTCCCTGTTTTTCACATGCGAGATCTCATGCGCCAGTACACCCATCAGCTCATTCTCATCCAGCAGGCGCAGTGCTCCTTCGGTGACCGCCACGGAAGCGTGCTGCGGATTCCGCCCGGTCGCGAACGCATTGGGCGAATCCGTTGGGATAATGTACACCTTCGGCATCGGGATGTTATCGCGGCTGCAAAGGAATTCAAGGATGCTGTAAAGCCGCGGCGCTTGCTCCCGGCTCGCAGGCTGGGCACCATACATTCTAAGAGCAATCTTGTCCGAGAAAAAATAGCTCCCGAAGTTCATCAGGATGGAAAAAATGAATGCGATCGCCAGGCCGTTCTGTCCCCAGATGCTTCCGATGAACAGAATGATTCCCGTCAACAATCCCAGCAGCAAAACTGTCTTGATATTGTTAACCATAAGTAAATCTCTGTGTTCTCCGTTCTCTGCGGTTTCCTGTGAAATCATACCACATTGTGCAGGGACGTCTCGAAGACCAGTTCGCCCGTCTTGCGGTCGAGGTCGAGATGGACCATGTCTCCTGGCCGTACCTGGCCATCAAGGACCATCATCGCCAATCGATCCTGTATCTTCTTCTGAATCAGTCTCTTGAGCGGCCGAGCTCCGTAGACCGGGTCGAAGCCTTCTTTAGCCAGCTGATCGATCGCTTTCTCGCTGACCTCCAGCTTCAGCTCCTTCTGAGCGAGCATCTTGTTCAAGGCGCTGATCTGGAGCTTCACGATGCCGTGCAGCAAGTCCGGCGTCAACCGGTGGAACACGATCACATCGTCAATCCGGTTCAGGAACTCCGGACGGAAGGTACGGCGCAGGGTTTCCATCACCTGCGGCATTACCTCATCCAGGCTGCCCGAAGTCTCGCTGATCGCATGGCTTCCCAGGTTGGAGGTCATGATGATGACTGCGTTTTTGAAGTCTACGGTCCGGCCCTTGCCGTCGGTCAGGCGTCCGTCATCCAAGATCTGCAGCAGGATGTTAAATACATCGGGATGTGCCTTCTCGATCTCATCAAAAAGGATCACCGCGTACGGCCGCCGGCGGATCGCTTCCGTCAGGTAACCGCCCTCTTCGTAACCCACGTACCCCGGAGGCGCGCCGATCAGCCGGGCCACGGAGTGCTTCTCCATGTACTCGGACATGTCGATCCGAACCATGGCTCGTTCATTGTCGAAGAGGAATTCGGCCAGCGCCCTCGCCAGCTCGGTTTTGCCCACGCCCGTCGGCCCCAGGAATATGAACGAACCCATCGGCCGCTTGGAGTCCTGCAGTCCGGCCCTCGCGCGCCGGATTGCGTTGGAAACCGCTTCAAGCGCCGCGTCCTGGCCGAGCACGCGCTCGCGCAGGCGATCTTCCATGTGTACCAGCTTCTGGACCTCGCCTTCCAGCATCTTGCTCACTGGAATGCCGGTCCACTTCGCGACCACCTCTGCAATGTCTTCCTCGTCGACTTCTTCCTTCAGGAACTTCTTCTTGGACTGCAGCCGCGACAGCCGCTCGTTCTGCTGCGAAAGCTCCTTCTCGAGTTGCACCAGCGTGCCGTAGCGAAGCTCGGCCGCCTTGCCCAGATCGCCGATACGTTCGGCCTTCTGCTCGTCGGCTTTCACTTGCTCGATCCGCTCCTTCAGGCTCTGGATCGAGCCGATGATCTCGCGCTCCTGCTGCCACTGCAGCTTCATCTGCGCGCTCTTCTCCCGTAGCTCGGACAACTCTGCGTTCAGGTTGTCCAAGCGTTCGAGCGATGACTTATCTTTTTCCTTCGACAGCGCTTGCTTCTCGATCTCGAGCTGTGTGATGCGCCGCTCTACCTCGTCGATCTCCACCGGCATGCTGTCGATTTCGATGCGCAGCCGCGAAGCCGCCTCGTCCATCAAGTCCACCGCCTTGTCCGGCAGAAAGCGATCCGCGATGTAGCGGTTGGACAGCACGGCCGCCGCTACCAGTGCGGAGTCGGTAATGCGGACTCCATGGTGCACTTCATACTTCTCCTTGAGACCACGGAGGATCGCTATCGTGTCCTCGACCGACGGCTCGCCAACGTACACAGGCTGGAAGCGCCGTTCCAAGGCTGCGTCCTTCTCGACGTATTTCTTGTATTCGTTCAGCGTCGTCGCGCCGATGCAGCGCAGCTCGCCGCGGGCCAGCGCGGGCTTCAGCATGTTCGAGGCGTCTATTGCCCCTTCCGCCGCGCCCGCGCCCACGAGGGTGTGCAACTCGTCGATGAAAAGAATCACGGCGCCTGCCGCCTCCTCGATCTCGCGCAGGACGGCCTTCAGCCGGTCCTCAAACTCGCCGCGGTACTTGGCCCCGGCCAGCATCGCGCCGAGATCCAAGGCAACCATCTGTTTTTTCTTGAGCGATTCGGGCACGTCTCCGGCCACGATGCGCTGGGCGAGGCCTTCAACAATGGCCGTCTTACCCACGCCCGGCTCGCCGATCAGCACCGGATTATTCTTTGTCCTGCGCGACAGCACTTGCACCACCCGGCGGATTTCATCGTCACGGCCGATTACCGGATCGAGCTTCCCACGGCGGGCCAGATCGGTCAGATCCCGCGCGTATCGCTTCAGTGCCTGGTACTTGTCCTCGGCGTTGGGATCGGTAACGCGCTGGCCGCCACGAAAACCAGCCAGTACCTTCAACAGTTCCGAACGCTCCGCACCGTGCTTGCGCAGGAGCTTCCCAGCAAAACCGTCGGAAGCGGCCAGGGCCAGCAGAATGTGTTCAGTCGAAACGTATTCGTCCTTGAATTGATCGGCCTCTTTCTGAGCCTGACGCAACACGGCGTCGAGCTTTGGGGAAGCCGAGAGCTGAGCGCCCTGCACCTTCGGCTGCGAGACGAGGTGCTTCTGCAGCTCCGCCCGCAAGTCATCGGTGGCGGCGCCCAGCTTCTTGAGCAGCGGCGTAACGATGCCATCTTCCTGCGCGATCAGCACGTCCAGGAGATGCTCAGGTTCGAGCTGCGCGCTTTCGAGCGTCTCGGCCAGGCCTTGAGCCGTCTGAAGCGCTTCCTGCCCTTTGACCGTGAGTTTGTCGAGTCTCATATCCTCACCACTGAGACACAGAGACACAGAATCTCTGGGGTCTCTGTGTCTCTGTGGTAATTTCTTACTGTACGCTGACCGGGATCTCCCGCGGCTGGACTTCCGGCTTCTGCGGAATGGTCACCGTCAGTATGCCGTTCTTGTATTCGGCTCTTATCTTGTCACGGTCGACCGTATCCGGCAACTTAAAGGACCGCGAGAATGCACCGTGGTAGCTTTCAACCCGGTGATAGTTGGCTTTCTTTTCGTCCTTCTCCACCTTCCTCTCGCCCTTGAGCGTCAGAACATTGCCCTCGAGCTTCAAATCGATTTCCTTCTCATCGATCCCGGGGAGCTCGGCGCGCAGAACCAGATTTCCATCCTTCTCCAGAATGTCGACGGCCGGCATCCATTGATCCCTGTTCTGAAGCAGCGACCCGCCGAATGGGAATTCATCAAAGAAATCCTCGAAGAACCGAGTGGCCTCCGGGGAAAATCGTGACGGAGTCTCGGATTCACGAACACACGGAACTAACCTCATGTTATTTACCTCCTTTTTGCATTCTTTAGCGCATCTGCTATATAAGATCTGAGCGCCTTGCTGTCAAGTTTTGATAACAACCGGACTGGATCCGGGTTCGGCTACTTCTCCGGGTACCCGATTACTCGCCCACCGGAGCGGATTAGGAGTGAATCGACGTTCAGGCACCAGGAAACGAGAACGTGCCGGGCAAGAATGTGCGCTCGACGACCAGCCACGATAAACGCCGCAGTGCTTGCTCCCCTGAAACCTAAGGGTCTGTCACGAAATAACAGGTCCACTTTGGCGCGAGCGCCGGGCGGGCAGATGCAAGGCGCCGCGACGCAGGCGATGTCGGTGTACATCGTCGAGGAGCGGCAAC
>Ga0315277_10013287_pt1 | contig 10262 bp, 6 predicted proteins | sample YL17G05_15_MG_FD_203695 | JGI IMG/M metagenome (GOLD analysis project Ga0315277, IMG submission 203695) | Sediment microbial communities from Yellowstone Lake, YNP, Wyoming, USA - YL17G05_15 | ecosystem: Environmental > Aquatic > Freshwater > Lake > Sediment | place: USA: Wyoming | collected...
TTTCACTGCCGCCTTGTAGGGCGTCGTGGAAAGCATCAGCAGGCTGTACTGGGCCCAGCTGTAAACGACGACGGCTGTCGAACCGGGCTTTAACACGCGATGGATTTCACGAAAGGCAGTCACCTGTTCCGCAGCGGGGACATGGTAGATCGTGTGCAGCGAAACCACGCCGTCGATTGAGTTTTCCCGGAAGGGCAGATGCACGACATCGCACTGCACGTACAGCCCCCTCACTCCGAGTTTCTCCCGAGCTTCGCGCAATGCCGCGATGCTGATATCGGCACAGATGCGAAAATCGAATCCTTCGGAATAGGTCAGGTGTTCCGGATATTGAATGGGTCCCGATGCAACGTCAAGAAGGTACTTCCCCCCTTTCTTCAACGATCGGTTGATCCTCAGGTGGCATTGCCGGCGATACTCGGATGAGACGGACCTCAAATCCTCGAATCGGGCTGCGTCCGCAAAGGTGTCTTTGCCGACTTTGTTCCAACCCACCGTTTCGTAGAATGTTCGAACATCGTTTTTGACAGAACCGAGGTGTTTCATGTAAGAATTATCCTTCTAACCGTTACACAGAATCCGTCTGCAAAAACACGAATGTGATCCGATGCAGGATGGAGGATTTTCCCGGAAAGGATGGGCAGTTTTGCGAAGGGGATTCGACACGGTATGCAAGGACCATCAGGCGCATACCCGTTTTGGAGCAACCGGGATTATTTGACTTTCGGCAGTTTCAGTTCCCTGAGATTTTTGCCATCTTCGGGAATGTGAATCCTGTTCTTGGAGGCGGAAATCATGACCCTCACCACCACTCCGTTGTTATCGATTTGGATAAGTTCCACCTTTCCATTCAGCGGGACGAGCAGCATGTTCAGGACAGCCAGTCCCCTGCCCGTTCCGGTCGGATCCTGTTCGGAAAAAGACGGATCCACGATTTCCGATAGCGCTTTTTCGAAGGCATTGGATTCCTGCAGATGAAGTTCCGCAAGAATTTGATCCTCCTGCATCCGCGTGGCCACGGTCATTTGCCTTTTTTGGGCTTTACCCAGCATCTTCATCGCTGCCAGAAAGAGGTTCCCGAACACGATCGAAAAGGGTCTGCCCGTCGTGTGCAGGTTGGGCAGGTTGGATGCAAAACGGGTGTTGACCATGATGTTCTGGTCGTATGCGATCGTCTCCAGATAGTGAAGCTCCTGCCGGAGTACCTCGTTCAAATTCCATTCCGACTCGACCGTCTGAAGATCGCGGGCATTTTTTGCGACAAGCACCTGAAGGAATTTCTTCACCTTGTCCCATTCCAAAAACGTCTCACGGATCTTCTTCTCTTCCGCCGGGTGTTTTTTGGCAAGATCGTTCAACAGCCCAAAGGCATTCGTCACCGGACTCAAGATCTGCCGGTACAGCACCTGATGGGACCGCGTCAATTCCTCCAGCTTGCTGAACTGAAATTGCCTGAGTTCGTCCGTTTTCTTCTCTTCGCCGGCTTGGAACTTGCGAAGGATGTCCCTTGCAACATGGAGAATATATTGGTTTTGAGCCAGTTTGATCCATTTGGAATTCACATCCAGGTAAAGGATTTTGCCGTTATTGGTTTTCCAACGCTCCTCGTACCGGCAGATGCCGTTGTCCAGCCATGCACGGCGGTGGGCCTCGACGGGTTCCTCTTCCATCTGCAATTGGGACACCCGCACGGCCTTCAGCTCTTCACGGGAATACCCCGCCATCAGACAGGTGGCTTCGTTGAACATTAAAAACCGGCCGTCCTCGGTGGTCAGGTAAATGGCGTCGCTGATGTTGTCGAATAGAAGGCGGTATTTGTTCATGGTTTGCTTGTACACGACCTGCATTTTATCGATGTCTTCTTCAAGCAAGGCCTTTTCAAGCTTGGTTTTCTCAAGCCTCAGGCGTTCCTTTCCGCTGAAATAACCAATCAATGGTCCGATCAACACGATGATCAACCAAACCAGATTCCATCCGCCCGTGATGCGGTACAATTCCTTGATAAAAAACCCCATGACCAGTCCGGTGACGGTTCCCATGACGATGTTTTGAACGATGGGATTTAAATTGTTGATGCGGTCGGTCAGCCTGGTCATGGTGCAGTCTCCTGCAACAACGTTCGCCTTTGTCCCCGATCCGTAACCCCTGGACGGGATTTCGGCTGTACCGGCGTTGGAATCACGTAACCGTGCACCATAAACCAATATACAGAATTTGAATATTGAAAAAAATACAAATTTTATATTTTCCCCTTGACAAATTCCCGTTTTGGTGATAGAATGGAGCACCTGGATTGGCGAAGAAGGAGCATGCGTTGATCGTTTCATTGTATTTGGCAAGGAAAAACGAGGATCCCGAGGCACAGGCATTGTTCGTCCGGCTGAGGAAAGATGGATTCGATCGGCTTGAAAAGGTGAGCATCGAACGGGTTTTCCGATTGGAAGGAATCACGGGAAGCCAGGCATCCGGCCTTGCACCACTTTTTTGCCATCCGGAAACGGAGACCCTGAATTCGAAATCCGGGCTGACGGAAAAAGATGGACCGGTGGTTGAAATCGGTTATCAGCGCGCTGTGACCGATCCGGAATGGCCGTCCATCCTCCGCGGCGCCGGCGCGCTTGGTGTCGACGGCCTGGAATGGGCACGGATCGCCCACCGGTACCAGTTTTGCGGTTTGGACCGTCAAACAGCCCTGGAAATTGCGTCGCGGTACCTCTTCAATCCGCAAGTGCAGGTGACGATTGCGCCCGGTGAAATCTGGGACTCCCTGAAACCTCACGGAGAAACGGGTCCGGTCGATGCCGTTCGTCTCAAGGGGCTCGATCGGAAAGCGTTGTCCGAGCTGAGCGAAAGGCGCCGCCTTTTTCTGGACGCGGAGCAGATGCTGGCGTTGCAGCGCATCGCGACCGGCATGAAACGGGATTTGACCGATGCCGAGCTGGAAATGTTCGCTCAGACCTGGTCGGACCATTGCTACCACACGACGTGGAAGGGCCTGGGACTGCTGAAACAACTGATGGAGGCGACCCGTGCCATCGCCCATCCCCTGGTGCTTTCGTCTTTCGAAGACAACGCCGGCGTCATGGAATTTTACGACGGCTGGGCCCTGACCATCAAGGGAGAAACCCACAATTCCCCCACAGCGGTCAGCCCCTACGGCGGAATCATGACCAAGCACGGCGGCGTCATCCGCGACACGCTCGGCTGCGGACAGGGCGCATGGCCCATCGGGGGAAGCACGGTCCTGGGGCTCGGAGATCCGCGCATGCCCTGGACGGACGTTCCCGCGGGAGCATTGCATCCCAAAACCATTCTGCTTCAGGCCATCCGTGGAACGGCGGATTATGTCAACCCCATGGGCATTCCCATGATGTTTCCCGTGTACCGGTTTCATCCGAATTACACGGGAAAATGCTTTGCCCTCGGCCATTCCATCGGCATCCTCCCGAAAGCGCGGGCAAAAAAAGGACGGCCCCAACCGGGAGATCTGGCCGTGCTCATCGGCGGCCTGACGGGACGGGATGGACTCCACGGCGCAACGGTCAGTTCATCGTCCATGACGGATAAAACGGCCGTGGTGGACGCCGCGCACGTCCAAATCGGCCAGCCGATCGAGGAGCGCAAATTCATGGAGGCCATTCCGGTTCTGCGTGACCACGGCTGCCTTCGCGCCCTGACGGACCTTGGAGCTGCGGGATTGTCATCTGCGGCAGGAGAAATGGGCGCGGACACCGGCATCTGGATCAACCTGGCTTGGGTTCCGCTGAAAACCGAGGGCATGCGACCCTGGGAAATCTGGATTTCGGAAAGCCAGGAGCGAATGCTGCTCTGCGTGCCGCCGGAGAAATGGACGGAAGCGGGAACCCTCCTCCGACGGTACGAAGTGCCATCGTCCGTCGTCGGCACGTTTACCGCGTCCGGACGGTGTCAGGTCGTGTTCCGGCCGGAATTGCCCCAGGACGAATCGTCGCTCGCGGCCCAACCGGATGCGAAAACCGCATGGGTGGTCGATCTCCGTTTTGACGACCTGCGCACGGCGTGCCCGCTTCCGAGGATCGACAAGAAAAAACCTGTCCCCCGGGTTGACACCTCTCCCGCCCCGGCGTTGAACTCGCCGGCAGATTGGAAAAACGCCTTCCAAAAATTGCTCTCCCATCTCAGCTTGTGCGACCAAAGTGCCGCAGGAATGCAGTTTGACAGCACGGTACAGGGCATGACGGTTTCTGGGCCGTACGGGGGCAAAACCGGCCGTATGCCCAACGACGTTTGGATTTCGGCCCCGATTCGGGGCAAGGCATACGGCGCCGCGGCATCGATGGCGTTCAATCCGTTCTACGGCGACGTGGATCCGGCCGGCATGAGCAAGCTGATGGTGCTTGAATCCATATCCAAATTGATTGCCTCTGGCGTGGCATTGGACGACATTGTCTTGTGCGACAATTTTTACACGCCGCGCATCGGTTCCGAGAGGGCCTACGATCTGACTGAAATGGTACGGACCTGCGCGGAGCTGTCACGGAAACTGGGGACCCCGTTCATCAGCGGGAAGGACAGTTCCAGCGGCAGTTTCGTGGGTGAACGCGGCTTCCGGATGGATGTCCCGGACACCTTGTGCGTCATGGCCCTTGGGCGGATACCCGATGTTCGCAGCACCGTCACCAAGTTCTGGAAAACCGCGGGAAACCGGCTGCTGCTGGTCGGGCCGCTGTCCGCGCAGCTTGGGGGATCGGTATACCTCGATTGCCACGGACAGAGGGGAACGGTTTTACCCGATCCGGACGCGGATAAAACCATGGACGCCTGGAACCGCTTGCACGCGTTTCAAGCCTGCGGGAAAATCCGGTCCGCATCGGCCGTCGCGGAGGGAGGCATCTTTCGTCGTATTTTTGAAATGGCGCTGGGCAGCGGATTGGGCTGCAGCTTCGAACCGGAAGGCCTGTTGGACCGCCTCCGAACGGACTGCCGCGAAACGGTCCTGTTTGCGGAGATGGTTGGAGCCGTCTTGATCGAAATCTCGGACAAGGACGCGGCGCAGGCGGAAAAGGAACTGAACGCTGTTCCCGTGGGCCGGACCACCATGGCTTCCGAACTTTCCTTCCGCATGGGAAACGAAACCCTCGCGTTGGACATGGACGAGCTGGTTTCATGCTGGGAAAAACCGTTCAGGGAAGTGGCGCTGTGATACGTCCGAAAGTCAAGGTCCTGTACTCGCCAGGCACCAACTGCCACAACGAAACCGTCGATGCGTTCCGTCTCGCCGGAGCCGATCCCTCGATTTGCAACCTTTCTGCGGATCTGATTTCAGGAAAAGAGAAATTGGCCGACTGCGACCTGCTGGCGCTTCCGGGCGGTTTTTCATTCGGGGACCATGTTGCCGGAGGCCGCATCTTTGCCCTCGACCTGGTGTACCGACTGAAAGACCAGCTCGAAGGCGTACGACAGAAGCGGGTACCGATCATCGGGATTTGCAATGGATTCCAGGTGCTGGTCAATACGGGATTGCTCCCCGGAAACGGGGAATTGGGAAGACCCACCGCCTTGCTGGATCGGAACCGGTCTTCCGTCTTCGAGAGCCGGTGGGTGACCCTTTTCGCCCAGAAAACCGCCTGCACATGGACGGCAGGGTTGGAAGGCATGCCGATCCGGATCCCCGTGGGTCACGGAGAGGGTCGTCTGTTGCTTCCGGAGCCGTTTGACGAATCGCTGACCGTCTTTCGGTACGGGACTCCGGCCGGAACCGAAACCTATCCGGACAATCCGAACGGTTCGCCCTTTGGGAGGGCGGGCATCTGCGACCGAGGCGGAACCGTTCTGGGATTGATGCCGCACCCCGAGAGGGCGATTTACACTTGGTTGGGATCCAATGACGGATTGAAAATTTTCCAAGCAGGTGTTGATGCAATAAAATAATTACTGGATTCTTAAAGCAATCCGTTGGATTGACGACGCAACAAGAGATACACATCGCGTGTGAATCCGTCGTCGGGTTTCATGACAAATATTTTTGCGAGTACCATCTTGTCTCCGAATTCTCGGAGAAGGGTTTTTTGGATGGTCTCATTCGCAGCTTCCCACGGAACGGGTTGTGCCAGGGTGAGCGGAATGGAGGTGTTCGATCGAACCAAGAACCATTCCGGCTTTTGATTCACGCAATACCGTACCACTTTTTCCATGGCTTCCATATCAAATCCCCATCTCACATAAACGTACCCCCCCGCCTTTTGAATAATCCGCGCGATGCTTTTATCAATCAAACCTTCATGATCAATCACACGCAAGCGGGAGGAGTACCCGATTGCACCAATTTCATAAGCGAGCACACGATCCGTGACGCGGCTGTTCTCTCGCAACCAATCGCCAATGTCTGAATATTTTTTCCCGTTGAGCGCCGCGTTGTTCCAACCGTGTTTGATGCTTCGCGATAAAAAAAAGATGTCCCTGACGTTGAAAAGAGACCAGCAGCACAACAGCAACAGAAAAACAATTCGAAATGCACGGAAGGCAACATCCGGTACCTGCCGTCGAAAAGCATGAAGGCCTGCACCCGCAAGGATGCAGAGGGGAAACACGAAGGGAAAGGCAAAGCGATCTGCAGGCATCCAATCGGGTGGGGCATAAAATAAAAAGACGATTCCTGCAAGAACAGAGGCGACGGAAGGCAGAATGACCGGGTAACGTGTTCGGCCAGGCAATGCCAGAATGACAAAAAACAGCAATCCAATACCACCCAACCGATCCAGAACGGGACGGAGGGTTTCATTGGACAGGAAACGATCGACCTCGAAAACGATTCCTCGCAGGAGAGACATTCCTTTGAGTTGGTGGGGAATGGGGGAAGGTTTTGCGAAGTATGTATTGGGGAGGAGGGAACCGTAATAGGAATAACGCAAAGCGAGAAGAAACAGCAATACAACAACCATGAGAACAAGACCGATCCGGATCCGGATATTTTTTTCGGTAATGAACCAAAGCATGAAAAGCAGAACACACAGCAAAAGGCCCTCGGGACGCAGGGTCGCCACAGCAATCAAACCCATTGGCATGAGGAAGGCTTTGATCGTTTTCGAAGCGATAAGACCCGGGATTGAAACGGTCAAGGCGATGGCCAGTGCAAAAGAGAGGGTTTCCATGCCGGAACAGAAATAGGCATGCAGCCCTGGTAAAACGGCAAACCCCAGGGTTATCGTTCCGGCAATGAACGGATCACCGAAAGACCGTCGGAGAACCGTATGGAGCAAAACAACCAGTGCGATTGCGCAAAAGACACCCACGGCTTTCGCGACAAAAACCGGATCCAATCCGATCCATTCAACGAATCCGAGAAAAAATACCCACATCGGGCAAGAGTAACCTTCGACGTTTTCTCCAATATTGAAGACAGGGCCGTTGCCCGCCGCTACATGATGCGAATAGCGAAGAGCAATATACGTATCGTCTATCGTGTATTTCCACCAGAAAACGGCGGAGCAAGCCAAAATTGCCGCGGCAACGATTATCGGGATCGCGTATTTGATTTTGCCGGTTCGGGCTTGTGCCCATAATTGAAGTGTTTTGATCAAAGCCATGGATTCGCCAGTCTCGGTAAAAGGGATCGGATTTTCTTATTTATTTATAAATATCAATACGTCTTGTCCGAACACGATGTCCGAACAGCCGCCGATCGTTTTTCTCCATTGCCCGAGCAACGGCTTTTTCATTAGCCGCATGTGATTCTGCTGAAAATGCCGTTCGAAAAATGCCTGATAGTACCCCACGGCCTTCTCCGGAACGATCTCTTGATGAAGGCGGTAATCCCCGTGGTCGTATGGAAAATCGATGTACCCGTCGTATCCCGAATCCATTAAGAAAGTGGTGACAAGACATTTTCCGCCCGGTCGGAGCATCCGGCCAAATTCGCGTATGTAATTTTGAACATCCTCCGGAAGCATGTGGGTGAATACCGATATCAGAAAAATCACGTCGAACCGCCCGTCCGCATAAGGGAAACGGTACGACGGAGCCGGAATTTTCCCTTCGGGATTGTACATCGGGTGATGCACGTCCATCCAATCGAAACGGAACCGTTTCTGTTTGAACAGTTCGTTGCGTCTGCAGGATTCGATGGAAATTCGATCGATATCGGTGCCAATGTAGGTTTCGTTCTCCAGGATCCGGGTTAGAGCAAATGCCGCGCTGCCGCAGCCGCAACCAATTTCAAGAACCCCTTGACCCGATTGAAGGGACGCATGGTCGGCAAGCAGCCCGGCTACGGTTTCGCCCCATTTCACCAGGCGTTTACCACCGAACTGCTTTTCAATCCCAGTGGATCGCACGCGGATGGAATACTTCGGCAGATAGGACAATCCGTTGAAACGACGGATGACCCAATCCGGGAAATCCATGCATCGGAAAAGAGACTGGATGGTTTTGTCTCTCCAGGAGATGTTTTTAAAATATTTAAGCAGAAAATCTTTCAGATCCATCGGATGGTTCTCCACGGCCCGCTCGGGCGATTACCCCTTGCGTGCCCTCAATTCTGCGAGGTTCCGCTTCAGCTGTTGGGCGTCGACTGCCCTCGTGACGAACAACAGGAAGAAATAAACGGCCGCGCCGCCGGCCACATTTCCCGGCAGATATCCATTGCGGAAAAACAATAAAAAAATGCTCATGCCTCCCGTTGCAAGGACTATTTTACCCCAAAAAGAATATTCGGTGATTTTGGCGATGTGCTTCAGGGACCAGGTCATGGCCAGGACAACGACGATCCCTTCGGTGATGACGGTGGCCACCGCCGATCCCATGTAGGAATACCTGGGGATGAGCATCCAGTTGCCGGCAACGTTCATGCACAGACCGACAACCTCGAACACCAGGATTCTTTTTTGATGGTTTGTCGCCCCGTACAGGCTGGCCAGGAAGATGTTGATGAACAAGATCCCGGAAGTGACGGCCATGATGCACAACGCACCGGAGGCTTCGAGAAATTCGGCGGTGGAAAAAAAGAGCATCAAGGGTTTCGAAAGGATGAAGACCGCAGGAATCATGGGAACGGCCAGCATCATCAGGTACTTGAATCCCGTGGTGAATATCCTTGAAAGCTCCTGGGGATCGTTTGCATGAATTGAAAACTTGGGGAAAAATGCCGTGGCAAAGATCGTCGGGACCAGCCCGGTAAAACTGAGCAATTTGTGCGCCGCCCCGTACAATCCCGCCGCCCCCATGTCTTTCATCGTCGACAGCAGCAGAATGTCCACACGGTCGTACGTGAAGGTGATGAACATGGCGATGCCGAAAGCAATGGAGGAGGACAAGGCCTTCCTGAATTCCCCCATGTGGAAAACCGGCCTGAGCCTTAAAAAGCGCTTTTGAAGGATCCACATCGAAGCGGTTAGCGCGACAAGGGATGCCAGCGCGAACATCCATGAAAAAGCAATAATGCCCATGCCCAGGGCCAGAACCAGGATACCGAACACCGTGGATACGGTTTTTTCGAGAACCGTGATCGCCGTCTCCAATTCCATGCGCTCGTACGCCCGGAAGACGGCGTACCCCTGGAAAGCGAACGAATAGGCCAGTCCACAGAAGGTAAAAATCCAGATCGCAGCATCGGTTTCCGGATCGTAATGGGTCAGGGAAGTGAACAGGAAGACGAACAACAGGCTGATCAGAATGAGGACGGTTTTCAATCCCAGCACGACGCCGAGAAATCGCTGAGCCTTGTTTTTATCGCGTGCAATTTCCCTAGTCGTGAGCGTGCTCAGACCCAGATCATCGAACATCAACACAAAATACATGATCGTCGTGGCCACCGAGTATTTGCCGAATCCCGGTCCCTGAAGAAAGGTCGCGGCCAGCTTGAACAACAGCAGGGCCATGAGCATTTGCCAGCCCTGGGCGAGGGAGGTGTAAAATGTGTTCCGAAACAGGCTGGACATGGCTGGATGCGGTGTTCCTCGGCTTACGGACAATGCATTGGACAAACGGTTCTGGATAATGCTTTTTTATTAAGAACTCGACTTTGGCATAGTTGCATAAAACGGTTTAGAAGACCGTTCACGCTGATCATGCTACGCACGACAATGGCCTGTCGAAGCGTGAATTGCTCCGTTCAGCCTTCGACAGAGTCAATCCCGTACTCGGGACTCAGGCGGAACGGAAAATTTGCCAAAGTCGAGTTAAGAAATCAATTTTTCCTCATGACCCGCACGTTCTGGGGAGGACTCGGCGCCTGGGTATCGCTTTCCCATGTGGGTCTTCGGTACACGAATTTGATGGCATCGGAT